>FLNX01000873.1_pt1 | contig 11397 bp, 13 predicted proteins | sample 1140341 | NCBI WGS metagenome assembly FLNX01 (sample SAMEA3878208, study PRJEB12797) | bioreactor metagenome | biome: Moose rumen | place: Sweden | collected 2011-10
TTCACATAAATTTATGTACCTTTGCGCTCAAATGATACTAAAGTGAATACTTAATTCCAAGTACATATATTTTATTTAACTATTCAAAAATAAAAACATTATGATTTACACAAAGGAAGTCAACGACATGTGCGTCGTTGCAAAAGGTCCTAACCACGGTCCTGCTCCAATTCCTGAAGAGGGAAAGTGGATTCAGGCCAAGGAGATTAAGGACATCTCTGGTATGACCCACGGCATTGGTTGGTGTGCTCCACAGCAGGGTTGCTGCAAGCTCTCTCTCAATGTAAAGGATGGTGTTATTGAAGAAGCTCTCGTAGAGACAATCGGCTGCTCAGGCATGACCCATTCAGCTGCTATGGCTTCTGAGATTCTGCCTGGTAAGACAATTCTTGAGGCACTCAATACCGACCTCGTTTGCGATGCTATCAATACAGCAATGCGCGAGCTCTTCCTCCAGATTGTATATGGCCGCACCCAGTCAGCATTCTCTGAGGGAGGCCTTGCAATCGGTGCAGGTCTTGAAGACCTCGGCAAGGGCCTCGTATCTCAGTGTGGTACTCTCTACGGCACAAAGGCTAAGGGCACACGTTATCTCCAGCTCACAGAAGGCTATATCACAAAGCAGTACCTCGATGAGGACAATGAAGTTTGTGGTTACGAGTTCGTTCACATGGGTAAGTTCATGGATGCTGTCAAGAAGGGCATGGATGCAAATGAGGCACTCAAGTCTGTAACAGGCACATACGGCCGTACTAAGCCAGAGCAGGGAGCAGTTAAATTTATTGACCCACGTAAAAATTAATAGGAGGAAATTATTATGATTCGCGAAGTAAAATTTGAGTCACAAGATCGTCGTATCAAGCAGATACTCGCTGCTCTGAACGAGAATGGTATTTCTTCTATTGAGGAAGCAAACGAAATATGTGAAAAGGCAGGTCTCGACCCTTACAAGACATGTGAGGAGACACAGATGATTTGTTTCGAGAACGCTAAGTGGGCATACGTAGTAGGTTCTGCTATTGCTCTGAAGAAGGGTTGCAAGACAGCTGCTGAGGCAGCAGAGGCAATCGGCATCGGTCTGCAGTCATTCTGCATCCCTGGTTCTGTTGCTGACGACCGTAAGGTAGGTATCGGCCACGGAAACCTCGCAGCACGTCTGCTCCGTGAAGAGACAGAGTGTTTCGCATTCCTCGCTGGTCACGAGTCTTTCGCAGCAGCTGAGGGTGCTATCAAGATTGCAGAGATGGCAAACAAAGTACGCCAGAAGCCACTCCGTGTCATCCTGAACGGTCTGGGCAAGGACGCTGCTATGATTATCTCTCGTATCAACGGCTTCACATACGTACAGACACAGTTCGACTACTTCACAGGCGAGCTGAAAGTCGTTAAGACAAAGTCATATTCAGACGGTCCACGTGCAAAGGTAAACTGCTATGGCGCAGACGATGTACGTGAAGGTGTGGCAATCCTTTGGAAGGAGAACGTAGATGTATCTATCACAGGTAACTCTACCAACCCAACACGTTTCCAGCATCCGGTAGCTGGTACATACAAGAAGGAGCGCGTACTTGCTGGCAAGCCATACTTCTCAGTAGCATCAGGTGGCGGTACAGGTCGTACACTGCACCCAGACAACATGGCTGCTGGTCCTGCTTCTTATGGTATGACAGATACTCTCGGACGTATGCACTCTGACGCACAGTTCGCTGGTTCTTCTTCAGTTCCTGCACACGTTGAGATGATGGGCTTCCTCGGTATTGGTAACAACCCAATGGTAGGATGTACAGTAGCATGTGCCGTAAACGTAGCACTTGCCCTGAACAAGTAAACAATAACAACATCAATAAAAAAGCCGACTTCCGATTTGGAAGCCGGCTTTTTTATAACTCTTAACTCTAAACTTTTAACTCTTAACTAAAAGGTACGTTCCTGCAACCTGTAGAATCAGTCCGGGCCAGCCGATGGCGAAGTCTGCTATGGTAGCGGCGATGCCACCTGTGAGGGCAAGCTCTCCAAGACCTCCCAGAAGTTCTGCCGTAAGAACGACACCTACGAGAATGGGTAGGGTAGCCTTACGATAGTATTGTGCTGCAAGACCTGCTACGAGAGCAAGGATGATGAGCTTAACTGTCATCACCTGCAGTATGCCCCATGCCGGCATTCCTGTGGCATAATGGTTTACCAATGGGGAAAGAGCGGCAGCTATAAGGGCTGGCTTCCAGCCAAACTTATATGCTCCAACCATAATGACGAGAGATAATGGGGCAAGCATCACTCCACCTTGTGGAATGAGATGACACAACTGTGGCAACACAAGGTTGCAGAGAATGAAGACTGCGGACCAAAGGTAGGTGCGAGTTTCGTTGAAAGCTAGAGTGAACATTGGGTGAAAGTTTAGAGGATGAAAGATGAAGGTCAAAGGCCAAAAGTGTCGCTAACCCTTAACCTTTAACCATTAACCATATAACCATTTATAGTCCCAGAGACTTCTTAATGTCAGCGATGCGGGCATCGGCCTTTGCATTTGCTGCTTCGTAGTTGCCGTCAAAGTCAGGCACTGGTACCTCACAATAGAACTTTATTTTTGGCTCTGTACCAGAAGGACGAACAGAAATCTTCATACCATCTTCTGTGAACCACTGCAGCACATTTGCTGTTGTTGGCATATCGAGGGCAGATTCCTTGCCGTCTGCATACTGCTTGAGGCTCTTGTAGTCCTTGACACATACTACCTTGCTGCCTGCTATCTCTGATGGTGGGCAAGCACGGAAGTCTTCCATCATCTTCTTTATCTCGTCAGCACCACTCTTACCTGGCTTGGTAACACTGACAGCTGCTTCCTTCTGGAATCCGTATTCCTTATATATATCAAGGAGCAGGTCATAGAGGGTCTTGCCCTGGTCTTTTGCCCAAGCTGCAATCTCGCAGATGAGACAGATAGAAGCAGGAGCGTCCTTATCGCGTACCTTATCGTATGGCAGATAGCCGAAGGACTCCTCACCACCACCGATGTACTTACGCTTGCCTTCGTTGACGCGGATGCGGTATGCTATCCACTTGAAGCCTGTATATTCGTCGAAGCACTCTACACCATTAGCACGTGCTATCTTTGCGATGAGCTCAGAGGTTACGATGGTCTTCACCATGAAGTCTGAAGGATTGAGCTGGCCGAGGGCTTTCTTGTTCTTGATGGTGTACCAATAGAACATGCATGCTGTCTGGTTACCATTGAGTATCTGCCACTCACCCTTGTCGTTACGACATACTATAGCGAGGCGGTCAGCATCAGGGTCGGTAGCTACTACGAGGTCGGCATTGAGCTTAGTGCCGAGTTTCATACCAAGTGTCATTGCCTCAGCATTCTCTGGGTTCGGAGAAACAACAGTTGGGAAATTGCCGTCGACAACCATCTGCTCAGGAACTACATTGATGTTCTGGAAGCCCCAAGAACGCAGACACAATGGCACGAGAACACGTCCTGTGCCATGCATAGCAGAATAGACGATGTTGAGGTCCTTGTTGCGGAGGATGACATCCTGATCTACCATGCCTTCCTTAACGGCACACATATAGTCATAGTCCATCTCACCACCAATGATATGAAGGAGGTCAGGATTGAGGTCCCACTTAACATCTTCTATCTTTACCTTCTTAACCTCTTCCACGATGCCCACATCATGTGGCTGCAACACCTGTGAACCGTCTTCCCAATATGCCTTGTAGCCATTGTACTCACGAGGGTTGTGAGAAGCGGTGACATTAACACCACACTGCGCTCCGAGCTGACGGATAGCGAAAGAGATTTCTGGGGTAGGACGCAGACTCTCAAAGAGATATGCCTTTATGCCGTTGGCTGTGAAGATAGCTGCTACTGTCTCAGCAAACATACGTCCATTGTTACGGCAGTCATGTCCGATGACAGCAGCGAGGTCTTTCTTACCAGGGAAGGCCTTCAATACGTAGTTAGCAAAACCTTGGGTCGCCATACCTACGATATATTTGTTCATGCGATTGGTGCCAGCTCCCATGATGCCACGCAGACCACCAGTACCAAACTCCAGCAGCTGGTAGAAGGCGTCAATGAGGTCGGTAGGATCGCTGTTGTCCAACATTGCCTGTACTTCCTTACGGGTTTCTTCATCAAAAGATGGGGACAGCCACTCTTGTGCCTTCTGGCGACACTGGGCTATCAAAGCTTCATTGTTTTCCATTGTCTTTCGTATGTGTTTAGGTTTAAAAATATTTTACACGCTGTCTGCAAAGTTATGAAAAAAAATGATAGAAACCTAATTTGCGTGTTATTTTTTTATAATTTTTTTATTTATCTTCGTAGAATTATACTTTTTTGTTATTTTTGCACGACAGATGAAGACGGAATTAATCCTGGTAGGTAAGACCACAGACAAGCATCTTCAGGCCGGTATTGAGGACTATGTTGGTCGCATAGGGCATTATATGCCTTTTGCGCTGACTGTCATTCCAGAGCTGAAGAATACGAAATCGCTCTCCGAGGACCAGCAGAAGACATTGGAGGGGGAGGCGATACTGAAGCTGTTGCAGCCCTCGGACACACTGGTAATTCTCGATGAGAAGGGTAGGGAATACCGCTCTGTGGAGTTCGCCTCGTGGCTGGCAAAGCGTCAGCAGACAGCACGCCGTCTGATATTCCTAATCGGAGGTCCCTATGGCTTTTCGGATGCTATATATGAAAGGGCTAACGAGAAGATATCGCTCTCGAAGATGACATTCTCACACCAATTGGTGAGACTGATTTTTGCGGAGCAGCTATACCGAGCATGTACTATTAACAAAAACGAACCATACCATCATGAGTAAAAAACTATTACTTCTAGCTATTCTATTTTCAATTTTCAATTCTCAATTTTCAATAATCCACGCACAAGACACTACATCGCCTGGCGCACGCTGGTGGTGGCTGGGAAGTGCTGTCGATAAGGAAAACCTTCGCTGGAACATGGAACAGTATGCCAGTCACGGTATCGGAGCACTGGAGATTACTCCGCTGTATGGTGTGAAAGGAAATGAAACCAACAATATAGAGTATCTCTCTCCAAAGTGGATGGAGATGTTGAAGTATGTGGAAAACGAAGGAAAGCGTCTGGGTATCCAGATAGATATGAATAATGGTACAGGATGGCCCTTTGGTGGTCCTACGACACCCATTGAGGAGGCAGCCTGCAAGGCATTGGTGATAGATACCATAGTGACGAAGGCTGACTATGACAAGGGTATCGACTTCGCTGTTCCTGCAAAGGAAAAGAAATATGCAAAGCTGGACTTTGTGCAGAGTTATCCTACAAACGAAAAAGACAAGGTTCGTGTGATAGCCCTTTATATCAGTCGCACCCGTCAGCAGGTAAAACGTGCTGCTCCTGGTGGACAGGGATATGTGATAGACCATTTTGACAAGGATGCCGTAAAGCATTATCTGGAAAAGTTTGACAAAGCCTTCAACGAGACAAATACTCCTTGGCCAAATACTATCTTTAATGATTCGTATGAGGTGTATGGTGCGGACTGGACACCTACCTTGCCGGCAGAATTTGAGAAGCGTCGTGGATATTCGCTTAAGGAGAATATCAACAAACTGGTGGACAGAGATCCACAGGTGGTAAGTGACTATAGAGAGACTCTTTCGGATATGCTGCTGGATAACTTCACAAAGCAATGGGTAGCATGGGCTCACAGCCATAATATGAAGGTAAGAAATCAGGCGCATGGTTCGCCAGCAAACCTGTTAGACCTGTATGCTGCTGTCGATATACCAGAGATAGAGGGCTTCGGACTTTCGGAATTTGGTATCAAGGGATTGCGTGTAGATCCTGGTATGACGAAACTTAACGACTCGGACTATTCTATGTTCAAATATGCCCCATCTGCAGCCCATGTGAGTGGTAAGAACCTCGTATCATCAGAGACCTTCACTTGGCTGACAGAGCATTTCCGCACCTCACTGTCACAGATGAAGCCGGACCTCGACCTGATGTTCTGTGCAGGTGTGAACAGAATGTTCTTCCACGGCATCTGCTATTCTCCAAAGGATGACCAGTGGCCAGGATGGAAGTTCTATGCCTCTATCGATATGTCGCCCACAAACAGCATATGGAGGGATGCGGAATACTTCAACCGTTATGTGAAGAATTGCCAGACGATGTTACAGAGCGGAAAGCCTGACAATGATGTATTGGTATATTTCCCTGTCCGTAACCTTTGGAAGGATAATACGAAGACGCTGCTGATGCAGTTTGCTATCCACAACCTCGGAGAACTGGCACCTGCCTTCAAACGCTCTATATTGGAACTCGACTCGCTGGGTTATGACTGCGACTATATCTCTGATCGCCAGCTGCTGGCATGCCAGTCGGCAACGCTTGCAAATGGTGGCTGTGGCATCATGACAGAGGCAGGAATAATGTACAAGGCGTTGCTGATTCCTGACGGAGCAATATTAACACCATCGCTGCAGGAGCATATCGCAGAGTTGCAGAAGCAGGGCGTCAGCATCGTATATGGCAACGATGAGCAGAAACTGAGACAGGTGGCTGCGCCAGAGATGATGAAGACACAGTATGGTCTGAAGATGATACGTCGCAAGTCGGATGCGGGATATGACTATTTTATTGCCAACCTGACACCTGGCGATGTGGACGGATATACTACGCTGGCTGTGCCGTTTAAGGATGCACAGTGGTATGAACCGCTGACGGAAAAAACCTTTGCAGCAGATATAGAAGACAACAGCATAAGGCTAATGCTTCGCTCAGGAGAGTCTATCATACTGCATACATTCTCAACACCGCAGAATGCACAGTTGCCAAAACGTTGTGTTACAGAATGCTTCGGCTCTGAAATAGACATGGATGGCAAATGGACACTGAGGTTTACGGAGGAAGCACCAAAGGTGAGTGGTACCATCACCCTGAGCAGTCCACAGACATGGGAGACACTGTCAGAGGAAACTGCAGTGACAATGGGTACAGGTATTTATGAGACAACCTTCAAGATGGGTAAGCCAGAGGGACAGTATGCCATAGACCTTGGCGATGTGAGAGAGTCGGCTCGTGTATATATCAATGATGTCTTTGTGGGATGCGCATGGAGTGTGCCATATATACTGCGTTTTGACAATACGATACTTAAGAAGGGAAAGAATACTCTTCGCATAGAGGTGACTAATCTGCCTGCCAACCGCATAGCAGACCTTGACCGTAAGGGAGTGGAGTGGAGAAAGTTTGAGGAGATAAATGTCGTAGACATAAAATATCAGAAAACCAAGTACGACAATTGGGCTCCAATGCCATCCGGACTCAATTCTGACGTGAGAATTTATGCTGTAGAGTAATATTTTTTGCAGAAAAATTTGGTAGTTTGAAAAAAAAGTATTACCTTTGCACCCGCAATCGAAAAAAGTGATGCTTTTGCACCCTTAGCTCAGTTGGTAGAGCAACTGACTCTTAATCAGTGGGTCCAGGGTTCGAATCCCTGAGGGTGTACAAAAAACGACGAGCTAATATAGTTCGTCGTTTTTGTTTTTTAGGATTACATTTTCACAAAAGCGCCATATAGAATCATGGTCAGTCATAGTATTCAATATTCAGTTCATCGCTTACGTTGAAATCATCATGAAAGCCGTCATCATACGAATATACGATACGCATGCCACGATAGGTAGAAGGAACTTTCAATGTTTCCAGCAGATGCCATTTGGGACGGCCAAAGTCGTATGATTCCCTATCAAGGAGAATGCGGTTGGAAACAAAGTCAAAGTGATAGTACCCACCGCCGATGCACTGGTCACCTGGCTTCAGCAAATTCATATGCTGGCTCACCATACCAAGGCGAAAGTAACCATCCATTGTTATTATGAACTTGGGGAGAGTCATTGTTCGAGTCCGTTCTGTTGGTTGTTTCAAGGATTGATTCCTGATAGTTCCTCCTGTGCAAATGCAGGAGTGACAGCCATCATTATAATGGCTGCAAATACTGGTTGTGACGTAGTAAGTTCTTCATATCTTTTGGCAAAGATACAAAAATATATGAAAAATCTTTCAATCTGATAGTGAAGAAATGTTATTTGTGATTTTTTTGCTGAGAATGAAGAAGATTCCATTAGGAAATAAATATTTCTGAGTATTTTTGTAGCCGGTTTAGATGATAACGATTATGGAGAATTTTGAAGATAAATTACATAAAAACCTGCATCAGTATCTGCTGAGCAAGAAAGAAGTGGACGAACGCTTACCAGAGTGTCCTGATGTGGAAGAGAAATGGGAAGAGATAGCCCAGGCATACATCCCAGATGGCATAAAGGAATTCAACGATTATCCTTCTGCCTCTTTGGGCTGGATGATGTATATCGGCATGGCTGTGGCGAAGATGTGGGATATGGAGTGGGGGAGATATTCGAAGATTGACGATCTCTATGTCTATATGCGCAACAAGCGGGGCTACGACGCTATGGACGAATACATCCGTGAGGAAGTGCTGCTTTTGCAGGGTGAAGAGTACACCAATCTGGAGAAGGTAGCTGGCGATTGCGCCTCATGGGTATATAATGCTTTGATGCATCAGGGTTTGGAACCAGGTACAAAGGATGCCTTTTATGGTTATGTAGCCTGTCTGCATCAGCTCTACCTATTTGGAGTCGCCATGCAGTTGAAACGAATGGGGTATCATATGACAAAGATAAATTGATATGTTGACCATCGACACAGCCAATATGGTAAGAAAAGCAAAAATAGGAGACATTCCGAGTATTATATATCTGCTGCATCAGGTGAACATGGTGCATCATGTGATACGCCCTGATTTATTCAAACCTAATACTACCAAGTATGATGAGCAGGAACTCAGAACTCTCCTCGACAATGACAACAAGCCTATATTCATTTATGATGATGGTGAGGTGTTGGGACATGCTTTCTGTATGATAACAGAAGTAAGGGACGACAAATTGCTCCAGAACATCAAGACGCTATATATTGACGACATCTGCGTGGATGAAAAGGCTCGTGGCAAGCATGTCGGAAGAGCTCTGTATAAGTACGTTCGCGATTATGCAAGGTCAATAGGTTGCAACAACATTACCCTCAATGTATGGGAAGGTAATGACGCTGCATTAAATTTCTATAGGAACATGGGCATGAAAGTCCAGAAAACAACAATGGAAATAGTTTTATAGATATGAGAATAAGGAAATTCAACATAGAAGATATAAAGGCTGCATCGGAGATATGGAACTCCGTTGTTGAGGATGGCATAGCATTCCCTCAAATGAATATCATTGAAGGAGAGGAAGCACGACAGTTCTTTGAAGGCCAGTCATATACAGGTGTTGCAGAGGATGAAGAGGCAGGTGAAATCGTCGGCCTATACATCCTGCACCCTAACAATGTAGGCCGTTGCGGACATATCTGCAATACGAGCTATGCCGTAAAGAAGGGAATTCGTGGAAAGCATATAGGCGAAAAACTGGTTAAAGATTCAATGACTGTAGGAAAGAGTCTTGGTTTCAGAATTCTTCAGTTTAATGCTGTAGTAGCAACGAATGATATCGCCTTGCATCTGTATGAGAAGCTTGGATTCACTCAGCTTGGCCGTATTCCTAGCGGGTTCCTCATGAAGGACGGCCATTATGAGGACATCATTCCGCATTATATTGAATTGTGAAAGGAAAAAAGAATATATATGAGTTATTATGAAGAGTTTTAAATCAACTGCGTGGCTGTTGCCACAACCCGTGCTGATTATCGGCACTTACGATAAAGAGGGAAAGTCCAACGCCATGAATGCTGCCTGGGGTGGCCAGTGGGATATGCATGAAATCATCATCTCGCTCGGCTCTCATCAGACAACGGACAACCTGGCTGTGAATCCTGAGTTTACGGTGGCCTTTGCTACCACAGAGACGATGGTGGCCTCTGACTATGTAGGCATCGTGAGTGGCAGGAGCACTCCTGACAAGATGGAGAAGACAGGCTGGACTGCCGAGAAGGCTCCCAACGTGAATGCCCCAGTATTTAAGAAATTCCCGATGACGCTGGAGTGTCGCGTGAAGCAGAAAATTGACGAGTCAGAGACTGGCTACTACCTTGTGGCTGAAATCGTGAATATCCTCTGTGATGAGAAATATCTGGCCGAGGATGGCAAACCCGATGTAGAGAAGATGGAGTTGATTACCTTCAATCCCGTTCACCACACCTATATCCAGCTTGGCAAGACCATAGGCAAGGCATTCTATGACGGTAAGCAACTGAAATGAGTAATATGAAGATAATAGATGATAACTTATTGAATGGACTGGCCGAGGAAGCCAAGAATTCGCCAAGGCTGAGGAAGAACTACAACTTCCATCATAGTCTTCAGGACAAGTGCCACCGTTTCCTCAATGCATTGGAACCAGACACCTTTATACCCGTTCATCATCATCCTGACAAAGCAGAGACTTTCGTGGTTCTGAAGGGCAGAGTCAAAGTATCAACCTACAATGACGATGGCGAGGTGCTGGAGTCCTATATCCTGAGTCATGAGGATGGACGCTATGGTGTTGACATCCCAGAGAACGTCTGGCATGGGTTAGAGTGCCTGGAGCCAGCTGTACTATTGGAGTGCAAGGCAGGTCCATTCGTCGAGCATGAGGTGGACGGTATACTGGAGATAAAGAAATAATCATTCAAAAAGCATGGAATGAAACAGAAGAAACGGAAAATCAAGTATTCTGCAATATTCTTCCTCTTCTGGTTTGTCTTTTTAGTCTTGCTGATGGACGGAGTCCTGAAGTTTCAGACTAGATTTTACTTGCCTTCTTGTTTAGAAAAGCTCCTCTAAAAGACCTCGGTGTTTTGCAGAATTGTAAGCTAAGCATGAACATTGTCTAAATTCAGAAATAGTAGCATATTTTGCTGCTTCTGCCTTAATGTCCTCGATGGTCATCACCTCATTATATGCACGAATTCGGTATTCTTTAATTTTCGATCTTAATTTATTTCTATCAATGAAACTCCTGGCACCTGAAAAGGTCGTACAATAGGCTCTCAATGATGGATACTCCAACACTTCTCTGAGGATTCTTTCTTCGCTCCAATAGTTATGTGCGCCAGTTATATTACTCTCTTTCAATGCTTTAGACTTAGAAAAGATAATGTACCCGCTGTTCGGTTTCTTTTTAAATATATCATCTAAGTATCCATTTAATACCGCTCTATGATAAGCGCCATAACAGGCTTTTTTGAAATCTCGTCTTGTCTTGTACTTTCGTCCCTCTTTAAAAACTCTCTATTTAGTCCAAAAAACTTTTCTACCGCGTTTTTCGTTCTCCATTCTCGTTCTTGGCTTATAGCCGCGGTTAGGCTTGTTTTCAAACAGCACGTCAATCAT
>FLNX01000247.1_pt1 | contig 11379 bp, 9 predicted proteins | sample 1140341 | NCBI WGS metagenome assembly FLNX01 (sample SAMEA3878208, study PRJEB12797) | bioreactor metagenome | biome: Moose rumen | place: Sweden | collected 2011-10
CCCTCGTCAACAGCGTCATCGCCCAGATGAAGGCCGACGGAACATTGTGCCAACTGCATAAGAAATATGGGCTCGCGTATGGGTATTAACAAGTTGTTTAAAGCCTTTTTCTAGTTGCCGATTGAATTCACGCATAGTTACAGAAGGTTAAAATTGTTAAATAATTACTTGAAAAGCATACCAAAGTACGAGTAGAGCCACTTTTCTACCTTTTAAAGTACAAAGCGCTGATTATCAATATTTAAAGCATTCGCAAATTGCCAAGAATTAGCAGATGTCTATTGCAATTGTACTACTCTGCCAACAACAGCCACTGATGCTTTCTATGGCTCCTACATCGAATATGCAACCCTCCACGTTCCAGAATCCGCTATTGATGACTATAAGGCGACGAGTCCCTGGAGCGGGTTCGGGACGTTCGCAAGCTTGACGGATGACGATATCTTCTACAATCTGACCGTCACATCAACAGATGGGCATGGCACCGTGACATACGGAGAGACGGAGATAACTGGTGATAGTAGGACGTTCAATATTAAATCGAATTCGGCAATTGTCCTGACGCTGTCACCTGATGAAGGGTATCAAATAGGTACAGTCACTATAAACGGCGAGGACGCTACAGCACAGGTGGAGAATAATACGCTAACTATCAACGACATAAATGTTAATTCCGACATAAATATAAATGTGATGTTTTGTCTGTCTGGAACTACTCTGTCCTACTATTGGAAAGGCGGAGAAACTCTCGTTGAATTCGGGGGTAGGGCTGTTGCTTCAGATGGCGAAAGTGTAAACTACTTGAACGTAGGTAATGGTACAGAGTACTATACAATTCGCATCAACAAGAGAAAACCAGATGTTGAAAACGACAATGTTGAGATTACGCTTGATGAGCCTCTGCAAGCCGGGGCTCAGATAGCAATTACAGGCTATCGAAATAAGGATTCTGATGCTAATGGTAACCTGTACATTTTATTTGAGAATGGAGCAGAAATAGACGAAGGTGAAGAAGTGACTTGGAACAATGTATATCCCGACTTTGGTCAACAACCAAATACAAATAAATACATCATTACAGATGGTGCTGGCAGCAGAAGTTTCAAAATAGCGCGTTCGAAAACAGGTACTAATGTCTTTATTACAAAGATTGAGATATATTCGGACGGGATACCTTCTCATACAATGACCATTAACGTGAACAATGCTCACGGCAATGTATCGTATGGCCAGAACTCTGTTTCTAACGGCGAACAGACGTTCTATGTCAAAGAAGGAACGAATGCTACTCTAAATATTTCTCCCAATTTAGGATATATCATCGAATATGTTCTTGTAGACGGAGAAGATAAGACGGCAAGTGTTTCTGATGGTTCACTGACTATTGAGAATTTCACGGCAAATACCACCATCAGCGTAACATTCGTCAGAGCGGGTGACAATCTCAGCGTGACGTTGATCGCCTCGATGGGTACCCTCTGCTCTACTGAAGATCTTGACTTCACAGACGTCAGCGGGCTGGAGGCTTATATCGGCAGCGGATTCAACCGTTCGACGGGTTCGCTATTGTTAACTCGTGTCTATGATGTACCTGCTGGAACGGGACTCGTGTTAAAGGGAACTGCTGGAAGCACATACGAAATACCTTATTCCACCTCCAGCAGTGTCTATGCTAATTTGTTGCGGGGCGTGACATCTGCTACCACAATTTCAACCACTGATGATGGATATACGAACTATATCCTTGCCAATGGAACTAACGGCACAGGGTTCTATATTGTGAGCGGAACAGGAGAGTTGGCGGCAGGTAAGGCATACTTGAGCATACCATCTGCTTCAGCAGCAAGTCGCCAGTTGGTAGGCATCGAGTTTACAGACGGAACAACGGGTATAAGTGGTATTGAAGACGATAACCGTTCTGACTTCTACTCAATCAGCGGTCAGCGCATCAAGGGAACACCTGCGAAAACAGGTATCTACATAAAGGATGGTCGAAAGGTAATTATCAAATAACTGGAGCATTATGAAACAGATTTATATCAAACCTCAGATGACAGAAGTGACTCTATGTAGTCATCTTCCTCTGCTCTCTGGTTCTGATGTCCTCTTCGAGGATGCCGTCTTAGGGGTGACCGTGGTTAGCGATGATGAATCGTATGCGCCAGAAGAGGCGTTGTAGATCAATTATTTTACAGTGTGGCTGTAGGAGTATAAGTCCCTATTCAAGAGCATCGGATTTTTATCTGATGCTCTTTCCCCATCAGAGAAGCCTCCCCCTATATTGAAGACCTCCTATAAGGAGGTCGGAATTATAAGGGGGAAGCGGCTTCGGGTGACGGCCCCAAATCGGGGCTGGGGGATTATAAATCTATAATAGCCAATAAACTTTGTTAAAAAAGAGGGGAGGGGATATATCGTAAGATATATTTTTCGTACCTTTGCACTCCGAAAACCGAAGGGTATTTGAAAGTTTTCGGAGAGAAGGTAAGGAATTACATAAACTAGTATAATAAAATAGGTATGAAAAAGAACAAGATTTTGATGTTCGCTGCTGCCACGTTGCTGCTGGCTTCGTGTGGCGGTGGCGGTGGTGGTCGCCCTAACTTCGGCGACAATGAGTATCCTGTTGTAACAGCGGGTACGTCGAGCACAACGATGCAGACCACGTATCCTGCCACGATCAAGGGTGTGCAGGACGTGCAGATCAGCCCCAAGGTGGGTGGTTTTATTACGAAGATCCACGTGAAGGAGGGTCAGACGGTGGGAGCCGGACAGACGCTCTTCGAGATTGACAATGTGACCTATCAGGCGCAGGTGCGTCAGGCCCAGGCTTCGGTGAATACCGCCCAGGCTGCCTGCAATACGGCTAAACTGAGTTTCGAGAACTCGCAGAAGTTGTATGAGAATAAGGTGATTGGTGACTTCGAACTCCAGTCGGCTACCAACCAGTATGAACAGGCCAAGGCCGGTCTGGCTCAGGCCCAGGCTGCGCTGGCTTCTGCCAAGGAGGCCCTGAGTTTCTGCTACGTGAAGAGTCCTGCTGCCGGAGTCGTCGGCACGCTGCCCTTCAAGGTGGGTGCGCTGGTAAGTGCTGCCAATGTGCTGACTACCGTGTCGAACAACTCGTCGATGGAGGTCTACTTCTCGCTGACGGAGAAGGATGCGCTGGCTATGACCAGTTCGTCGCTGAGCGAGATGCCGAACGTGCAGTTGCAGTTGGCCGACGGTTCTGTCTACGGCCACGAGGGTAAGGTGACGAAGATGAGCGGAGTGATCGATGCTGCCACGGGTAGCGTACAGGTCATCGCCCTGTTCCCCAACCCTGAGAAGATGCTGAAGAGCGGTGGCTCGGGTGCCATCATCATCCCGAAGAGCAACACGGATGCCATCATCATCCCGCAGAGTTGCGTGATGGAGGTGCAGAACAAGAAGTTCGTCTACACCCTGGGCAAGGACAACAAGGTGCAGTACACCGAGATCAAGGTGGATCCGCAGAACGACGGCAACAACTACATCGTGACTGACGGCCTGAAGGCTGGCGATAAGTACGTGACCAACGGCATCACCAAGTTGAGCGACCAGATGGAGATCGTGCCCATCACGCCTGAGCGCTATCAGCAGAAGATCGATGAGCAGGCCAAGGCTATGACGGCCGGGGACATCGTGGGAGCGATGCAGAAGAAGTAATAGTGAATAGTGAAAAGTGAATAGTTAATAGTTAATATGACATTTACAACATTTATCAAACGCCCGGTGCTTTCGACGGTGATCTCCATCGCCATCGTGCTGCTGGGTTTCATCGGACTGGCATCGCTGCCTATCGAGCAGTATCCAGATATTGCACCACCTACTGTGGTGGTCTTCACCAGTTATCCTGGTGCCGATGCTGAGACCGTAAAGAACTCTGTGCTCGCACCGCTGGAGGAGAGTATCAACGGTGTGGAGGGTATGGACTATATGACCTCGTCGGCCTCTGCCGGTTCGGCCAGCATCCAGGTGCTGTTCCGTCAGGGACTGAACCCTGATATGTGTGCCGTCAACGTGCAGAACCGCGTCTCCCAGGCTCAGGCCTTGCTGCCTGCCGAGGTGACGCGTATTGGTGTGACCGTGATGAAGCGTCAGACCTCGCAGGTGCTGATGTTCACCCTGACCTCCGACGGTCGATACGACGACGAGTTCCTCACGAACTATAATAATATAAATATTGTACCGGCCATCAAGCGTATCCAGGGTGTGGGCGACGTGCAGTCGCCTGGTGTGAAGACGTACTCGATGCGTATCTGGCTGAAGCCCGACGTGATGAAGCAGTATAACCTGATGCCTTCGGACATCAGCGGTTTGCTGGCAGAACAGAACATCGAGGCTGCGCCTGGTGCCTTTGGTGAGCAGTCGAATGTGGCCTACGAGTATTCCATGCGCTACACGGGCCGTCTGAAGACGCCTGAGGAGTTCGGCAACATCATCGTAACCAGCGATGCTAATGGCAATACCCTCAAACTGAAGGATGTGGCCAGGATCGAACTTGGTGGCTTGCAGTACTCGGTATCGATGAAGAACAATAACATCCCGTCGGTGATGGGTATGGTGCAGCAGATTGCTGGCTCCAATGCCAACGAGATAGCCAAGCAGGTGAAGGCAGAACTGGTGGAGCAGGCCAAACTGTTCCCGCCGGGCATGACCTACAAGATCAACTACGACGTGACGGAGTTCCTCTATGCCTCCATCGAGGAGGTGGTGTTCACACTGTTCTTCACCCTCTTGCTGGTGTTCATCGTGATCTACGTGTTCCTACAGGACTGGCGCTCGACGATGATCCCGCTGATTGCCGTGCCTGTGTCGCTGATTGGTACGTTCTTCTTCCTCGAGGTGTTCGGCTTCTCCATCAACTTGCTGACCCTATCGGCCTTGCTGCTGGCCATTGCCATCGTGGTGGATGATGCCATCGTGGTGGTGGAGGCTGTGCACGCCAAGTTGGACCAGGGCTACAAGTCGACGCTGACGGCCTCTATCGACGCTATGAACGAGATCTCGGGTGCTATTATCTCGATTACCCTTGTGATGGCCTCGGTGTTCATCCCTGTGTCGTTCATGGGTGGTGTGACGGGTACGTTCTATCGCGAGTTCGGTGTCACGATGGCTGTGGCTATCTTCATCTCGGCGCTGAACGCCCTGACGCTGTCGCCCGCCTTGTGTGCCATCTTCCTGAAGGCACACGATGCTGACGGGCACGCGAAGAAGATGTCGGTGATCGACCGCTTCCACGCCTCATTTAACACAGCATTCACGGCCACTACTAATAAATATAAGAATGTGGTGGAGAAACTGGTGCGCAAGCCGATTGCAATCATTGTGACGGTGATTATCGGTATCGTCGTGCTGGCTACGACGATGTTCACCACCAAGTCGGGTCTGGTGCCCGATGAGGATACAGGTACGCTCTTCTGTACCATATCCATGCCGCCGGCAACCTCAGTGGCCCGCACCACGAAGGTAATCAACGAGGTGGACTCTATCCTGGCTGCCGACCCTGCCATCCAGAGCCGTGAGCAGATTCAGGGTTACAACTTCATCGCCGGTGCCGGTTCCGACCAGGCTACGTTCATCATTAAGTTGAAGCCGTTTAGCGAGCGCCAGAAGGGATTCTGGTGGAAACTCAGCGGACTGTGGCAGGGCGACGGCATCTACCGCTTCTTCCTGAATCCATACGAGTCGACGGGTGTGCTGGCTCAGATCTATCTGAAGACGGCCCACATCAAGGATGCTTCTATCCTGGCCTTCGCACCGCCTATGGTGCCGGGCTTCTCGGCCAACTCGGGTGTGTCGCTCGTGATGCAGGACCGTACGGGTGGTGACCTGACGAAGTTCTTTAATATCACAAAGGACTATCTGGCTGAACTGAACAAGCGTCCGGAGATCCAGATGGCACAGACCTCCTACAACCCGAACTATCCGCAGTATATGATCCACGTCGACGTGGCCAAGTGTAAGCAGGCTGGTATCTCGCCCTCTACGGTGCTCACCACCCTGCAGGGCTACTATGGTGGTATGTATGCCTCAAACTTCAATGCCTACGGTAAACTCTACCGTGTGATGATCCAAGGCTCGCCCGAGACGCGTATGACCAAGGAATCGCTCAACAGCATCTTTGTGCGTACGCCGAGCGGTATGTCGCCCGTCAACGAGTTCTGCAACATTGAGCGTGTCTATGGTCCGACCAACATCAGCCGTTTCAATATGTTCACCTCTATTACCGTGACGGCTACTGTGGCCGACGGCTATTCAACGGGTGAGGCTATCAAGGCTGTGGAGGAAGTGGCTGCCGATATGCTGCCTACGGGCTATACCTACGACTACTCAGGTCTGACGCGTCAGGAGGCCAAGGCCAGCAACTCTACGGCCCTTATCTTCCTGCTCTGCTTCGTCTTCATCTACCTGATCCTGTCGGCACAGTACGAGTCGTACATCCTGCCGCTGGCAGTTGTCCTCTCCGTGCCGTTCGGACTGGCTGGTGCCTTCCTGTTTACGATGATTTTCGGCCACTCCAACGATATCTATATGCAGATCTCGCTGATTATGCTGATCGGTCTGTTGGCTAAGAACGCCATCCTGATTGTGCAGTTCGCCCTGGAGCGCCGCGAGACGGGTATGGCCATCTCGTGGTCGGCTGTCCTCGGTGCTGCTGCCCGTCTGCGTCCTATCCTGATGACCTCGCTGGCTATGGTGATCGGTCTGTTGCCGATGATGTTCGCCTCAGGTGTAGGTAAGAATGGTAACCAGACGCTTGGTGCCGCTGCCGTGGGTGGTATGTTGATCGGTACGCTCATCCAGATTTTCGTGGTGCCTGCCCTGTTCGTCATCTTCCAGTCGCTGCAGGAGAAGTTCCGCCCGATGAAGTTTGAGGATGAGGAGAATCCCGAGGTGACTGCCGAGTTGGCTCAGTATGCACATGGTAAAACCCCTGTTGATTATGAATTGGAGAAGTAATATGAAGAAGATAATGGTATATATGTCCGCAGCCCTGCTGCTGTCGAGTTGCGGACTCTACAACAAGTACGAGCGTCCTGAGGTGAATACGGAGGGACTGGTGCGCGACCCTGTGTCGCTCACCGATACGCTCGCCGTGCAGGACACCACGTCGTTCGGCAATATGCCGTGGCGTAGTGTCTTCACCGACCCGCAGTTGCAGTCGCTCATCCAGCAAGGTCTCGACAATAATCCCGACCTGCTGAATGCCGCCCTGAACGTGAAGATGGTCAACGAGGCCCTGAAGATAGCCAAACTGGCTTTCCTGCCCTCTGTGGCCCTGAGCCCGCAGGGAACGCTGACGTCGTTCGACGGTTCACCCGCAACCAAGGCGTACACGCTTCCTGTCTCAGCCAGTTGGAATCTGGATCTGTTCGGCAACCTGCTCAGTGTGAAGCGCTCTGCCCAGATGCAACTCATCGCCACCAAGGACTATCAGACCGTGGTGAAGACCAACATCATCTCGGGCATCGCCAACCTCTACTATACGCTGTTGATGCTCGACCGTCAGGTGCAGATCGTCACCGACATGGAGCAGCTGACCAAGGAAACCTGGGAGAAGATGCAGTTCATGCATGAGAACCGTATCGGCTATCGCTCTACCGCCGTGCAGAGTGCTGAGGCTGCCTACTATCAGGTGCAGGCCCAGAAGGTAGACCTGCTGCGTCAGGTGCGTGAGATGGAGAACTCGCTCTCGCTGCTCATCGGTCAGACGGGACAGACCATCAAGCGTGGCACATTCGAAAGCCAGAGTCTGCCGACAGACCTTTCTGTAGGCGTGCCCGTCGCTATGCTCAACAACCGTGCCGACGTTCACGCCTCTGAGATGTCGCTGGCGCAATGCTTCTATGATGTGGAGACCGCCCGCAGCCGTTTCTATCCGAACATCACGGTGACGGGAACTGCCGCTTTCACCAACAATAGTGGTACGGTAAATCCCGGTAAGTGGCTCCTCAATGCTGTTGGCTCTCTCGTGCAGCCCATCTTCCAGCACGGCCAGATCGTGGCTGGCCTGAAGGTGGCCAAGGCTCAGTATGAGCAGGCTTTCAATACCTGGCAGAACGCTGTGCTGAAGGCTGGCAACGAGGTGTCGAATGCCCTCGTCAGTTACAACTCCTATACCGAGAAGGCCGAACTCGACGGCAAGCGCGTTGGTGTGCTGAAGCAGAATGTGGAGGACACCAAGAAGTTGATGGAATCTTCTTCTAATACCACTTATCTGGAGGTTATCTCTGCCCAGAGCAACCTGCTCAATGCCGAGATCTCCGAGGTGCAGGATCAGTTCTACAAGATGCAGTCGGTCGTGAACCTCTATCAGGCTCTTGGAGGAGGAGCGAAGTAGTTAAATAGGAATAAATATTATGGCAAGTGAAATTTCCCCAAAGGCTGAAATCTCGCCAAAGGCGAAGATCGGCAACAACTGTAAGATATTCCCGTTCGTGTATATCGAGGACGACGTGGAGATAGGTGACAACTGTATCATCTTCCCCTTCGTCTCGATCTGCAACGGCTCGCGCATCGGCAACAACAACAAGATCCACCAGGGCAGCGTCATTGCCGCCCTGCCGCAGGACTTCAACTTCCGTGGTGCCAAGTCGTACGTGAAGATCGGTAACGACAATGTGATCCGCGAGAACGTGGTCATCAACCGTGGTACCAATCGCGATGGTTGTACCGTAATCGGCAACAGCAACTTCCTGCTCGAAGGAACCCACATTAGCCACGATACCGTGGTGGGCGACTACTGCGTGTTCGGCTATGGTGTGAAGATAGCGGGCGACTGCGAGATCCACAATGGTGTCATCTTCTCGTCGAGCGCCATCCAGAATGCCAACACCCGTGTGGGTCGCTTGGCAATGGTTCAGGCCGGTACCTCCTTCTCACACGACATCCCGCCGTTCGTGGTGGCTGGTGGCAAACCCATTGAGTACGGAGGCCCCAATACCACGATGATGACGGAGGCCGGCATCGAGCCAAAGTTGCAGAAGCACATCGCTAATGCCTACCGTCTGCTCTTCCACGGAAAGACGAGTACCTTCGACGTGATCAACCAGATCAAGGACCAGGTGCCCGACAGTCCCGAGATTCAGACCATCATCCAGTTCCTTGAGAATACGAAACGAGGCATTATGTGTAAGTAATCGAGAATCCCTTGCCAACCGGCAAGGGATTCTTGATTTAATAAGATGCCGTGCAGGGGATGCCTGCGGCGATGACGCGGTCGCGGATGGCGTCGAGTTGCTCGTGGGTTGCCTTCAGGAGACCTTGTGTGGGCGTCTCGCGGTCGATGGTGTAGATCATCACCTGCTGGGGCTGGATAGCCTTGACGGCTTCGAGCCAGGGGTTGACGTATTCATCGCCTGTATTGTCGACTGACTCGCCGTCACACTCGCCCCGCATAAACATCGTCTGGATGATGAGGTGGCCGTCGAAGGCTTTCATCCGTTCGATGATACGGTCGACATCGTAGGTGCCGTTGGGGTGATCCACCTTATTTATATATATAGGGTCGACGGTGTCGAGTTTCAGGATGTTGTTGTCTACCCGCATCAGGGCATTGTGTACCTCCTTGCGATGGATCATCGTTGAGTTGCTCAGCACGGAGACCTTGGCCTTCGGACAGTATTGGTTGCGCAGGCGGATGGTATCGTCGATGATCTCCGCGAAGTGGGGATGACAGGTAGGCTCGCCGTTGCCGGCAAAGGTCAGTACGTCGGGCAACTGTCCCTCGGCCACCATCTGCTGCAACTTGGCCTCCAGTTTCGTGGCGACCTCCTGTCGGGTCGGCAAGGGCAGGGTGGGGCGATGGTCTTCGTTGAAACCGCACTCGCAGTAGATACAGTCAAAGGAGCACACCTTGCCGTCGGGAGGCAGCAGGTTGATGCCGAGTGAGATGCCGAGGCGCCGGCTGTGCACGGGGCCGAAAATCGGCGAAGGATAGATAATCGTACTCATAACAGGGTGCAAAGATACGTAATTAAATTAAAAATTGAAAATTAAAAATGAAAAATTTGGGAATTCGGGTGAATTGTTGTACCTTTGCACCTCAATTACGTACGTATTTAGAAATAAATGAGTAAACACAAGAAGAAAGCAGTACGAACTGGCTTTCAGTCTGGCAGCCGTAGAGGTGTGCAGATCGTCACATTGTGCATCAGTACCACGATGGTATTGGTGCTGCTTGGGCTTATCGTCTTTTCTGTGCTGACATCGCGCAACCTGTCGTCGTGGGTCAAGGAGAACCTGACCGTCACGGTGATGCTGGGCGATGATGTGAGCGTGAACGATGCCAAGCGGCTCTGCCGTGAACTCTACCATCGTCCCTATTCGAAGAATATCGACTACGTGAACAAGGAGCAGGCGCTGACCGAGCAGACCAAGGCGATGGGCAGCGATCCCTCGGAGTTCCTGGGGGCCAATCCCTTTGTGGCCACGCTGGAACTGCAGATGAATTCTGAGTATGCCAACCGCGACTCGCTCAAGTGGATCGCCAAGGAACTGCGCAAGAATCCGAAGGTGGTCGACGTGGCCTATCAGGAGGATTTGATGGACAATGTCAATGTGAACCTGAACCGCATTAACATTATCCTGCTGGTCTTGGCAGCCCTGCTGACGTTCATCTCGTATGCGCTGATCAGCAATGCCGTCCGGCTGAGTGTCTATTCCCGTAGGTTCCTGATCCATACGATGAAGTTGGTGGGGGCCTCGTGGGGATTCATCCGTCGTCCGTTTATGCGTCAGGGCTTGTTTGTGGGTGTCATTGCCGCCGTGCTGGCCAATGCCGTGCTGGGTGGGGGCGTGTATGCGCTCTATACCTATGAGCCTAATATCCTGAACATCATCACGTGGCGCGAACTGACCATCACGGGCGTGGCCGTTCTGCTGTTCGGCCTTGTGATTACGGCTTTCTGCTCGTGGATGTCGGTCAACAAGTTCCTGCGGATTACGGCGGGCGACCTGTATAGGATTTAGTGAATAGTGAATAGTGAAAAGTGAATAGTGATTAAGATATGGACAAGAAGAATTTTGCATTTGACAAGATGAATTTCATCCTGCTGGCAGTTGGGATGGTCATCGTGATCATCGGCTTCCTGCTGATGACGGGACCTAATTCGACGGATACTACTTTCGAGCCGGATATCTTCAGCGTGCGCCGTACCAAGGTGGCACCCGTGATCTGTCTGTTCGGCTTTGTGTCGATGATCTATGCTGTTATGCGTAAACCGAAGGATTGATGGACTGGATACAAGCATTGATATTGGGTATCATTCAGGGACTGACTGAATACCTGCCCGTGAGTTCAAGTGGCCATTTGGCCATCGTGTCTAACTTCTTCGGTATCAATGGCGAAGAGAG
>FLNX01000545.1_pt1 | contig 11357 bp, 7 predicted proteins | sample 1140341 | NCBI WGS metagenome assembly FLNX01 (sample SAMEA3878208, study PRJEB12797) | bioreactor metagenome | biome: Moose rumen | place: Sweden | collected 2011-10
CACATCAAAGAAGATCGGCGAGAAGTATGTTTACAGATCTGATGCCTTTCTTTTGGGTGTAAAAAATGAAGTTGCTGGCATCGAGTTTGAAGCCGATTTAAAACCAGGTGACTATAACGATTTTGTTACAACTCAAGTTGCTACAGAATTTGTTGTTGACCATTTCTATGGTTATCTGACATTTGACCTTCCTGTTGGCAATCTGATGATTACATCAGGCCGTTATGACGGACGTTGGGCAAGCCGCGTAAAGAGTGACGGTGGCGAACTGGACGGTCGCTACTATGAAGCCTATAAACTGGGTACAATGGGCAAGATTGCAAAAGATATGAATAACCTTACCGGTGCAGATAACTATTCTACCGTTCTTGCTTATACGCTCAATGACGTCTTGCCTGGTTCATTGATGTTCAAGGCAGGTATTGTTGCACTGAACAAAGACCCGTGGGGATTCGGAACAGCCTACAATGAAGGTGGCAGTGATTCAACAACCATCAACTCTGGCTTTGTCGGACAGATTGCACTGCGCCTGGACGACCTGCTCAAGTTCAACGTGGACTTCAAGACCCTCAAGCAGAACGCCTATGCATTCGGCATCTTCCTGAGCCCGCTCATGGTTGAAAAGCTCTCTGCAACTGTCGGCTTCTCAATGGGTCTCTACAGACCGGGTGACAAGATTGCTGAAGCCAGTCGCTATGACCGCACTGAATGGGGTGTAGACCTGCGCCTGCGCTACGCAATCACTGAAAAGTGGGCTGTAACAACCATGCACAACATCACTGGCATAAAGGTTACTCCGAATTCTGCAAATACGACAACTACTGAGGTGGACACCAACGCAATGTGGAACATGCTTTCTGTGTCATACAAGGCTGGAGACAACATCCGCTTCCTGGCAACAGTACAGAACAAGAATACAGACTGGAAGGCCTCTTTCTACAACACGGACAAGGGTACACAGGTTCTGTCTATCACGCCTGCATGTGAAATCAAAATCAGCGAAAGATCAAAGTTCACTGCTGCATTTGATATTCGTTGGGACGGTGTAACACCGTATGGTGGAACCGGCACTGTCACGTTGCCGATGTATTTCAACTTCGCACTCTAGTTTTTTGGTGGGTTGTAGAAGTAATAATTCTTTGGAGGAATTAGATGAAAAAAATTATAACTGCACTTACATTAGGTGCATTGATTGGAACGGCAGCATTTGCTGATGTTGAAGTAAGTTTAAATTTCCGCCAGCGTGCAAATATATATACTGCAAATGACGCTGGAGGAAATAAATCAGGTACATTCTTTACTGATGCTTATTCCGGCTCTGGTACAGACAACTTGAACTTTAACCTGTCTGGAGACATTGCCGCATTTGAAACTCAGCTCGTAAGTGATGCCGCAACTGGAAACGCAGGCTATATTCGTGCAAAAAAATTGGCTCTATCTCTGTTCTTGGGCAACCTGACCCTGCAGGCTGGTACCTGGGCAGACGGTCTTTCTAATGGTGCATACCGCACAAAGACAGACGTTGATGCAGGTAACTTGGAAGGCATGGATTTTGAATGGAAAAAAATGGGTTCTGGCTTTGCCCGTTCTCCAGCCGCTTGGATTGACAACCCCGTTAACCACTCACAGAATGGTCCGTTGGGAGAATTCTATGCTGCAGGAGCCAATTACAACATAAAGTTTAACACTGGTGCTGTTGCTCTGAAAGGATTCTATGTATCAAATGAAACATCTACCACTACCAGCCAAGACGGTCCTGTAAACGGAGACGGTTCATGGCAGGGACATCAGTTCAACTTTATCGTTGACGCTCGCCAGGATGATATTGGTCAGGCTGAACTTGCATTCAAAGTCGGGCAGACTATCGTGAACACTGCAGGAACTGGAAAAGCCGTTGAAGATAAATATCCTACTGCTCTTGCCTTTGGTGCTTATCTGCAGCCAAAAATCATCCAGCCGCTCATCCTTACATTCGGTGGTACAGGCGCAGTGATTGACAGTAAGTTCACTGACTATTCATTCGATTTGCGAGCTCGCTATCAGGTAATCCCCAAGAAACTGAGCATTTCTTCATTCCACAGTTTCAGCGGACTGACTTCTGACGGTGAGGATGTATATGCTTTGAGCGTAAGTGGAAAAGTGAACGAAACAATCAAAGGTCTTGCAGACAGTGGAACTGCTGCAGATGGTAAGTTGGGCGGCACAGCAATTAAGCGTGATAAGGTTATGTCTAACAACATCATGGTACGCTACAATGTAAACGACACCCTGTCTTTGATTGGTATCGCAGCAGACATGATTGGATTTGGTACTAATCTTGGTGTAACAGAAAAGAACGCTAAGGGCGACGGCGATGCAGGTGCACTCGTACAGTTGCGCTTCAGTGGCTGGGCACAGTTCTTCGCTGCAAGCAATGCTTCTGTAAGTGTTGGTCTTGTTTGTGCTATCCATGATGCTACAAACTACAAGGACGTAGACGGAAAAGCATCTGTTTGGACATGGGGCGTTCCTGTTATCCTCCGCGTTAAGTTCTAGTCCGGCACAAAACGGCCGCAAGGCTGTTTTGTAAAGGCGAAAGCCGCTCCGTTACGGGGCGGCTTTTTTGTTTTGTGTAAAATGTTTAGGTAGATTTTTTTGCTTGGGAGTAGGATACCTTGTCCGCTATTGGGATTGGTTTTCCTGTAGCTGCTGGACTTCCTCGGCGGAAAGTTGGGTGATATCGGCAATCTCTGCTGTGGAAAGTTTGCCGTTACGAATAAGATTTTGTGCGATGGCTACGGCACGTTGATGTTCTCCGTCAGAAACAAGTTCCTGCTCTGCTTGCGCCAGTTTTTGTTGTTGCTGTTCGACATCACGTTTTGTTTGTTCGACATCGTGTTGTTTCTGTTCGACATCGTGTTGTTTCTGTTCGACATCGCGTTGTTTCTGTTCCACATCGTGTTGCATTTGCGTCACATCGCGCTGTTTCTGTTCCACATCGCGCTGCTTCTGTTCTACGTCACGCTGTTGCTGTTTGACATCACGCTGTTGCTGTTTGACATCGCGCTGTTGCTGTTTGACATCGTGTTGCAGCTGCTTGACGTTTGCCTCTAGTTCTGCGAGATAATTCTTAAAGCTGAGTTGGTCGCGCTCCCAGTCGTCATAGGCATTCTGAAGGTACCAGTTTGCTTCATCAACGCTGATTTCTTCCAGGACATTGTTTGCGTTCATAATGCTTTCCTCCATCATGGTGATGCCGCGCAGGTAGTCCTGCATTTCAGGATTATCCGCATAGGCAAGGAATATTCCCCAGCGCTCAATTTTTGTGAGCGTTTCCGCAGGCCTTTTGGCGAGTTTACGGATTTTGGGCAGTTCCAGGTAGATGACGTTGAGCCGCTGCTTGAGCGTCAGCCCCTGCTCATCCTCGTTTCTTCCTCCTGCCTTCTTCCTCATAGTATACCAGCTGAATGCCGATTTGTCACCGCTGTCATAGGTGAAATTCAGCACTGAAATCTGATATACCTTGGAAATGTCCTTCCAGAGGGAGCCTTTTCTGGTTGCATGAGTCAGCAGGCGGGCTGCATGGGCTTCTGCCCGTCCGCTGTAGGAGTGCTCCTTGTCGTGCCCCTGCATCTCTATCTCCACCGGCTCGCCGCTTGCAAGAACGCAATGCACGTCAAATGCCATCTGCTTGTCGGACTGCATTTTTACGGGTGGTTCGTTGGGAAGCAGGGCGACGGTCTGCACCGGCTCTCCTATCATGGTGGCGATGAAATCCCGAAGCGCGTCATTTGACTTTGGCGTATTCTGCGTAAAGAGTGCCTTGAAGGTAGGGTCGGAGCGGGGATTGAGGAGCGCAGTTGGATAGGGTCGAAGTGAATTGGTTTTCTGCATGATTCCTCCTGTTGAGTATTTCGTTGGTAGTCTCGTAGGTGCCGTGAACTTCTGCGCCCTACACTATATATATATGCAATGAATTTGCATTTTAGGCTAAATTTTCTGAAAAAAGTTGAAAAAAAGTGAAAAAAAATTATATCGCCAGTTCTTCCCAGCGGGCGTAGGCTTTTTCCAGGCGGGAGGAGACTTGGGTATACTCTGTGCCGGCGGCTTGGGCTTTGGTGTAGTCGGGGTCGGACATGGTGGCTTCTAGTTCTGTCTTTTTTGCCTCAAGGCTTTCGATTTCTTTTTCCAACAGGTCAAATTCCCGCTGCTCCTTAAAGGAAAGTTTGCGGGGCGTTGCGGGGGCAGGCTGGTCAGAATTTTCTTTTGGGAGAGCAGAAGTTTCCCCCGCAGAGGGGGTAGCGCAAGAACGCTTGTCTGCCAGAGGCAGGCGGGCGGTCTGGAGCGAGGGGGAGACCTTCCCCTCCTTGCGCTTTTCTTCACGGTAGTCCAGGTATTCGGAGCATTTGCCTACAAAACCGCTTACACTGCCGTCATCTTCCAAAATAAAGAGTGTGTCGGCGATTTTGTCCATGAAGTAGCGGTCGTGACTGACGATGAGCAGGCATCCTTTGTAACCGAGCAGAAAGTCTTCCAGAATATTCATGGTAAAGATGTCAAAGTCATTGGTGGGTTCGTCCAGAATGAGGAAGTTGGGGTTGGAGATAAGGAGACGCACCAAAAAGACTCGTTTGCGTTCGCCACCGCTGAGAGTGGAAAGGGGGCTGTGCTGGATTTTGCCTTCAAAGCCAAATTCGTTGAGGAATTGCGCGGCGGACAGGCTTTTTCCGTCGTTCATCTGTATGACTTCGGCGGCTTCCTTGATGTATGCAAGCACGGTAAGGTTCAGGTCGGCAAAATGGGGGTTCTGCTGATAGTAGCCAAAAAAAGTGTTTGCGCCTTTGACAATGGTGCCACTGTCTGGCTGAAGGCTTCCGGTGATGAGGTTCAGCAGGGTTGATTTTCCTGAGCCGTTGTCGCCAAAAATGCCGATTTTTTCTCCTTTACTGAATGTATAGGAAAAATTGCGCAGAACAGGGGAGCAGGAACAATCGGATTTGCTCAAACCTAACGATTTTCGCTTTTTTTCGTGAGCGTCGCTATTCGCAACGAAATTTCCAGCAGACGCGAACAAATCCGTTTGCTTATTACCCTTAGAAAAATTTTTTGAGACTCCGTGAAGTTCAAGGATTTTTCCGCCAAGGCGACGGTCTGCCACTTCAAACTGAAAGCCCTTGTCGGCGGCGAATTTTTCTCGGTTTATCAACTGCATGTCGTGCTGGATGCGGGCTTTTGCCTTGGTACCACGGGCACAGGGACCACGCAAGAGCCAGTCCCGTTCAAAACGCAGGACGCTTTCGATGCGGCGCTCAGTGTTGGTTTCGATTTCAGCCTCCACTTCCTTTTTTTCAAGGTAGGTGCTGTAGTTTCCCTGATAGAGTTTGAGTTTGCGCCGCGCAAGTTCGTAGATATTGGTGCACACTGCGTCCAAAAAATAACGGTCATGGGTAACCATAAGGACGGTGCGCTGAGTGTCGTGCAGGTAGTTTTGCAGCCAGTAAATCGTGGTGATGTCCAGATGATTGGTTGGTTCGTCAAGCAGGAGCAACTGGGTGTCTTCCACAAGGACTTGGGCGAGGGCGACTTTTTTTACCATGCCGCCAGAAAGCGTTCCCATCTTGCGGGAAAGGTCGGTGATGCCCAGTGTGCCCAGGATTGAGCGGACTTGTGCTTCGTAGTTCCACAGGTCGCCTGTATCCATGTCCTGCGTAAGCTGGTCAAAACGCTGTTGTATCCCTAGAGGAATCGTGCCGTCCGCTGATTTTTCTGAGGCGCTCGCCATCTGGTCACATACTTCCTCGTACTCGCGTATTTTTTCCAGTTTTGGTGAGCGGCCGGAAAAAATGTGTTCCCGTATGGTGCTGCCGGCCTTGTAGGGAGGATTTTGGGGCAGATAGCTTACGCCTGCGCTTTTGTTCAGAACAACGGTGCCTTCATCGGGAGTAAGCACGCCTGCAATGGTGGCAAGCAGCGTGGACTTTCCGGTGCCGTTCCGTCCGATAACGGCTGCCTTGTCTCCTGCGTCCATGCCAAATGTTACGCCGGTAAAGAGGGCTTCTTCACGACCAATTTTAGACAGATTATTGATAGAAAGAATATTCATGCCAGCCACCAATTCCATACCGATTATAACAAAAACCAACGGAAGGGTAAATTCTTGTTGACAGAAAGAAGGAAGGAATGTATCATAGATATATGAACACTTGTTCAAATGAATTAGAAAAAATCCGTGATGATATGCCTGATGAGGACATGCTTTTTGACCTTGCGGAACTGTTCAAGATTTTTGGAGACTCCACCCGCATACGGATTCTCTTTGCCCTTTTGGGAAAGGAACTTGCGGTGGGTGACCTTGCAGAAGTTCTGGACATGACCCAAAGTGCAATCAGTCATCAGCTGCGCATCCTCAAAACAAACGGTCTGGTTCGCTTTCGCCGGGAGGGAAAGTCGCTTATCTACGCGCTCAGTGACGACCATGTGACCAAGATTCTGAACATGGGGCTGGAGCATATTGAGGAGTAAGTCTTGGGCGTTTCCCGCTTACGCGGGTCGGGTGTTCCGCGGCTTGCTGACGCGCGGTGCTATCGCACTGGCTGCGCCACCGCTCCATACCCTAACGCACAGTCTGATTCACCACGGCACAGGAGATTTTTATGGAACACGAAGAAGATACACATGAACATGAATGCTGTCATCACACTGAGCATGAACATGGTCACGAGCACGGAGCGCACATTCACTGTGAATGCGGTTGCCACGACCATGAGCACCATGACGAGGACGAAGGCGGTGCGCTCAAAAAGATTCTGACGGCAGCGGCACTCTTTGCCCTTGCCCTGACGGTGGAGCACCTGCCTTTTTTTGCACCAGAACGGATTGCCGCCTTACTGGGACTTACGGCAGATGTAAATTCTCTTGCGTTGGGAATTCGGGCAGTATACATGGCACTCTATCTTGCGGCCTACCTTACCTGTGGACGAAGCGTTGTGCTGAATGCCGCCCGCAATATTAAAAACGGAAAGGTTTTTGACGAGCAGTTTTTAATGACGGTGGCTTCGCTAGGCGCAGTCTTTGTAGGCGAATTTGCAGAAGCGGTTGCAGTCATGCTGTTCTACCAAGTGGGCGAGTTTTTTCAGGATTATGCCGTGGACAAATCCCGCGACAGTATTTCTGCCCTCATGGACATTCGTCCTGACCATGCCACAATTGTAGAAAATGGCGAGCGGAAAACCGTTCGGGCAGAAGATGTTGCTGTGGGCGCGATTATCGAAATCAAGCCGGGAGAGCGCGTTCCGCTGGACTGCCTGATTCAAGAAGGCAGTTCTTTTGTGGATACTTCTGCGCTCACTGGCGAAAGCGTACCTCGCCAAGTGTCTGGTGGCTGTGAGATTATGGCAGGCTTTGTAAACACCCAGGGCGTACTGACTGCCCAGGTGACAAAACCCTATGGCGAAAGTGCCGTCACACGCATCCTGGAACTGACCGAAAAGGCAAGCGATGTAAAAGCAAAAAGCGAAAAATTCATCACCCGCTTTGCAAAAGTCTACACACCCATTGTCTGTGCCCTTGCCCTTGCACTTGCCCTGATTCCTCCCCTAGTCCTACAGTTCTTTGCCCCTCCCCTCTTTGCCCAATACGGCTGGTCTGTGTGGATATATCGTGCGCTTATGTTCCTTGTCGTGTCCTGCCCCTGTGCGCTGGTCATTTCCGTACCCCTTTCTTTTTTCAGCGGCATTGGAGCGGAAAGCGCAAACGGCGTACTGGTAAAAGGAAGCAATTATATGGAGGCATTGGCAGCCGCCCGCATTGCCGTGTTCGATAAAACGGGAACGCTCACCAAAGGCACTTTTGCCGTTTCCTCAATCAATCCAGCGGAGGCAAATCTGACGGAAGGTGAACTCCTTGCCATTGCCGCCCATGCGGAAAGTTGTTCAAATCATCCCATTTCCCTTTCCCTGAGGGCAGCACATTCATGCCCCCTATGTGGAAAAATTTCCTGTCAGAATGTGCGGGAAATCAGCGGTCAAGGCCTGCAGGTGGATTTGAATGGCGAAACCGTTCTTGCCGGAAACCGCACGCTCATGCTGGCGCAGAAAGTGTCTGGTTTTAATGAAAGTGTATCGTCAGAAGTAGGCACGGTGGTTTACATCGCCGTACAGGGTTCATACAAGGGATTTATCATCATCAGCGATGAGGCTAAAGAAGATGCCGCTGATACGGTGAGGGAACTCAAAAAACTGGGCATCAAGCAGACCGTCATGCTCACGGGAGATACAAAAGCCGTAGCCGAAAAAGTCGCATCTGATGTAGGCGTAGATACGGTGTATGCGGAACTGCTCCCACAGGATAAAGTGAGCCGAGTGGAAGAACTGCTTGCCTCAGGCGAAAAAGTCATGTTCGTAGGCGACGGAATAAACGACAGCCCGGTTCTTGCCCGTGCCGATGTGGGTGTGGCCATGGGAGCACTGGGAAGTGATGCGGCCATTGAAGCGGCGGACGTAGTAATTATGGACGACAAGCCCAGCAGACTTGCTTCTGCCATCAGCATTGCCCGCGCAACCAGTCATGTCGTCTGGCAGAACATTATTTTTGCACTGGGTGTAAAGGGTGCAATCATGGTCTTTGGCGCGGCAGGTATTGTAAACATGTGGTTTGCAGTTTTTGGCGATGTAGGCGTGTGTTTCATCTGTATTCTAAACGCCCTTCGCTTATTGCGGTCAAAAAAATAAGGCTTGTCTTATCTTTGGGAGTGTTTTATACTATAAGTAGGGTGTTCCCAAGAGAAAAGACCTATGTTTTCTATTAAAAACAAGCTGATTCTGCTCATCACTAGTTGTACGCTTTTTGCAACAATCCTATTGGGTGGAATCAGTATTGTCCGCATTTCTCTCCTTACTGAAAAATCATCTCAAAACACCATTCAGTTGCAATGTCAGGTAACAAAAGAAACACTGGACATCACCTTGCGGAATATCGAACAGGCCGTAGACAGCATGAAAGACATCATTCTTGGCGAGATTGACGGCTATGCCAATCTTACTGACAGCAGATCCTACCGCCAGGCGTTTATAAAAAAGATAGAATCCATGCATCAGACCATCACCTTTCATACCAGAGGAGCAACGGCCTATTATTTTTGGTTTAATCCTGAATATTTTCCCGCTTCTGAAGGCTATTTTATGGTCTACAACCCCCGCTACACCCGTTTTTTTGCCAAGCCGATTCCCGACGTGCGCAATTTTACTGAGTACGATGTGCCGGAGGCAGGAAGATATTATCTTGCAAAAAAAGCAGGCAAGGCAGTCTGGATTTCTCCGTACACAAGCCTGGAAACCGAAAAGGAAATCATTTCTTACGTTGTTCCCATTTATATCCGAGGAAAATTCATTGGACTTGTGGGCATGGACATGCAGTATGCGATGATTGCCGATGAATTGAAAGAGGTTTCGCTCTACAAAAGCGGTCATGCCTATATTGTTGATGCTGCAAACCGCGCCGTTTACCACAGGAACTTCAATCCCGGCGACCTGGTGCTTAACTATGACACCAACAGCCGCTCCTATTCACTGCTGGTACACAATGGATGGACGCTCACGGTATCTGCACCCAAAAACGAAATCAATGCAGAAAGAAACGCCCTCATCCTCATGCTGCTGCTTGCCACACTGATTGTCGCCGGTGTCTTCATTCTGATAAGTTTTCGGCTTACAGCCCATATCATCAATCCCCTTATGGAACTGGTTGCCGCTACCCGAAAACTCGCCGATGGTGACGTAACGGCAAAACTGCCCGTCAACAATAACGATGAAATAGGCATACTGGCAAAAAGTTTTCAGGAGACCATGCAGCGCTTGCCAAATTATCTCTATCGGGATTCCCTCACTGGTGTACGCAACATGACTGCCTACCAGCGTTCCATTGCCGTTGCGCAACAGCGTATTGCTGAAAAAACAGTTGACCATTTTGCCGTCATCGTTTTTGACATCAACAACCTAAAAATCACCAACGACACCTATGGTCACGAAACGGGCAATGATTTGATTACTTCTGCATCAGCACTCATCTGTGATGTTTTCCAGCATGCCCCTGTATACCGAATCGGCGGAGATGAATTTGTCGCCCTTTTGGAAAAGAATTACGATGAGCGAGAAGACCTCCTGCATGAATTCAAATCCCGCCTGAAAAGAATTGCCATTTTTGCAGAGCGAAAGCAACTTTCTGTGTCAGTTGCCGTTGGACTTGCAGAATATGACCCCCAAACAGACACTTCCTTCGATGACGTGTTCAAACGGGCAGACGAAGCCATGTACAAGGACAAGGAAGAAACAAAAAAGCGGCTGAACATGCCGTCCAGCCGCTCCGAATAAGCGAAATTTTTGCCCTACATCAGCTTTTCAATTTCCTCATGCTGAATGTCAAATGCTTCCATCACATGGTCAATCATTGCCTGCTTGGGGTCAGGATGGTCGGCTGGCAGCGTAGCAAGATAATCCTTGCGATACTGCTTACATTCAATTACCGGGCTTGCTGCAAAAATCTGCACCGCCCTTTCCAGTTTGTCTGCCAGCATGTCGTCAGGATTATCCATATCAATAGAAAGAATCTGACCGTTTATCGTTACCAGAACCATCACGTCAAACATACGCAGATAACTGTCAATTTCTTTGAGTCCGCGTTTTGTTTCCGGATGCCCGGGGCGATAGCGGGTACCACTGGGAAAAACCAGAATCACTTCACCGTCACGCTTGCATTTGTCCATTGCCCGCATTGCCGCAAGATTAATGGTGCGAGCCTTTTTTTCTTCTGCAAGCCGTTCTTCTTCAGTCTGAGCCTTTTCTTCTGCCGCATTCAGGGAGCGGGTTGGATAGATAACCACGCGGCTAAAACTTTCTGCAAAGGCCTTTACGCCGGGGTCGGCTTCGTTCAGTTTCATGCCTGCAATGGCAACGATTTTGCTGGAAAGGTCTTTACCCTCCTCGCCCAAATCGTGCTCTAAAAGCCAGCACAATGCGGGAAGGTCGGCATTGCTGTAATGCTCCATCAAAATCAAACCGGATTTTCCTGCTTTGACTGCCTCATAGAAGGCATGCCAGTTTGCCTTATGTTCAAGGCGACTTCCTTCCGCCAGATGATCACCCACCAATACATCAATAAATTTGCGGGTCTGTGGATTTGCCTTCTGATATACATTCGTCTCATTGATTTTATCAGCCGCCACAGAAACCTGTGCAAGTTGCTTTATAATGTCGCCGTATTTTTCTCGAATTGATATTCCTGCCATATTTCTATTGTAAGACTACTTACTGTTTTATTCAAGCAGGGCAAACGCATTATAATCCATTCACACGTAAGACAAAAAGGGCACAGGTAAAAGAGTC
>FLNX01000248.1_pt1 | contig 11350 bp, 8 predicted proteins | sample 1140341 | NCBI WGS metagenome assembly FLNX01 (sample SAMEA3878208, study PRJEB12797) | bioreactor metagenome | biome: Moose rumen | place: Sweden | collected 2011-10
ATTTGCAGAGTTTGCAGCCGTCGCACTTGTTCAGTTCACCACGGAAGCGCTTCTCCACAAGGTAGTGGAGGCGGTCGCGAAGCGGTTCGAGTTGCATCTTGTCGATGACCTCGTTGATGAAAGCATTCTGGAGCAGCAACTTGGCCTCACTGAGCGAGATGCCGCGCTGACGCATATAGAAGAGGGCTGCATCGTTAAGTTGGCCTACAGTTGAGCCGTGGGCACACTTCACATCGTCGGCATAAATCTCGAGCATCGGCTGGGTGTACATACGGGTCTCCTTCGTGGCCGTCAGGTTCTGGTTCGTCATCTGCGACGTTGTCTTCTGGGCCCCGTGCTCCACCAGCACCCGACCCGCAAAGGCACCTGTAGCCTTGTCGTCAAGCACGTACTTATAGAGTTCGTTCGAAGTGCAATGAGGCACCTTATGAGTAATCAGCGTGTTGTTGTCCACGTGCTGCTCCTTGTCGGCTATCACACAGCCATAGCACTGGCACTCTGCCCCCTCGCCCGAGAAGGTCAGGTCGAGTTTGTTGCGCGTCGTACCATTATGGAGGGTTATCACATTGTGGTTCACGCGGCTGTTGGCCTGCTGGTCGATGTAGACATTGCTGACACGCACATTCTTGGCATGGGTCTCTTCGAGACAATACAGATCCAGGGAGGCGTTTTCGCCTACGTAGGCCTCGATGACCTGTGTCGCGAGGAAGTTGCGATCGTCGGCAGCGTGGTCACAGAAGAGCATCTTCAGTTCCGCACCCTCTTCGAGGACAATGAGCACACGACGGTTCACCATCAGGTCGGGCACCTGCCGCTGGGCATTGCTAGGCGTTGCTTTAAGGATATTGATAACCTGAATGGCGCGTTCCACCTTCACATTCTTCGGCACATAGACCAGCAGACCGTCCTGCGCCAGCATCGTGTTCAGCGCCGTCACCGCATCCCCAGAAGTCTTCGCCAGTTTGGCGTAGTATTTCGAGAGGTAAGAGGTAAGAGGTGAGGGGTGAGAGAATACATTTGCTATTGAATCCACAATGACCCCTTCTAGTAATTTCGGTGAGGCTTTAGGTAATCTCTCACCTCTCACCTCTTGCCCCTCACCTCTATAAAACGAATCGTTGACCACGAAATAGAGACTCGTGGAGAGGTTGGGCACGTCGCAGCGGAAAGCCTGATAGGGATCGACAGGAATCTCCAGACGGCTGAGGTTGACGCCATAGTCGGGCGCAAAGAGTTTCTGGAGGTCAGTGTACTTGTAGCGCTCCACCTTCCGTGAGGGGAATCCCTGCCTGCGGAAGTCTTCGAAAGCCTCATCGCGCACGGCATTCATTGCCTCCGGCGCATGGTCGAAGATCATCTGCCGTGCCTGCTCGTAGAGTTCTATATATTGCTGCTCACTATTCATTCTTCTCCGATTTCTTCCTTAATCCAATCATAGCCGTGCTCCTGAATCTGCTTAGCCAGTTCCGGGCCGCCAGTCTTCACGATACGGCCTTTGTAGAGCACATGGACATACTGCGGACGAATCATCTCCAACAGGCGGTCATAGTGGGTAATCACGATGCAGGAGGTCTCGGGCGTCTGCAACTTGTTGACACCCTCAGCCACAATACGCATCGCATCCACATCGAGACCAGAATCCGTCTCGTCGAGGATGCTCAACTTCGGCTCAAGCATCGCCATCTGGAAGATCTCGTTGCGCTTCTTCTCGCCACCGCTGAAACCTTCGTTCACCGAGCGGTTGGCCAGTTTCGAGTCGAGTTCCACAATTTTCCGCTTCTCGCGCTGCAGTTTCAGGAACTCGGCTGCATTCATCGGTTCCAGCCCCTGATACTTGCGCTTCTCGTTGATGGCGGCCTTCATAAAGTTGGTCATCGAGACACCTGGAATCTCCACAGGATACTGGAAACTCAGGAACAAGCCCTCATGCGCCCTGTCCTCAGGCTTCATCTCGAGCAGGTTCTTGCCGTTGAAGTAAGCCTCACCCTCCGTCACCTCGTAGAGCGGATTGCCCACGAGCACGGCACTCAGCGTCGACTTGCCTGAACCGTTAGGGCCCATGATGGCGTGCGTCTCGCCATCGTTGACTATCAAGTTGATTCCTTTAAGGATCTCCTTGTCTCCTATTCTTGCATGTAGATTTTTTACTTCTAACATATCTTTATCCTACTGTTCCTTCTAATGATACACTTAATAGTTTCTGCGCCTCGACAGCGAACTCCATCGGGAGTTTCTGGATGACCTCCTTGGCATAGCCGTTGACGATGAGACCTACGGCCTGCTCCGTGGGGATGCCTCGCTGGTTGCAGTAGAAGAGTTGATCCTCACTGATCTTCGACGTCGTGGCCTCATGCTCGAAGATGGCCGTATCGTTGTGCACATCCATATAGGGGAAGGTATGGGCACCGCAGTCAGAGCCTAAGAGCAGTGAGTCGCACGAACTATAGTTGCGGGCATTGTCGGCCGTTGCAGCGGCACGCACCAATCCGCGATAGGAGTTCTGCGAATGACCAGCCGAGATACCCTTCGAGATAATCGTCGACTTCGTGTTCTTACCGATGTGGATCATCTTCGTACCCGTATCGGCTTCCTGATAATTGTTCGTCACGGCCACGCTATAGAACTCTGCCTGCGAGTTGTCACCTCTTAATATACACGAGGGATACTTCCACGTGATGGCCGAACCCGTCTCCACCTGTGTCCAGGAGAGTTTGGAGTCGATGCCTCGCAGATCGCCACGCTTTGTCACGAGGTTGAGCACACCACCCTTGCCATTCTCATCGCCGGGATACCAGTTCTGTACCGTCGAGTATTTCACCTCGGCCCTGTCCATCACGATGATCTCCACGATAGCCGCATGCAACTGGTTCTCGTCACGCATCGGAGCCGTACAGCCCTCAAGATAACTCACATACGAGTCATCATCAGCCACGATGAGCGTCCGCTCAAACTGACCTGTATTGCGGGCGTTGATGCGGAAATACGAACTGAGTTCCATCGGACAGCGCACCCCTTTGGGAATATAGACAAACGAGCCATCCGAGAAGACAGCCGAATTCAGCGCTGCGAAGAAGTTGTCGCGATAAGGCACCACCGTTCCGAGATACTGACGCACCAAATCACCGTGCTCCTTGATGGCCTCACCGATAGAGCAGAAGATGACACCCTTCTCGCGCAATTTCTCCTTGAAGGTGGTCTTCACGGAGACGGAGTCCATAATGGCATCGACAGCGGTATTGCCGCTCAGGGCCAGGCGCTCTTCGAGGGGGATGCCCAGTTTGTCGAAGGTCTTCTCGAGTTCGGGGTCTATCTTTCCGTCGCCCTTCGGTTTCTTGGCCAAAGGGTCAGCATAATAACTGATAGCCTGATAGTCGATCTCCGGCACGTGGACATGGCCCCACTTCGGCTCTGTCTGCTCCTTCCAGTAACGGAAGGCCTTCAGACGGAAGTCGAGCATCCATTCGGGTTCGCCTTTCTTAGCAGAGATGAGCCGAACGACGTCCTCGTTCAGCCCCTTCTCAATAATCTCTGTATGTACGTCCGTGGTGAAGCCGAACTCATACTTCTGTTCGGCCACCTGACGGACATACTCGTTATTTGAATTCATAATGCATAATTCATAATTCATAATTCACGATGCAAAGCATATTCGGCGTAGCCTAATTATGCATTATGCATTATGAATTGTGAATTGTCTACAGTTTCTGTTCTACCTCAATCTCAGTGAAGGTCTCGATGATGTCACCGACCTGGATGTCGTTGAAGTTGACCAGTGAGATACCGCACTCCAGACCCGTTGCCACTTCCTTGGCATCGTCCTTGTAGCGCTTCAGGGCACCAATCGGAGCCGTATGGATCACGATACCGTCGCGAATCACGCGGGCCTTGTCCTTGTTGTGCACCTTTCCGTCGGTCACCAGACCACCGGCCACGGTACCCACCTTCGAAATCTTGAAGACCTGCTTCACCTCAATCTCACCAGAGACGATCTCCTTCTTCACCTTGTCGAGCATACCCTGCATCGTCGACTTCACCTCGTCGATGGCATCGTAGATGATCGAGTAGGTATTGATCTCCACGCCCTCACGCTCGGCAGCCCTGCGGGCATCGGCAGAGGGACGCACCTGGAAGCCGACGATGATGGCATCGGAAGCCGAAGCCAGCATCACGTCGTTCTCCGAGATCTGACCCACGGCCTTCGAGATCACGTTCACCTGCACCTTCTCCGTAGAGAGTTTGATGAACGAGTCGCTCAGGGCCTCGATAGAACCGTCGGTATCACCCTTAACGATGATATTCAATTCGTGGAACTCACCCAGGGCAATACGATGCGAGATATCATCCAGACCAAGCGTCTTCGTGGTACGCAGGCTCTGCTCACGCTGCAACTGCTGACGCTTGTTGGTGATCTCGCGGGCCTCCTGTTCAGTCTCCATAATGTGGAAGGAGTCACCGGCTGTCGGAGCACCGTTCAGACCAAGGATGATCGCTGGCTCAGCAGGGCCGGCCTTCTCGATGCGCTGGTTACGCTCATTGAACATCGCCTTGATACGACCGTAACTCGTACCGGCCACTACGATGTCACCCACCTTCAGCGTACCATTGGATACGAGGACAGTTGACACATAGCCACGACCCTTATCGAGACTCGACTCGATGATAGAACCCGTTGCCTTGCGGTTCGGGTTGGCCTTCAGGTCGAGCATCTCGGCCTCGAGCAGCACTTTCTCCAGCAGTTCATAGACACCAACGCCCTTCTTAGCAGAGATCTCCTGACACTGGTACTTACCGCCCCACTCTTCCACAAGCAGGTTCATATTGGCCAGGTCTTCACGAATCTTGTCGGGGTTGGCACCCGGCTTATCAATCTTGTTGATGGCGAACACCATCGGTACATTCGCAGCCTGGGCGTGGGCAATGGCCTCCTTCGTGGTAGGCATCACCGAGTCGTCGGCAGCAATGATGATGATGGCGATATCCGTCACCTGGGCACCACGGGCACGCATAGCCGTGAAGGCCTCGTGACCAGGGGTGTCGAGGAAGGTAATACTATGACCGTCCTTCAGTGTCACGTTATAGGCACCGATGTGCTGCGTGATACCACCAGCCTCACCGGCAATCACGTTGGTATTGCGGATATGGTCGAGCAGCGAGGTCTTACCATGGTCTACATGTCCCATCACAGTCACAATCGGGGCACGTGAAATCAGGTCGTTCTCATCATCCTCCTCCTCGGTAATGGCGTTCTGTACCTCGGCACTGACATACTCCGTCGTAAAGCCGAACTCATCAGCCACGATATTGATGGTCTCGGCATCCAGACGCTGGTTGATCGACACCATGATACCAATCGACATACAGGTACCGATCACCTGGTTGACACCGACGTTCATCATCGTTGCGAGTTCCGACACGGTGACGAACTCCGTCAGTTTGAGCACCTTGCTCTGTGCTGCCTCGGCGGCCATCTCCTCGCTCATACGCTCCTGAACGGCGTCGCGCTTCTCCTTACGATACTTGGCGCCCTTCTTGTTCATCGTGGTCTTCGAGGTCAGACGGGCCAGCGTCTCCTTCACCTGACGGGCCACAGCCTCATCGTCCACCTCCAGCGGCTTCTGTACGGGACGGTTCTTCTTTTTGTTCTTACCACCGCCCTGCTGCTGGTTGGCGTCCTGGAAGTTCTGGTTGCCACCCTTGTTCTTGTTCTTCTTGTTCTTGTTACCGTTGTCCTGGTTGGCGGCAGCCTCTATGTCCACGCGTTCCTTACCATTATGTATGCGCTCGCGCTTCTTCTTCTCGCTGTTGCCACCATGCAGGGCAGCCTGTTTCTCCTCGCGCTCCTTCCGACGCTCCTCCTTCGACTTCTTCTTCGGACGCGTACTCTGGTTCAGCGAGTCAAGGTCGATCTTACCGACCACGTTGAGGTTGGTGGCCGCGATCTTCTTCTCGATCTTCAGTTTATACACCTCGGGGCCTTGCTTCACCTCGGCGGGCTGAGCCTGTGGCTCGGGTTCCGGAGCCGCAGCGGGTTCCGGGGCCGGTGTCGGTTCTGGCTCTGGGGCGGGTGCCGGTTCCGGGGCGGGTGCCGGCTCAGGTTCCGGTGCGGCAACAGGAGCCGGGGCGGGCTCTTCTTGCTTCACGACAGGCGCCTCGGCCTTCACTTCCTCGGGCTGGGGCTTCTGCTCCACCACGGTTACCGGTTCCTCTTTCTTCACCTCCGGCTCGGCAGGTGCCTTCGGTGCGGGTGCGGGTTCTACCTTCGGTGCGGCGACGGGTTTCTTGCCAAGATTGTCCAGGTCGATCTTACCCACGGTCTTGAACTCCACGCGGGCCTCATCCCTCAGGTCGATCTTGGTCTCCTTCGGCTTCACCTTCTTGTCCTTCTTGGGGAAGATCAGGTTGGCCTGCTTCTTCACGTCCTTGTCACCCTTGAACTCCTTGACGAGCGCCTCATACTGCGCGTCGGTGATCTTGGTGTTGACGTTGGCGTCGTCCTTGATCTCGCCCAGACTCTTCTTATTCTTCAGGAAATCAACTGCCGTTTGAAGTCCTATATTCAGTTCCGTTAATATTTTATTTAATCTGACTCCCATTTACTATTCACTTTTCAGTATTCACTTTTCACTTCTTACTCAAACTCCGCACGCAATACGCTCAGCAGGTGGTCGACGGTCTCCTCCTCCAGGTCGGCCTTCTCAATCAGCATCTCACGGGGCGCATTCAGCACGGCCTTGGCCGTATCCAGACCGATGGCCTTGATAGAGTCGATGACCCACTGGTCGATCTCGTCGGCAAACTCGTCCAGATAGATATCCTCGTCGGCCTCGTTCTCATTGACCACACGGAACACATCGATCGTATATTCAGTCAGCATCGAGGCCAGTTTGATGTTCATACCGCCACGACCGATGGCCAGGCTCACCTCCTCGGGCTGCAGATAGACCTCAGCCTTGTGGTGCTCCTGATCCAGCGTGATGCTCGACACCTTGGCCGGACTCAGGGCACGCTGGATGAACAACTGCACGTTCGACGAGTAGTTGATCACGTCGATGTTCTCATTGCCCAGTTCACGCACGATGCCGTGCACACGGCTACCCTTCACGCCGACGCAGGCACCTACCGGGTCGATACGCTCGTCGTAACTCTCCACGGCCACCTTCGCACGGTCACCCGGCATACGGGCCACGCGCTTGATGGTGATCAGGCCGTCGTTGATCTCAGGCACCTCGGCCTCCAGTAGACGCTCCAGGAACACAGGACTGGTACGCGAAAGGATGATGCGCGGGTTGTTGTTCTCGTTCTGCACCTCCTTCACGATGGCACGCACCGTCTCACCCTTGTGATACGTGTCCGAGGGGATCTGCTCGGCCTTCGGCAGATGCAGTTCGTTACCCTCATCGTCCATCAACAGCACCTCGCGCTTCCAGATCTGGTAGACCTCACCGCTGACCACGGCACCCACCTTCTCCTTATACTTCTGGTAGAGTGAGTCGTGCTCCAGTTCCAGAATCTTCGAAGCCAGTGTCTGGCGCAGGTTCAGGATGGCGCGGCGACCGAACTTCTGGAAGTTCACCTCCTCCGACACCTCTTCGCCCACCTCATAGTCAGGCTCTATCTTCTGGGCCTCGCTCAGTTCAATCTCCTTGTTCTCATCCTCTACCTCACCGTCAGGCACCACCACGCGGTTACGGTGAATCTCAAAGTCACCCTTGTCGGGGTTCACGATCACGTCGAAGTTCTCATCCGAGCCGTAGATTTTCGCAATCACGTTTCGGAAACTCTCCTCAAGCACACTCACCAGTGTCGTACGGTCAATGTTCTTGGTCTCTTTGAATTCCTGAAAGGTCTCAATCATTGAGGGGCCTTTCGCATCTTTACTTGCCATAGTTACTTTATTTTATTTTTTCATTTTTTCTTTCTTTCATTCTTACTTGAAGGCCAGCACATACTTCGCATACTTCACGCTGTCCATCCCGAAGGTCTTGTCCACCTCCACGATGACCGGGCGCTTCTTGCCCTCCACGGTCTGCTTCTCCTTCACGGTCAGCACGAACTCACGCCCGTTGACCTCCTTCAGGATGCCCAGCACCTTCTTGCCGTCGCCGTCGAGCACCTCCAGTTCGTCGCCGATATGGTTCAGATACTGCTGCTCCACCTTGAACGGCTGACCGATGCCGGCGCTGCCCACCTCCAGTTCGTAGTCGCCCAGTTCGTCGCCCAGGCGCTCCTGCAGGAAGCGGCTCAATTCGGCACAGTCCTCAATCCACACGCCGTCAGCGTGGTCGATCTCAATCACGATGCGGTCGTCCGTACCAAACATAATGTCTACCAAGAAGTAGTCGTTGCCCTGCAACCACTCTTCCACCAATGCTTTTACTGTTTCCTTATTTATCATCGATCTGTTTGTAATAATAATGAAAATGAGAGGCTCTTGCGAGTCTCTCATTCCACTGAACGGGTGCAAAGGTACACATTTTCCGCCAAACCGCCAAATATTTCTGCAACTTTTTTAGTTTTATGATGTTAACTCACCTCATAATTGCACATTTTGAACGATCACATCCAACGATTTCTGAATGACGTCTGCACAATTGCATTTTTATTCATTTGTGCAGTTCCTTTCTGTACAAAATCAGGCAGTGGCAAACTCTGAAGACGTTCATTAAATATTTGTGCTCTTTTCTGCAATATTGGTATTTGCGTCATTGTTGAGATGGCTGATAGTCCTTCACATAATGTAGCAGAGGGTCAACAGCCCAGGTCATTTCTCGCGGGAACTCCACACGGAGATACATCCAGGTGCGGTCTCTCAACTTGATATCCTTCTCAAAATACAACCTGCCATCTCCATACCCTCCAGCCAACAAGAACGAACAGTCGCTTACCGATTTCGTCACTGCCGACATATTCAGTGCCTCATACTTCTCTTCTACGGTCATATCATACTGGTCATCGTATGATTTCACGTCCATCGTGATGTCACGACATACCACCCGTATGCTCCGTTCATTCTGAGTCGTCACATCCATAAACTCAGGATACTCCACCTTATACCCATCCTTATAGTTCTTCCACGAATTCTTGAGGGCAATCACAAACTGACTCCGTAGCCATCGGGCATCGTAATACACGGTGTCATGCACAGTCATAAAGAGGGTGTCTTTATAAACCGTGTCACGGACGATCTGCTTCTTCACTTCACCACCCCAAACGAAAAAAGCACTTATGGCTCCCATCAATACTATCATTCCAAAAATAAACTTCTTCATATCCTACGAATTAATAAGAACGCCTAAATATTGTTGAGAAGAGTGCCCTCCATACTTAATATATCCTTTTAAACTCATCACCTATCTGATTCCAGTAGATCCGCGAGAAAGAATGGCCGTTCACTTTCATAATCCTGCTGATCTTGAAAGTCCTGTCCTCATCAATGTCAAGACGCAGGGCCTGAATATATCCTCCACCATAGTAACGGGAGTATTCTATGTCTGCAATCTTGCAAGAGAATACCTTCCCGCTTCGCGTGCAATACTCTATCACAATCGTCTGCCTCAGCAGCACAGCCCTGTCAATCACCTCCTCGATAGCCATCCATCACTGCTAATTTGAACGGATCATATTGTTCTGGCGAGAAAAGTAAATCGTCATTACCTCTGATCTCTCCGCCTTCTGTCGGAGGCCGATTCCCCATTGACGGGTCATCGTCATTCTCAAAACGAGTATATTCGCCTTTGAAATTCATCATGATAATTCCTGTTGCCCCCTTTCGATGTTTCGCAATAACCACCTCCGCTTTTCCACGATAGTCAATCAATCCATCATCACTCTGGAGGATGTGATAATATTCCGGACGATGCAGGAACACCACCATATCCGCATCCTGCTCAATGGCACCAGACTCTCTAAGGTCAGACAACTGAGGACGCTTGCCCTCTACGCCTTCACGCCCTTCAACACCACGGTTCAACTGGCTCAATGCCAATACAGGAATATTCAGTTCCTTAGCCAATCCCTTCAATGAGCGAGAAATCAGCGACACCTCCTCTTGTCGGCTGTTATACCTCATACCGCTGGCAGTCATCAATTGCAGATAGTCAACCATAATCAGCTTCACGCCCTTCTCGCGAACAAGTTTTCGAGCCTTTGTCCTCAATTCCATCACAGAGAGGCCCTCCGTATCATCTATATATAAAGGTGCCTCTTTCAGTATCTCCAGTTTCTTATCGAGCCTTAACCAGTCTGGCCCATCCAACTGTCCGCTCAACAATTTCTTGCCTTCTACCATACACGCATTCGACATAAGCCGGTTAGCCAACTGCACATCCGACATTTCCAGAGAGAAGAATGCCATAGGAATCTTTTGATCGGCAGCGATATTCTTCGCCAGGGATAAGGCGAAGGCCGGCTTCCCCATAGCGGGCCTTCCGGCTATTATCACAAGGTCAGAATTCTGCCAGCCACAAGTCATATCGTCAAGTTTGTAATAACCCGTCGAAATGCCTGTAATGCCTCCCTTGTTTGAATGAGCAAGGTTAACCAATTCCATAGCCTTGTCTACGATAGGTGACAATGCGGAATAGTCCTTTTTCATATTCTTCTGTGCCAGTTCGAAGAGCGTACTCTCAGCTTCCTGTACCACATCTTTGATATCATAACTCTCATCATAGGCCTTCTTGCCTATCACATTCACATAATTGATCATCTGCCGCGAGAGATATTTTTCAGCCACGATGTTAGCATGATACTCCAGATTGGCAGAAGTTGCAACTTTGGAACTGAGTTCCGCGATATAGGCAGGCCCTCCAACCTCTTCGAGGTGCCCCATCTTCTCCAGTTTATCAGTTACCGTCAGCACATCTACGGGATTCTCATCGACACTCAGCCGCACGATGGCATCGTACACCATCTGATTCCTTGGTTCATAGAAACTCTCTGGTCGCAATAGATCACACACCTCCATATAGGCATCCTTGTCTATCATCAGCGCCCCCAGCACAGCCTTCCCAACCTCCAGAGCCTGCGGCTGGATATGGCCATACATGAGATCTATAGGTTGCGCCTCTCGTTTGCTGTTATTCCTTTGTCCTGGCATATTGATCCTTAATAATTATATCCTTTGTATCTACCACAATTCTATCTAATAATCCCCCAAACAACTGCTATGATTAAGACTACCACAGAGAGACAGCCCTTGCGACTCGCTGATGACGTTTGGGGACGTTTTAGTAATCGTTAAAAAATAACTTGGTACAATTTCCGCTCTTTAGAAGCGGAATGTGATACACGAAATTCGAACTTTAAATTATCTATCATATTTTATATGCATTATATTTGCAACTTATTGATT
>FLNX01001212.1_pt1 | contig 11348 bp, 7 predicted proteins | sample 1140341 | NCBI WGS metagenome assembly FLNX01 (sample SAMEA3878208, study PRJEB12797) | bioreactor metagenome | biome: Moose rumen | place: Sweden | collected 2011-10
ATTACGGATCTTATGGGATTATGCCGTATTGGAAAAATAAATTATTTTTAATCCAGGCTCAATTTCAGAAATACTCTATGTGATCACATTCACAATCAAATGAGCAGCACAACTCCAGCCTTCCTGTTCTGTGACCAGGACTGATAACCACCGGAAACAGCCTGCCATGGGTTCCCTCTGACACAAGATCTCCAGGAGCACAAGTTCCCCATGACAAGATCCCCAAGAAATTAGGCGGGATGTTACCGCAGCCTGCACATCCGGTCATCTCATCCCACTCATCCTCCGCCTATACCGCCCGGAAAAACCCTCCCGGATTTGCGCTATAATACCACCCGTCAGAAAACAGGCCTGGGATGCTTCCCCTGAGTACTGAAGCCTTCAGCCCTCAGTGTGTGCCTGCACCATTTTGCTTTGCCTGCTACCATGAGCCTGTCAGATCCCCTGGAGGGGATGTCTGCAGTGTCCGGCAACGCCGGAAGACACCCGTAGCGGGTATGGATCGGAGATAACATGAGAAAAATACTTGTGACCTGTGCGCTGCCCTATGCCAACGGCTCTATCCACCTGGGGCACATGCTGGAGCACATCCAGGCAGACATCTGGGTCCGCTACCAGCGGATGAAAGGCAACCAGATCACCTTTGTCTGTGCAGACGACACCCACGGTACCCCCATCATGCTCAAGGCCGGGCAACTGGGCATCGCCCCGGAACAGCTCATCGCTCAGGTGCGCCAGGAGCACACTGCAGACTTTGCGGCCTTCGGGATCAGCTTTGACAACTACTACAGCACCCACAGCCCGGAGAATGAGAAGTTCTCCGATGAGATCTACCTGAAACTCCGGGAGAAGGGTTACATCAAGACGGAGAAGATCTCCCAGCTGTACGATCCCCAGAAAGGCATGTTCCTGCCGGACCGCTTTGTAAAGGGGACCTGCCCCCGGTGCAAGGCCCCGGATCAGTACGGTGACAACTGCGAGGTATGCGGTGCCACCTACTCTCCGGCAGATCTGATCAATCCCTACTCCGCCGTGTCCGGGGCCACCCCGGAAATGCGGGAGACTGTGCATTACTTCTTTGATCTGCCCGCCTTTGAGAAGCCTCTGAGGCAGTGGATTGCCGGCGGGGCCATCCCCCCTGAAGCCGCCGGGAAGCTCAGGGAGTGGTTTGACGCCGGGCTCAGGTGCTGGGACATCTCCCGAGACGCACCCTATTTCGGCTTCAGGATCCCGGACACAGAAGACAAGTATTTCTATGTATGGCTGGACGCCCCGGTGGGCTATCTGGGCTCCTTTAAGAACTACTGCGACAGGCATCCGGAGATCAGTTTTGACGAGTACGTCGCCCCGGACAGCACCTGCGAGATGCGCCACTTCATCGGCAAGGACATCCTCTATTTCCACTCCCTGTTCTGGCCCGCCATGATGGCCGGCTCCAGTCACCGGATGCCTACCGGTCTCTTCATCCACGGCTATGTCACCGTCAACGGCGCCAAGATGAGCAAGTCCAAGGGCACCTTCATCAAGGCCTCAACCTACCTCAGGCACTTTCCCCCCGAGGCTCTCAGATATTATTACGCCGCCAAGATGAACGGCAGCGCCGAAGATCTGGATCTGAACCTGGAAGATTTCGTCGCCCGGGTCAATGCGGACGTGGTCAACAAACTGGTGAACCTGGCCTCCCGCACCGCGGTGTTCATCACCCGGCAGTTTGACGGCATGCTGGCAGACACTCTCACCGAAGACGGACTCTTCACCCGTTTCCGGGAAGCCGGAAAGCTCATCGAGGAGTGCTACGAGAAATGCGACTACTCCCGGGCCATCCGGGAGATCATGGCCCTGGCCGACGAGGCCAACCGCTATGTGGACGCCCGGGCACCCTGGATCCAGGCCAAAGATCCGGAGCAGAAGGCAGCTCTCCATGAAACCTGCACCAACTCCCTGAACTTCTTCCGGATCCTGATGACCTATCTCAAGCCCGTTCTTCCTGATCTGGCCCGGGCCGCTGAGGAGTTCCTGGGTGAGGAGCTCAGATGGGAAAGCGCCGCCACACCGCTGACAGGCCACCGGATCAACCCTTTCAAGGCCCTTTTCCGCCGCATCGATATGAAGGCCGTGGAAGCCATGCTGAAAGACTCCAAAGAAGATCTGGCCGCCCAGGGCAAACCAGCCGGAACCCCGGAAGGAAAAGGAAGCAGTAGCACCAGGAACGGAGAACAGAAAGCCAAAGACAAAGCCCCGGCAAAGGGCAAGTCTGCCGGACATGATGACGACTCGGTCCTGGCACCGGAGATCACCATTGACGACTTCGCCAAGGTTGATCTCAGGGTTGCCCGAATTGTGAAGGCTGAGCATGTGGACGGGGCTGAGAAGCTCATCTCCCTGGAGCTGGACATTGGTCTGGAGAAGCGCCATGTGTTTGCCGGGATCAAGTCTGCCTATAAGCCCGAGGATCTGGTGGGCCGTCTCACCGTCATGGTGGCCAACCTAGCTCCCCGGAAGATGAAGTTCGGCGTCAGTGAGGGTATGGTGTGCGCCGCCGGTCCCGGTGGCAAGGATATCTTCCTGCTGACCCCGGACTCCGGAGCTGAGCCGGGCATGCGGATCCACTGATCCGTGGCCTCTGATCCGTGGCCTCTGATCTGGAGCATCTGATCCGGGGACACCTATCCCGGAACTCTGCGGAGATCCGGGATGTGACAGGACGGACAGGATCTGCTCAGATCTGAGCTGAGTTGAGTTGATCTGCTCCTCTGCGGCTCCGGGACAGGGAAAAAGCCGGATCTGCGGTCCAAATCCCCGAAACGCAAAATACATCATGGCTATTTCTGGCTGACAACCTATAACGAGCCATGCTATTTGGGAGCTTGTTATGAGATACTTTGACGGATGGGGCGGTTGGTTCTGACCGGTAAGCCCAGGTAGCGTAAGCCCGGTTGCAGGCCGCCACTACTTCTGCTGTGACCGCCTTCTGCGCAGGAACCACGGGGATCTGACCCCGGAATAGAACGACATCAGGTTTGTCCCTGTCTTTCACCAGAGACGGGGGCAGGGTTGGTTCTTGCAAAATTCTGCAAAAGGATCTTTCAGGAATTTGCTCTCCTGTAAGACAGTGGCAGAAGAAGTTCTGAAGAAGTCTGCATGACTTTGGTCCAATGGTTTGCTGAACAGGCACCTCACTCTCCGGGGTGCTTTTCTTTTTTTCCGTTCCTTCACAGGAAAACAGGGAAACATACCACGGGACTTTGCAGTTCCTGCTATGGGTGAGAGTGATCTGACACCCAGGAATACCGTTCCCAGAGTCGGTCAGCATCTGCCACAGCACCGGTTCCCGATCAGGGACTTGAGCCTGAGCCGGGGCCCCAGCCGGACCGCCCCTATTACCATCCTAAGATCGTGGCAGGTTCAAGATTTTAAGCCCGGACTCAGCCGGATCCGGGCAAAACACCGCTGGATCTACTATGATCGGGGAAACGGAAGCCTGTTTCCCTAGGGAACGGGACAGGATGCCGCCTTTCCCCCGGGAGCACTCTCCCGGAGGCGGTTGCATATGTCTGCCGATCTGTGCCCGCCCTGCACTGCCATCAGTTCTTCCGCCGGTGCTCTGCCCTAAAGACACTGGAAAGGAAGGTCGCAGGGACCAGGACTTGCTTCCGAAAAGAAACTGCGAGATCCCGGTGATTTCCGGATCCGGACGGGCAGCGTCTGCCCATCACACCGCCCGCCCCCGGAGAAAGCCAAGCCACGGAGACCGTCATGATCCTCAGATCCCTGAAAGCCAAAATTTTCATCCTCACCTTCACTCCCCTGCTGCTGTTCTTTCTTGCCATCATCATCAACACCCATGTGTTCCAGAAACAGCAGACCGTGGAGGACACCTATGCCTTCTTCCGATCAGTCGTCGGCAACTACACCAGCTCCGTGGAAAAATGGCAGTCCGGCCGGGCCAACATGATCCAGAACATCGCCCGGATCAGCAAGGCTGAACTGATAACCCAGAACTTCCTCCAGGCCACCTCCGACGCCTACAAGGCTGACGTTTACTTTGCCCAGGACGACGGCAAGATCTACGCCAGCGATCAGAGCGATGAGGAGTTTGCCCAGGGGACCTATGAAGATCCCTACGATCCCCGGGAAGAGCCCTGGTTCAAGAACGCCAATGACAAGGTCTTCATGGACGATCTGGACTTTGATGAAACCGTAGACGACTGGGTGGTGTCCTGGATCATCCGGAAAGAGGACGGCGTCCTGGGCCTGGACGTGCACATCGGGGACATGGATCTGGCGGACAAGAACCTGAAGCTGCCCAGTTCCGGCAAACTGCTGCTGGTGGACTCCCACGACAACGTGATCATCTGGCATGACAACAACAAGCTCCGGGGCAAACCCACCACTGAGCTGGATCCGTCCCTGACCGGAGACTTCCTGGCCAGGATCATCAAAGACACCCCCACAAAGCTCACCGAGTTCACCTCCGCTGCGGGAAACAGCATATGGATCCTGGGTGCCCCGGTGAATGGCACCGGCTGGAAGCTCTACATCTGCCTGGATCAGGACACGGTGCTGGCCAGCCTCCACCGCTCCATCAACGCCACCTATGCCGTGCTCATCTTCGTGCTGCTGGCAGTGTTCCTGGCAGTGACCTTCTTCATTTCCCGTTACATCACCGATCCCCTGTCCCGGGTGACCCGGCTCATCAGCAGCATGAGCTGCGACCATGACTTCACCGGGCGTGCCAGCTGTGAGACCCATGATGAGATCGGGGACATGACCCTCAACTTGAACGAGTTCATGGATGAGCAGTGCCGGATCGTCAGCAGCGTGAAGCAGATCGGCGACTCCATCCTGGAGAATGTGGACTCCTGCAACAAGGTGGTGAACAGCGTGGAGCAGGAGCTGAAGGGCCAGGAGGATATCACCGCCAACTTTGCCCGCTCCATTGACGAGATGAACGTGGCCACCAATGACATCTCCACCAACTCCGAGGAGGTGGCCCGGAAGGTGAGCTCAGTGCACTCCCTGTCTTCCAACAGCGTGGATCTGGCCAACAATGCCAAGGAATCAGTGAATGTCCTGATGAACGATCTGGACAGCTCCTCCGATGCCGTCCGGCACATGAACGAGCTCACCTCCAGCGTGGTGTCCGTGGTGGGCACCATCCGGGACATTGCCGATCAGACCAACCTCCTGGCCCTGAACGCCTCCATCGAGGCTGCCCGGGCCGGAGAGCACGGCCGGGGCTTTGCGGTGGTGGCCGATGAGGTCAGAGCCCTGTCCTCCCGGACTAAGGAGTCCATTGTGGAGATTGAGAACACCACCAAGGACTTCAAAGCCGGCACCGTCTCCGTGGCAGACATGATCCGGAAGAGCACCGACAGCTGCCAGATCACATTGGAGCAGGTGGGCTCAATTGTGGACAAACTCAATGAGATCAACGGTCACATTGCAGATGTGAACGAGATGACCGACTACATCGCCAACTCCACCTCCGTGCAGAAGCAGAACTTCGCCCTGGCGGAGGACTGCATGTCCCAGATGAAGGACAGTGCCGCCAAGATCGCCACGGACATGGAGCAATGCACCACCTCCTACGGTGAACTGCTCAAGGATGCGGATGAGATGAAGGCGTCCTTTGAGATCTTCCGGCTGCCGGAGCAGCAGGCCTGAGGGAAGGACACCACGTCTGTCACGCACCCGATCATGGCGCCGCCCGGGATCATCACGTCCAGTGACAGCGGCACATCTGACAGCCTGACACCGAAAAATCCAATCCTGCCGGGAAGCGGACACTGGGAGAGATGATCTCTGACGGTGCCGGAGCCAAAGCCGGATCCTAGATCGGCACCGCCCGGAAGCGGACACCGGAGGACTGACCGTTGCAGGATCCGGCCCAGGAACTGACTACGGCAGCAGGATCCGGCTCAGGTACTGACAACCCCATAGGGATCCGTCTCATGATCCCGGATCAGACCGTAGCAGTTCCGGGCTTAGGGAAGGCGACAGTTTTGATGTCAGTTCCGGGAACAGAGCATGACCCGGCTCAGGAAGCGCAGCTGCTGCGGTGTCAGTTCAGGAACCGAAGCCCAGTCAGAGCCTGCTCCTGTTCCGGGACCGGAAGCAGATCAGAACTGAAGCCCAGTCAGAACCAGCTCCTGATCCGGGACCGGAAGCAGATCAGAACTGAAGCCCGGTCAGAGCCAGCTCCTGATCTGGGACCGGAAGCAGAGCCGTCTCATGGATCGGGATCCGGACAGGCGCCGCCAACTGCAGGATCTTAAGCCTGCTTCAAGTTTTTGATCTGCGGACTCCGCCGGATCCAGGAAAACCGGATCCGGATCTTATAAAATCGTGATACACGAAGCCCAATGCCCCGGATTCCAGCAATGGACACCCGACAGGAGCAGATCCCCAGGGGGATCCTGTGCAACAGCTGCCAGCCCCCGGGATCCCCCGTCTTCCGCCCTGCAGCACTGCCAGAAAGGCGCCGGCAGATCAGGCGGCGGAAACCTCAGGACCGGAGCATCTGGGAAGAAACGCGCCATTCCGGCTTTCCCGGAACTGAGCAGACGGACGATCCAGAGCCGATCCCACCGCTGCCCGTCCCCGTGGAAAGTCCTGCCACGGAGACAGTCATGATCTTCAGATCCCTGAAAGCCAAGATCTTTATCCTCACCTTCACTCCCCTGCTGCTGTTCTTTCTTGCCATCATTATCAACACCCATGTGTTCCAGAAGCAGCAGACCGTGGAGGACACATATTCCTTCTTCCGATCAGTCATCGGCAACTACACCAGCTCCGTGGAAAAATGGCAGTCCGGCCGGGCCAACATGGTCCAGAACATCGCCCGGATCAGCAAGGCTGAACTGAGCAGCCGGAACTTCCTCCAGGCCACCTCCGACGCCTACAAGGCAGACGTCTACTTCGCCCAGGACGACGGCAAGATCTACGCCAGCGATCAGAGCGAGGAGGAATTTGCCAAAGGCGTCTACGATGATCCCTATGATCCCCGGGACTCCTCCTGGTACAAGAACGCCAATGACAAGGTCTTCATGGACGACCTGTATTTTGAGGAGACCGTGAACGACTGGGTGGTGTCCTGGGTCATCCGGAAAGAGGACGGCGTCCTGGGACTGGACGTCCGCATCGGAGACATGGATCTGGCAGACAAAAATCTGAAGCTGCCCAGTTCCGGCAAACTGCTGCTGGTGGACTCCCACGACAACGTGATCATCTGGCATGACAACGACAAGCTCCGGGGCAAGCCCACCACTGAGCTGGATCCGGCCCTGACCGGAGGCTTTCTGGCCCAGACCCTCAAAGACACCCCCACGAAACTCACGGAGTTCACCTCCGCAGCCGGGAACGACATGTGGCTCCTGGGCGCCCCGGTGGGCAACAGCGGCTGGAAACTCTACATCTGCCTGGATCAGGACACGGTGCTGGCCAGCCTCCACCGCTCCATCAACGCCACCTATGCCATGCTCATCTTCATGCTGCTGGCAGTGTTCCTGGCAGTGACCTTCTTCATTTCCCGCTACATCACCGGGCCCCTGTCCAACGTGACCCGGCTCATCAGCAGCATGAGCTGCGACCATGACTTCACCGGGCGTGCCAGCTGTGAGACCCATGATGAGATCGGGGACATGACCCTCAACCTGAACGAGTTCATGGATGAGCAGTGCCGGATCGTCAGCAGCGTAAAGCAGATCGGCGACTCCATCCTGGAGAATGTGGACTCCTGCAACAAGGTGGTGAACAGCGTGGAGCAGGAGCTGAAGGGCCAGGAGGATATCACCGCCAACTTTGCCCGCTCCATTGACGAGATGAACGTGGCCACCAATGACATCTCCACCAACTCCGAGGAGGTGGCCCGGAAGGTGAGCTCAGTGCACTCGCTGTCTTCCAACAGCGTGGATCTGGCCAACAATGCCAAGGAATCAGTGAATGTCCTGATGAACGATCTGGACAGTTCCTCCGATGCCGTCCGGCACATGAACGAGCTCACCTCCAGCGTGGTGGCTGTGGTGGGCACCATCCGGGACATTGCCGATCAGACGAACCTGCTGGCACTGAACGCCTCCATCGAGGCTGCCCGGGCCGGAGAGCACGGCCGGGGCTTTGCGGTGGTGGCCGATGAGGTCAGAGCCCTGTCCTCCCGGACCAAGGAGTCCATTGTGGAGATTGAGAACACCACCAAGGACTTCAAGGACGGCACCGTCTCCGTGGCAGACATGATCCGGAAGAGCACCGACAGCTGCCGGATCACCCTGGAGCAGGTGGGCTCCATTGTGGACAAGCTCAATGAGATCAACGGTCACATCGGGGATGTGAACGAGATGACCGACTACATTGCCAACTCCACCTCCGTGCAGAAACAGAACTTCGCACTGGCGGAGGACTGCATGTCCCAGATGAAGGACAGTGCCGCCAAGATCGCCACGGACATGGAGCAGTGCACCTCATCCTACGGTGAGCTGCTCAAAGATGCAGATGAGATGAAGGCGGCCTTTGAGATCTTCCGGCTGCCGGAAAAGGCATGATGAAAGAAGCAAGTACATCATCAGCAGGATGCTCCTGAGTTATGTCAGTTTCTGTGAGACCACCGGCAGTGAAAACTATTGCCACAGTTTCCTGACGGAAGTTCTCAAGATCACCAGAGGACCGAACCGGTCAGTAGGGCCCACACCCGGAGGTGAAAACGGCAGTACCGAGATCAACGTCTGCAACTATGAACGCAGCACAGCAGCGCTCCTGGGACTCAAGAAAAGTTCAGAGCCCCCATCAGCATAAGAAAAGCATACCAGGAAGCAATGGTGGAGCAGATCCAGTGCCTGCAGTATGACTTCTGTCTCTGGCAGGAGTGCTACACCAGGATCCTGCAATACGGCATCGACTTCCGGGACTGGGATGTGGGATCCTGCTGTCAGACCCAGACGGTGACAGAGTTAAATCATCACCTCGTACCTTGCAGGATCTCCCGGATCACCCGCAGGATCTCTGCCCGATTTGTGCCATTCGACAGAGACTCCATGACTGATGCTCCAGGGGCCTCGGCAGCTGGCATCACCGGTGCAACTCAGGATCCGGCCAGAAATACGGTTGCTCCCAACAGAACATATCCCTGGACTGGGGAGAACCTACCGGCAGAGTTGGTTAAGACAAAGATGTAATAAGCAGCATTCTAGTTCCTGATAACAAAAAACCTCTCAAGGTATGGCAGAACCCTGAGAGGTTGCTCAATTTTCAAAAAAGTTATCACTTAACAATATTAATCACATGCCCATTAGGATACGAGTGACTAGCTCTTAAGAGCAAATTATCGGGTCCATAAGTTAAGGACATAATTTCCGGTTTAATTGTGCCGTGAGGATAATTATCAGTCATGCCATCCGCAGAAACTTCCGGCTTGCGACCGATGAGCATTCTGCAATGATCCCTTGTCATACCCTTTCTCATTTCAAAAACAATGTCGACAAGTTGTTGAGTTTCAACTAACTCAGCACAGTAACCCTTCTGGCCAACAACAAGAGATGGTGGACTATTCTCCCAGTTAGGACATAATGAAAACTCGTTATGAGAAAATGAGTCATATAATTCTACAAAAGAATCCTGCCCAAAAATTGAAAAAAACTTTTTTTTGGTGCGTGGCCAGATCTTTTCATTATTAAGATAAATTTCACAATAACGCTGCCTGATATCGTCAATAAAAAACACTGAAATCAACTTTTTGTTTTTATATTCAACATGAATATCAGGATTTGGATAGTACTCTGACTCATATGAAGGGAGATCGCGTTCTACTTGCGGCTCACTTTCTGACTTAAAAACTCCTTTTATGATTTTATGAACTTCTGACTGTTCCATACCGAAAATGAAAGGACCAACAGATACATTTGGCACAAATTCAAGTTTATGCATATATCACCCCTTTTTTCCCTATTTTTAAGTGTTCTTCCAACTTTGAAGCAAAAATCAGGGCTTCGTTAAAAGCCTGATCATATTTAGATCCAAACTTAGCTCGCAGATCATTAAACTCCATTTCAACAGCTTCTCGAATTCTGTATTCCATTAACAACTCCATCTGCTTAACAAAGTATTCATCTTCAAGCATATAAGGTTTTTTGTACGAACGGTTTTTTTTATGATCTTCTTTCTCGATCCTAATACAAGGTCCACAGTAATAACCCAAAATTCCTGATTTTCTGAGTAAGTAGGCAGGAATTAAATGATGAACTTCATGAGTCTTGCTATTTGCAAAATGCTTTACAAACAAATAACTTCCACCCAAGACCTCCTCATTACCGAAAACATCATCATCAAGGATTTCAACGCGATAAGCTTTTCCAGCATTATCCCTCCTAGTTATCCATCGATCCTCAGCTAGCAATTCTGTTTTGCAAAACCTTACAATAACAGAATATGAACTAGACAGTTCAAAATAGTTACGAATAATGTCATCGGGAGCGCTACGATGACTGTCTGAACCATCAGTCCCAGTAACCTGCAATAAAGAAAATATTGCATCAGAAATTAATTGCGTCCCAAAGACAGAATTGACTTCAAAATGGATTTCGGGAGGCTGAGCTGATCCTGTTAGATGTTCCAAACTACCTTTAAGGAAATTAATTTTTACTGCAAATTCAACATCCGATGCTAGTGAGAAAGGTGATATACCATTTTCAAGAAGGACCTCAGTAGTTTCCTCCCTGATAATTTCTTCATTAATTGTTTTACGATAAAATTCTAACGGCGGGCTTGCCATCCGTATCCTCTTATTTGATCTCTCAGCAATTTCATTTCTGATCCTTCCGAAGTAGTCAGATGCGTAAGATCGAATATCAGTATCTATAAATTCGGGACTATAACCTTGCGCTGCTCCAGCAGCATACGCCTCTTTTATAAGCTCGAAATTCATAAACTTCTCCATTAGTTTTTGTTAACGTATAAACTTTGATCTCTTACCTTACATTGTCATGTGAGTCTTGTCAAGAGACATACAAGACCGGAATATGTGGTGCACTAGTGCAAGATTAAAATATTTTATAAAAAAGGAAATATATATTAAAGATTTAAGCAAAACATTTTCTATTTATTTTATACAAGTCGCTTATTGTCACATCTAAACAATTTTATAACTTAACTATCATCCTCTGACGTTATTCTTCTAAACCTATTGTCAGTTTTCTCTTGATTTTCATAATCAATTGTTACCTAAGTTCTAACTCACCATCTCTTTCAGTCCAACTTCACATCTAAATGATAAACATGACTACCTGGAAGGATTTTGCAAAAATGCAATCTGTACTACAATTGTCATAGCAATTTTTAGAGATGAATCACAAAAAAAA
>FLNX01004455.1_pt1 | contig 11331 bp, 8 predicted proteins | sample 1140341 | NCBI WGS metagenome assembly FLNX01 (sample SAMEA3878208, study PRJEB12797) | bioreactor metagenome | biome: Moose rumen | place: Sweden | collected 2011-10
GATTATTCCCATGGGGGACGGAGATGCCTTGCATACCCCCATAACAGATATCGGAACAAGTGATGAACTATATCTTAAGCAAATGAATTTCGCAAAAACACCTACCCACCTAACCCGATGGTATTCAAATACCCTTGTACAAAGGGATTGAAGTGGGGTAGGTGTTTGCAAACACCTACCTTACACCTACCTCAACAACTCAAAATTTAAATTTATTAACGTCGTTGTCCCGTTTTGTTAACAGATTTTTGCACGATTTTTCGCCAAAACTATTGACAAGGCGTGTTAAATGTATTACCTTTGCAAGTGTAAATTCTGGATTCACAATCTTAACTTAGTGCTATTATTATTCATTAATTTTATTTTTATGAGTCAAAATCTTACATTTCATGGCGAGACCCTTGCGCCTTCGCTGGAGGCTGCTCTGGAAGCAGAGTTATTCCTCCAAGACAATTATCTTTTCCGTCGCAACATGCTGAACGGAAAGATTGAGTATGCAACCCTTCCTGCCGAGGTACCTGTCTATCGGACACTGACACAGGAAGCACTGAACAGTATCATCATCCGTGCTAAAAGGGAGGGTGTCTGTGATGGGAAGCCTAAGACGGACATCCTGGAACTGATTCATTCTGAAGAGGTTCCGAAGTTCAATCCGATCCATGACTATTTGGGAAACCTACCCGAGTGGGACGGACAGAACCATGTGGCTAAATTGTTCGGCAGGATTCCAGGTATCTCGACCGAGCAGCACGGTTTCCTTGCCGTATGGCTCCGCTCGACGGTCGCCCACTGGTTGCAGATGGACACCATCCACGGCAACGAGTGCGTACCTACTCTGATAGGTGCACAGGGGTGTGGCAAGACGACCTTCGTCACCCGACTGCTCCCACCTCATCTGCGAGAGTTCTTCCTCGACCACCTGAACCTCTCGAACAAGTTCGACAAGGAGATGGCACTGACCAACAACCTGCTGGTGAACCTCGACGAGTTGGAGGCAATCCGTCCCTGTCAGCATGCCCATCTGAAACAGACCCTGTCCAAGTCGAAGGTGAATGGTCGTCCCGTCTTCGGCTGCTCCCAGGAAGACCGTCCGAGGTTTGCCTCCTTCGTCGCCACCACCAACAATCCCCATCCGTTGACAGATGTCACAGGCAGTCGCCGATATATCTGTCTGACGATTCCCCAAGGACAGTTTATCGACAACGAGGGTGAAATCGACTATGAGCAGTTGTATGCACAGGTGCTCCATGAGATCAGGGAGTTGAAGGTACCCTATTGGTTTAATAATGCGGAAGTCGTTCGTTTACAAGAACTTAACCTTAACTACATGGAGCAGAAAGACATGACAGAGATTGTCAAGGTGTGCTTCAAAAAACCAGAAGACGGAGACCCTGCAAAAGTACTCAACATTGGACAGATTCTACAGGTTATCCAAAAGGAGTTTCCCGCAATACAGAGCAGTCACAGTACGAAGGTGCATATAGGTCTTGCCATGCGGGAACTGGGTTATGAAAACCATCATCGCGGGAATGTAGTCTACTACAACGTGACACTTCGAAAAAGTGCTTGATGAGGTGACAGGTAGGTGTTAGGAAACACCTACCTGTGTTTTTTTCTTTATTTATCGGTGTTTTGAGATGTTGAGGTAGGTGGGTAGGTGTTTTCCGAAAGACAGTTAATGAGTAATGAAAAGATTTTCTTGAGAGTGTTATAGAAACTTTTCAGTCTCTTTTGGGGAAGCGTCCTACTTAACTCGTTTTCTAACTTCATGAAGTCAGCATCCAGTTTCTTGATGGTGATTCTCGCATAGATCTGTGTAGTCTTAATATTAGAGTGTCCCAGAATGCTACTGACACTTTCGATAGGTACACCATGATTCAGAGCCATGGTGGCAAAAGTATGGCGAGCACAGTGGAACGTAATTTGTTTTGTGATGCCACACTCTTTCATGACCCTGCGTAGTCGCTTGGCAATAGCATGGTATTCGAGTTGGTCGAAAATATCATCCTTGTCATTTTTTGTGTAACGTTTGAGAATTATTTGGGCTTGCGGAAGGAGCCTGACCTTAAAAGGTATTCCCGTTTTATGCCGAGAGGTGATAATCCATGTATGCCCGTCTTTCTCTACGATATCAGATTTTCGCAATTCCCGGATATCGATGAACGACATGCCAGTAAGGGCGGAAAATACAAAAAGGTCACGAGTATATGATTGCATGGGATTGACGAAATGAAAAGTCATCAGTTGATTTAGTTCTTCCTCGGACAGGTATTGTCGTTCACGAATATTCTTGGCAATATGAAACTCCGCGAAGGGATTACTCTTGATAAGTCCCCGTTTGTGTGCCCGTGTCGCAACACCCTTCAGCATCATACAGTTAAGCCATATAGTACCTCCTCGCAATCCTCTTTCTACACTCAGGTAAGTACTGAAACGCTGGATAAACTCAAGACGAAGAGATGAGAGTAGTATATCCTGCCGGTGCTCCCATGACAGTAGAAAATCTGAGACATAATTCCTCGCGCGTACCATAATATTATAAGAGTGCCATGACCGATCCTTTCCTACTCTAATAGAGAACTGTTCATTGTCATGGTCAAATGCCTGTAATAATGTGATGTTTTTCTTTTTCTGTAAAGATTCCATGATATAACTATTTTAGAATTAGACATTGTGTAAAAATAGTGGTTTTAGGCTGAACGTCCAAACTTAATACTTAAGTATGAATCAAAAAATCAGAAAAACAGCGCTGCTGATGGGTGCATGCTCTTTGTTGGGTATGTACTCTCCTGTGATGGCTGCCAACCCCGACGCATCGGTGGAGGCTGTTCAGCAGACAACGAAGAAGATTACGGGTACCGTCAGTGACTCACAGGGTCCCGTGATTGGTGCGAGCGTAGTTGAGAAGGGAACGACCAACGGTGTCGTTACCGACTTCGACGGAAACTTTTCTCTCAACGTGAAGCCGGGTGCCACACTGGTCATCTCTTACATCGGCTACACGACGCAGGAGGTTGCCACAGGCAACCAGTCCACATTCGACATCACCCTGAAGGAGGACAACGCCCTCTTGGAGGAGGTCGTAGTCGTAGGTTACGGTGTTCAGAAGAAGAAACTGGTTACCGGTGCCACCGTTCAGGTGAAGGGTGAGGACATCGCCAAACTGAACACCACCAATGCCCTGACCGCCATGCAGGCAAGTTCTCCTGGTGTGAACATCACCCAGAGTTCTTCTCAGCCAGGCAAGGGCTTCAAGGTAAACATCCGTGGTGTCGGAACTATTGGTGAGTCATCTCCATTGCTGATTATCGACGGTATCAACGCAGGTACCGCAGATGATGGTCTGAATGGTCTGAATCCTAATGACATTGAGAGCATTGACGTGCTGAAGGACGCTGCCTCCGCAGCCATCTATGGTGCCCGTGCCGCCAACGGTGTTATCTTGGTAACCACCAAGCAGGGTAAGGCAGGTAAGTTGTCTGTACAGTATGACGGCTTCGTAGGCTGGTCTAACGCTTACAAGGTTCCTGGTCTGGTGAATGCCAATCAGTATATGCAGATTATCAACGAGACCAACTTCAATACTTTCGGTACCGCTACCGATTGGAGTGCCCACGTTCCTCAGTACATTCTTGACAAGGTTAACAATGGCTGGCAGGGTACCGACTGGTTCAAAGAGTATGAGAACAAGAACGCCCTTCAGTTCAGCCATGCCGTGACACTGAGTGGTGGTACAGACCGCTCTAAGTTCTCCATGAGTCTGAACTACAGTTCTAACGAGGGTATCATGGGTGGTGACAATGCCTCTAACTACAAGCGTTTTGGCGGTCGTATCAACTCAGAGCATGTCCTGCTGAAAGGCAAGGACCTGATTGGTGAGGATCACGACATCATCACTTTGGGTGAGAATGTTTCCTTCTGGTATCATCGCTCACACGACTTGGCTGAGGGTAATGGTTATTGGAACATCATGCAGTCTGCATACGTAGCCTCTCCTCTTGTTGAGGCATGGGACGCTGACGGCAATCTCACCAGTTATAAGAATAATAGTGCAGGCTACGATGCCAATATCTACAGCCAGCCTCTGAACCATTTCCTCAATGGTGGTTATAATTCTATCAACAAGAACCGTGACTTTGGTGTTGGCGGTACTTTCTACTGGATTATTGAGCCTATCAAGAACCTGCGCTATCGTGGACAGTTCAATATCGGTTACAGCGCAAGCAACAGTCGTAACATTTCAATGCCTTATAGTCAGAGCAGTACCAGTGCAAGTTCTAACTATTCTATGAACATGTCTGAGAGCCAGAGTTCAAGTTTCACTTTGGAGAATACTCTTTCATACGCTCTGCCACAACTCGGCAAGCATAATATTGACATTCTGGTTGGTCAGAGCATCGAGCGCTCTAACTGGAGCAATAGTATGTCGATGAGTTTCACTGTCAGTGAGGACAATCTCAACTCCATGGTACTGAACGGTTGGGACTATAACATTCCTTCTAACTATGAGGGAGATTACATGACTGGACACACCGGTTATGACAATCCTTGGCAGGGAAGCATCGCCTCTTTCTTCGGTCGTATCAACTGGAACTATGACGAGAAGTACATGCTGACCGCTATTCTCCGTACCGACGGAAGTTCTAACTTCGCAAGCGGTAAGCGCTGGGGTACCTTCCCATCTGTATCCGCAGGTTGGGTAATCACCAACGAGCCGTTTATGGCAAAGGCAAGCAAGTGGTTGGACTTCTTGAAACTCCGCGCTTCTTGGGGACAGAACGGTAACTGTTCTATCGGTAACTTCTACTACCTCTCTAACATCGGCTTCTCACCCACAGGTTGGTCAGAGTATGGCTACAAGTTCTCCAGCGACATGATTTACACAGTAGGGCAGAACAACTACGCCAAAGGTGCTTACGCCAAGAACGTTCCTAACGAGGACGTTACTTGGGAGACTTCTGAGCAGTGGAACGTCGGTTTGGACGCTCGCTTCCTGAGCGGTCGCTTAGGCTTGAACTTCGACTGGTATGTGAAGAAGACTAAGGACTGGTTGGTACAGGCTCCTATGAATGAGATCCTCGGTTATGAGGAGCCCGCTATGATCAACGGTGGTGATATCAAGAATACTGGTGTCGAGATCGCCCTCTCTTGGCGTGACAAGATTGGCAAGGACTTCAACTACCATGCAAATGTGAACCTCGCCACCAATAAGAACGAGGTAACCCGACTTGCCACCGCTTCACCTATCGGTACAGATACCAAGAAGTATGGCAGCACCCTCTTCCAGAACTCTTCATACGTTTCTGTTGTTGAGGAAGGTCATCCTGTAGGCTATTTCTCTGGTATGTCTTACAGCGGTATCTGGCAGAATCAGGCTCAGATTGACGCAGCACGTACAGCCGGCAAGGCAGTTCTTGCTAACGCACAGCCTGGTGATCCTATCTGGGACGACTACAATGGTGACGGCACTATCGACTATGATTCCGACCGCCATGAGATTGGTCAGCCTCATCCGAAAGTGACTCTTGGTGTCTCTCTCGGTTTCGATTGGAAGGGCTTCGACTTCGGTGTTACCGGTTTCGGCGCTTTCGGACAGCAGATTATGCAGTGTTACCGTACAGCCCTGCTTGCCAACCAGTACAACACTTATACTGTTGACGTATTCGACCGCTGGCACGGTGAGGGAACCAGTAACACTCAGCCCCGTCTGACACTTGGCTCTATCGCTGATCAGTGGGTATCTACCCGCTACATGCAGGACGCTGACTACTTCAAGATTCAGAATATCACGTTGGGTTATGACTTCTGCAAGATCTGGAAGTCTTCTCCTTTCCAGCAACTCCGCCTCTATGTGCAGGCTCAGAACATCGCAACTATCACAGGTTACACAGGTGTTGATCCTGAGTGTAGTTCCGATGGTGGTAAGTCCACTGACAACATGAACTTCATCCGTGGTATCGACGTAGGTCTGTATCCTTCTGCACGTACTTGGGTGATTGGTGCAAGCATTAAGTTCTAATCGATAGATCAATTAAAACAGAAGAAAAAGAATATGAAAAAGATATTATTAATGGCAATCGCGGTTGTTTTCACCTTCGGTCTTATGTCGTGTGAGGACTTCCTCGATTCCTCCAACTACACAGAGGCAAATACTGCCAATTATCCCGCTTCAGCAGCAGACCTGAACAAGGAGTTGGCTGCCCTCTATGGTGTGATGAACCAGTATTGCACGGATCCCTTGCAGACTCCTTGGTTTGTGGCCCACATCATGTCTGATGACGCCAACGGTGCCGGTGGTACTGGTGACGTGGAGAGTCACGCTATTGGTCACCTGATGGTGAACAAAGAAGGTATTTTTGATAATGCTTGGCATGTTACCTATGTAGGTATCGCTCGTGCCAATGCGATTATCTATGCTGTGGATGCTTTCGACTGGACAGGTCAGGAGTCAACCCGTAACCAACTTCTTGGCGAGGCTTACTTCATGCGTGGTATGTTCTATCTCTGGGGCGTCCAGTTCTGGGGTGACATTCCTGCCTACTGGGCAGCCGCCGCACCCGACCCATGTCCACAGGTAAGTGCTGAGGAGGTTACTTTCCCACATATCCTTGCCGACTTTGTTACTGCATCTAATCTGATGTCCCATGGCGCTACTACTCGTGGTGACGGTCACGCCACTAAGGGTGCCGCTGAGGGTATGCTTGCTCGTGCCTATATGTTCTATGAGGGTTTCTATAAGAAGGCTGGTGAACTTGCTAATGCTAACCTTGCTGACGTAGAACTTCCTGAGCAGGAAGGCGTGACAGGCGCTTTGACCAAGGCACAGGTAGTCAACTATCTGAACGATGCCATCAACAATGGCGGTTATAGTCTTGTAGAGGATTTCCGTCAACTCTGGCAATACACCAACGAGTTGTCTGCCCCTGACTATTCTTATGTTGCTGATCTTGTTGCTGCTGGTAAATATTGGGCAGGCAATGGCAACGCTGAGGAGATGTTCCAGGTACAGTTCGGTAACTTCGCTTCTTGGAACTCTGACTACACGATGGGATACACCAACATGACTTCATTGTATAGCGGTCTGCGCTGCGATGAGACTAACGGCTATGAGAATGGTCGTCAGGCTTCTCTGCCCTTCGGTCGTGGATGGGGACAGGGTACCATCAATGCAAATCTGTGGGACGACTGGTCAAACAGCGACCCTCGTAAGGTGGCTACCATTCTCGATGCGCCCACTGAGATCGGACTCAATGTAGGTTTCGTGTTTTCACAGAGTTGCTCTGAGGATGCAGGATACTACAACAAGAAATGGATGCCTTATACCTGTTCTGGTACTAACTGGGATGACAATAATGACTGCTATACGTGGTGGGGTGCCTATCGTAAAGCAAATACAGATGCCTCTAACAACAACGGTAACTCCTTCCAGGGTGACCACTTCGGTGACATCATGCTGCTGCGTCTTGCTGACGTGATGCTGATGCAGTCTGAGTTGACAGGTGATGCTACTCAGATGAACAAGGTACGTAAGCGCGCAGGCTTGGCAGCAACGACCTATTCATGGAATAATATTAAGAACGAGCGCCGCTTCGAACTTGCTGGTGAGGGTATCCGCTTCAATGACCTGCGTCGCTGGTCTGGTAAGGACGGCGGTGAGAACTGTGAGGCTGCTAAGGCTTTGGAGCGCCAGAATGGCTCTCGCGTAAATTACACTGGTACATGGACCACAATGCACCATGCTGCTTCTTCATGGGCTAAGCGTTATGCCGCTACCGACGGATTCCTGCAGATTCCTCCTGCACAGATCAGGATTGCCGCAGACGAGACTGTTCTGAAGCAGAATGCAGGTTGGGGCTCCAACGTCGCAGACGCTAATATGTCTGGTACACCTGTTTATTAATCTAACATTAAAAAAGGAAAAGCAATATGAAAAAATCAATAATATTGTTCGCAGTAGCATTGGGTATGCTGACAGCCTGTGAACCCCAGAAAGAGGAGAAGGGCTTCGACGTAACCAATATCAGTGCTGAGCAGTTACTGAATGGAGCCACATTCTCTCAGTATAATGCTATCAAAGATGAGGCTGGTAATATCACTGGCTATGAGGAGGCTGCTGACGGTAACTGGATTAAGTTCAACATCCCTAATGTGTCAAGTGTATATATCTACTATGTAAAGCCAGACGGTTCTGAGTTTAAACTTTCAAGTGGTGCCGCAGGTGGTATGTTTAATTTCGTACCTGCTCGTGGTTCTGATCCTAACCAGACTGTCTATTTCCGCTTTATTAACCAGAATGGTGAGGAAGTTGTCGCCTCTAAAGAGTTTACCCTCCAAGTTGCTGGTGAATTGGATATGCCTATCCGCTACTTGGCTTCTAACGACTATGGAGAGAAGACTTGGAAATGGGATCCATCTGTTACGGGTGCCGTTTGGGGTAACATGGGTTACTGTGGTGGCGCTGGCGCTGATGTAGGTAAGAATGGTAATGGTCAGTGGTGGGGTGTCACCTCTACTGATGACTTCAACGAGCAACTCAATCACTCTACAGATGGTGTGAACCAAGGTGATGGTGATCTCGATGCCTATATGGTATTCACTGAGGACGGTCTGTTGAAGGCCTATGACGCAGATGGTAATGTGATTCGTTCTGACTCGTACGCTGTCGATAGTTGGAATCCATCTGGTGAGTGGAAGGTAGGTGATCTTGTAACAAAGGCTATCCTGTGGCCATATGAGATTAACTCTGGTGCAAATATTCCTGGAACCTACGAGATTGTTTATCTGACCTCTTCTCAGATGACACTTGTTTATCCTGACGGCGGCGCTTTCGATGGTCTCGGCAACTGGGGTGAGGCTACTTTCTGGCACTTCACCAGCAATACGGATGTTTCTGGTAATGCAGCAGGTTACGAGGACGGTAAAGACTGGACTTGGAATACTGAGGCTCCTGATGGCGTAGTCTGGGGTAACATGGGTTACTGCGGTGGCGCAGGCTCTGATGTAGGTATAAATGGTGCTGGTAAATGGTGGGGTGTCACCAGTGAGGCGGACTTCCTTACTCAGGGTGACCACACTGGCTCAGAGGGCTTCAAGGGTGATGAAAGTATGGATGCTTACATGACTCTGACAACTGACGGTGTTATTGTTCGTCATGCTGGTGACGGCTCTGTTATCAAGAGTGGTTCTTATGAGTTCGATACCTCTGTGGCAAGCGAATGGAAGGTTGCTAACCTGAATACAACAGCGGGTACCATCCTGTGGCCATATGAGATTAACTCTGGTGGTAACATGCCTACTACTTTCGAGGTCGTCTACCTGACAGCGGACAAGATGACCTTGGTATATCCTGACGGTGGTGCCTTCGATGGTCTCGGCAGTTGGAGTGAGGCTTCATTCTGGCAATTCAAGGCAAAAGAATAATTAACCCAATCTCTCTATAAATTCCGCCCTGCATCCCAACCCGATGCGGGGCGGTTTCTTGTTTCCCTTTCCAAAGTTTTTCATTCTTTATTTGCGACTTACGATTTTTCTTAGTACATTTGCAAGCAAATGAGAAAAGTGAAAGAAGTATGGCAACTATAACATTGAACCAAACTATATACAATCATGCTAAGAAATATGCTGAATCGCAGAATCTTAGTGTGGATGAATTGATAGTTTCTCTTATTAACAAATTTGTTCCATCTAAAAGAAAAAAGAAATACCAAATGAGATCAATTGACGAATTGTCACCTGAACTCCAAGAAATTATAGGTTTCGCTAAACCAACAGGGGAGGACAGGGAGGACATTAACGGAGATAATGCCCGAATGGAGTATCTTTCTGAGAAATACAATTTATGAAAAAGATTTTCTTAGATACTAACATCTTACTTGATGTCATAGAGGGACGTCCTAAATTTCTTATTGCATCTTCTAATGTTATGGATTTTGCTATACGGAAAAAGATACAACTATTTGCCACTTCTCTGACTTTTGCAAATTGTGCTTATATAGCACGAAAAAATGTTGGCTATGAGAACGCAATAAAAGGCTTAATTGCTTTAAAGAAACTAATCACTATAGCACCAATGGATGACCAGCAGTGTGAGGAAGCATTAAATTCCGAAGCACCTGACTTTGAAGATATGCTGCAGTATGTGGCTGCCAAGTCTGCAAGATGTGAGATAATTGTAACAAGAGATCACAACAGGCACTTCCCTACGGGTGGAATCCCTATCATGTCTCCAGAATCTTTTCTAGAATATTTCGCAAAAGAATAATTACCCCAATCCCTCTATAACATTCCGCCCTGCATCCCAACCCGATGCGGGGCGGATTCTTGTTTGTCCAAGTTTTTGGGGGATTATTTGGAGGATAAACAGAAAGTTTGTATATTTGCAATCGAAAATATAAATCTAACGAAAATGCCAACAAGATTAATAAGAAAAAAAAGGAGACTTTCTCCAGAGGAGAACAGAGCAGTTAATGCTGCTAAACCTGCATTGAACAGGAGTATGCAGGCTTTTAGAGCCCATAGAGGTGAACTGAAAGTTTATGACCCAGCACTGTTGATGTAACAACAGTTATTGTCTAACTAAATCTTATTTTCAATTATGCGATATCTTTTAGATACAAATATCTTTGTGTTTCTCGCTTTAGATATGGACTCTGTTAGCGAGGATGTTTTTGACATACTTAACGATCCTAATGCGATATTATGTATGAGTACGGAATCCGTTAAGGAACTTATAGTGGCATATAATAACAAGGGACTGGGGCATAAACGATGGAAAACAGCAGAAGATATGGTGAAATCCATTGAGAATGATTTCTATATCCAGATACTCCCCTTGAGAAAAGAGCATATGGAAACTTTCTCTCGTTTACGCATCAACTTACCCCAAGGGCATAAGGATCCCTCAGATCATGTCATTATATCACATGCCATCACAGAGAAACTACCTTTGGTTTCCAGTGACACACGATTCCCTTTCTATAAGAAACAAGGTCTTGATTTAATCTTTAATGAAAGATAAGTACTCAATAACTACAAATGTGAAGAGAACACAAAAGAGTAATTAACCCAATCCCTCTATAAATTCCGCCCTGCATCGTAACCCGATGCGGGGCGGTTTCTTGTTTGTCCAAGTTTTTGGGGGATTATTTGGAGGATAAACTGAAAAGTAGTATCTTTGCAGTGTGAAAATATAAATCTAACGAAAATGCCAACAAGATTAATAAGAAAAAAAAGGAGACTTTCTCCAGAGGAGAACAGAGCAATTAATGGGCGCACCCAGATTTTTCCGTGGCACACCACACACAGCCCCGCATGACAGCATAAACCAAGGGG
>FLNX01002308.1_pt1 | contig 11322 bp, 11 predicted proteins | sample 1140341 | NCBI WGS metagenome assembly FLNX01 (sample SAMEA3878208, study PRJEB12797) | bioreactor metagenome | biome: Moose rumen | place: Sweden | collected 2011-10
AAAAAAGTTCCGATAATCGCAATGACGGCGAACGCTTTTGATGAAGACGTTCAGCGATCACTCAAAGCGGGCATGAATGCTCATTTGACAAAACCCGCCGACCCCGAACAACTTTATAAAACTCTTCAGGAACTGATTCAAGATTGACAGGAGGAAAAATTTATGGCAACGATAATTGCGCCGTCGATACTCTCGGCGGACTTCGCGCATCTGGCAGACGAAATTAAAAAGGTAACGGACGCGGGCGCGGAATATGTTCATGTTGACGTTATGGACGGAACTTTTGTCCCCGAAATTACAATCGGCGCGGGCGTCGTCAAGAGCCTGCGCGGAGTAACCGACGCCGTTATTGACGTTCATTTAATGGTTGAGCATCCCGAAACGCAGATTGAAAGTTTTGCGAAGGCGGGAGCCGACATTATAACTTTTCACGTCGAGGCAACGAATCATGCGCACAGAGTGATTCAAAAAATTCACGAGCTCGGTTGCAAGGCGGGCGTCGCATTAAATCCCGGCACTTCCCTTTCCGCGATTGAGGAACTTATTGAAGATGCCGACATGGTTTTGGTTATGACAGTCAATCCCGGCTACGGCGGACAAAAATTTATCGAGTCGCAACTGGGCAAAATTCACATGCTCTATCACATGATCGAGGAGATGGAGACCGAATGTGATATTGAGGTTGACGGCGGCATTAACGCCGAAACTTCGCTTGACGTTCGCGAGGCGGGCGCAAATGTTTTGGTTGCGGGTTCGGCAATTTACGGAGCAAAAGACGTTGCCAAAGCGATTAAAGACATTCGCGGCAAAGAAATTCTTCATCATCACCATCACGATGACGAAGAATTTTAAATTCATAGATCTATTTGCGGGAATAGGCGGAATTCGATTAGGGTTTGAATCTGTCGGCGGCAAATGCGTTTTCTCGTCCGAGATTAATGAGGATGCTTGCAAAACCTACGAAGCAAATTTCAATGAACGTCCGAACGGCGACATAAGGAAAATTTCCGCTGAGGAAATTCCCGACTTTGATATTTTGCTTGGCGGTTTTCCCTGTCAAGCTTTTTCTGTTATCGGAAAACGTGACGGCTTTGACAATGAAACTTCCGGCACATTATTTTTTGAGATCGAACGAATTATAAAAGCCAAACGTCCGCTTGCGTTTATGTTGGAGAATGTCCGAAATTTGACATCTCACAACGGCGGAAAAACTTTTCGGATTGTAACGGATCATCTTAAGCGACTCGGCTATTATGTTCACTCAAAAATTTTGAACGCACTTGATTACGGACTCCCGCAAAAGCGCGAGCGAATTATAATCGTCGGCTTTTCGGAGAATGTTTTCTTTAAATTTCCTGCTCCGCTGATTCATCGTAAAACTCTGAAAGAAATTTTGCAGACAGATGTCCCGCGCAGATATTACGTCAACGAAAATATTCATGATTCACGATTGGCGCGACTCAAGATTAAAAATTTCCCCAAGCCGTACATTTCTCATGAAAATATTTCAAAATCTGTAACTCCGCACGAATATTGTTCGGCATTGCGGGCGGAAGCCTCTGCAAATTATATTTTGATAAATGACGAGCGCAGACCGACTGAAAGGGAGCTTCTTCGCTTGCAAGGTTTTCCCGAAGACTTCAAAATTGTCGTGCCGTACAGCAAACTCCGCCGTCAATGCGGAAATTCTGTAGCAGTACCGATGATTGAGGCGGTCGCAAGAGAAATGATTATCTCTTTATATGGAAAGTAATTTTTATGAATTCAAAATTATTTAACACCGATAAATTTGCTCCGCCGTATCCTCTCGGCGACTTTCCCGAAAATTTTATTTCGATTGTCGGCAAAGAAATTGTTTATCTCTTGTGCACTAAGGCGACAACGTCACTTGAAGGTGTGGAATGGGAAAGAATTTTCGCAAAAGCCATAGGAGCTTCATGGAAACCTTCGGTCGTCGGTTTGGATGATGTTGTTTTGAAAAATTGTTCTTGGTCAGCCAAAACGGTTAAAGGCATTATTAACAAAAAAGCCGATCCTGCCTTGATTGGACATGAGGTTATAGCCATATGGAATGCTCGCGTTGAAAATGTCCGAACTCGTTTTCCTTACTTGAGAACCGTCGTTTTAATTAAATCCGAAGATTTGCTGACGTTGAGAATCTTTGAAATTGAAACGAAAAGTTATGATGCCGATCTTTATTCTTGGATTTGGAATGAACGCGGTAATTTGGAAGGACATTTTAAAGGTAAACATTGCTTTACATGTCAACCGCACGGCAGTCAATTCACGATTATTGAAGATATTCCGACCAACTGCATTAATTTTAAAATTAAAAGTGTTCCAAAACTTGAGGAAGAAACCGTTTTAAAATCAATCGGCTTTGATTCGTCATGGATAAATTTGCTTTAAGGAGAGGCGTAAAATGGTTTTCGATTCACATATACACACGAAATTTTCGGCGGACTCCAAGATGACGGCGGCGGACGCGCTTGCAAAGGCGGAGAGTTTAAATTTGGGCGTCGTGTTCACGGAGCATTTTGATTACGGCGTTGAACTTGACGGCAGAGAATTTTCTTTCAAGCCAGCCGAATATTTCAGCGAATATAAAAATCTGCGCGGAGATAAAGTGAGACTCGGCGTTGAAATGGGCATGAGAAAATCTGCGCGGGAAGTTAATAAAAAATTTCTGGCGCAAGCCGATTTTGATTTTATTATCGGCTCGATTCACCTTGTCGACGACTTGGACATTTATTATCCCGAATTTTACGTTGGCAAGGACAAGGCGACGGCTTATCAAAAATATTTTCAACAAATGGCGACGGAGGCTTCTGTCGGCGACTTCGACGCGCTGGGGCATATCGATTACATTTGCCGCGCCGCGCCCTATGATGATCCCGAAATTGATTATCCGACTTTCAAAGCGGAGATTGATGATGTTTTGAAAATTATTGTCGGGCGGGGAAAAATTTTGGAGCTGAACACTCGACGCTTCGATAAATCCCGCGCAGTTGAAGAATTGGTTTCGGTTTACAAAAAATATCGGGAACTCGGCGGAAAATTTATAACAATCGGTTCGGATGCGCACAGAGTTTCGGCTGTCGGAAATTATTTTGATAAAGCGTTGAGATTTGTTCACGAACTTGATTTAACGCCCGTAACTTTTTGTGAACGCAAGCTTGAAAAATTTTGATTCCGAAAATAAAATTCGCTCAAGAAGAACCTTGGGCGATTTTTGATTTTGGGAGGGAGAACTCATGAAAAATTTTTTGGCAAGGCAGAGGCAGGACGGATTTTTTTCGATAAGATTTAAATCGGCGGCGGGCAAATTGACGGCGGCGCAACTTTCGGCGATTAACGAACTTGCAGAAAAATTCGGCGACGGTTTCGTTACGTTGACTTCTCGACAGGAAATTTCAATTCCGTTCGTGCGGAAGGAAAGTTTTGCGGAGATGGAAAAGTTCTGCGCGGAAAATAATTTGCAAATTTCGCCTGTCGGAACAATTTTTAAAATGGTAACGGCTTGTCAAGGGATGCGGACTTGTCCCGCCGGAATAATTGATTCGCCGAAAATCGCAATGGAGCTTGACAGTCGACATGGCGGGCGCGAATTGCCTTGTAAAATTACCTGTTCGGTGACGGGTTGCCCGAATAATTGCATGAAAGTTGACGCGAACGACATCGGAGTTAAAGGCGCAGTTGAGCCGCAATTTGTTCGTGAGAATTGTATTTACTGCGGCGCGTGCGCGAAAATTTGTCCCGTCGGAGCGATTGAAATTAATCGCGCAGAAAAAATTTGGACGATTGACCGCGACAAGTGTATAAACTGCGGGCGTTGCGTCAAAATTTGCAAGAAGGCGGCACTGCGCGGCGAAGTCGGTTTCAAAATTTATTTCGCAGGAAAAAATTTTTTGCCGTTGATTCGCGAAGAGGAAACTCTTTATAAAATCATTGACGCGGCTTTGAAATATTTTGCTGAAAACGCCAAAACACGCGAACGACTTTCAAAAATGTTTGAACGGCTCGGCACGGAAGAATTCAAAGAAAAAATCTGCGCGGAAATCGAAACTTGCAGGTAAATATCCCCTTTTTTCTAAAGTGGATTCGCAAAACCATCTCGGCTACTCGTCAACTCTGTTTCGTTTAAAAATATTTTTTTATAGGATCAACTTTTCTTTGACCGAGCAAAGAAAAGTTGCAAAAGAAACTCGCCTCGCAGGGGCGTCGCCGCTTGAACATCCTGTTCAAACGCGGCGTGCGGGCCGGCGTCCATGCCGCCCCTCCAATTTCTCAACCACCCGTGATATTTTGAGCATTTTCTCTAAAAATGGACTCGCAATGTGCGCCCTTTCCTTCTTTCATTTCCGATTCTTGGTTTCAAATTAATTTTCCTTGTTGACAAAACGCGGCGATTAATTTATTATACGGCGCATAATTTCATAATGTTTTACAGGTGATTCGAAAACGAAAGCCTGTGCAACTCGATTAAAGTCGGGCGGCACAGGCTTTTTGAATTTTTAAGGAGGTTATTCAAATGTTTAAGTTCAAAAACTGGGCGAAAATTTTTCTGACGGCGGGATTTATTTTTTCGGCAGGAATGATGAGCGGTTGCGGAGGTGATTCGACATCAAATTCCACAAAAGAATTTCTCAATGTCTCTTACGATCCGACTCGCGAACTTTACGCCGCTTACAACGAAAAATTTCATGAACATTGGACAAAAGAACTCGGCAAAGACGAAATAACTTTGACGCAATCGCACGGCGGAAGCGGCAAGCAAGCCCGCGCAGTCATTGAAGGTTTGGAAGCCGACGTTGTCACTTTGGCTCTGGCTTATGACGTTATCGAAATTAAAAATGCCGGGCTGATAGCGGGCGGCTGGCAAAACGAATTTCCCGATAATTCTTCGCCTTACACTTCGACGATTGTTTTTCTTGTTCGCAAAGGCAATCCGAAAAATATTCAAGACTGGGACGATTTGATTCGCGCCGACGTGGACATTATCACGCCCAATCCCAAAACTTCGGGCGGCGCGCAATGGAATTATCTTGCCGCTTGGGAATATGCTCGCAGAAAATTCAACGGCGACGAGGATAAAATTCGCGACTTCATTAAAAAACTTTTCGGTAATGTTGTAGTTTTGGACAGCGGAGCTCGAGGCGCGACGACAAGTTTCGTTCAACGCGGTCAAGGCGACGTTTTAATTGCTTGGGAAAATGAGGCTCTGTTATCTTTGAAAGGTTCGCCCGACGATTATGAAATTGTCACGCCGAGTTTGAGCATTCTTGCCGAACCGTCCGTTGCGATTGTCGATAAAATTGTTGACAAGAAAAATACTCGCGACATTGCCGAAGAATATATCAAGTATCTTTATTCGGACGAAGGGCAGGAGATAGCCGCGCAGAATTTTTATCGCCCCCGCAACCAAGAAATTTTGGCGAAGTACTCGGACGTTTTCAAACCGCTTGATCTTTTCACAATAGATGAAGCGTTCGGCGGCTGGGTTAAGGCGCACGAACATTTTGCGGACGGCGGCTCCTTCGACCAGATTTATCAAAAGTGAGTGATTGAAAATGGTTGAAGAGCAGGAAATCTTCGTGCAGAATTTTTATCGCCCGCGCAACCAAAAAATTTTGGCGAAGCATTCGGCGGCTGGGTTAAGGCGCACGAACATTTTGCAGACGGCGGCTCCTTCGACCAGATTTATCAAAAGTGAGTGATTGAAAATGGTTGAAGAGCAGGAAATCTTCGTGCAGAATTTTTATCGCCCGCGCAACCAAAAAATTTTGGCGAAGCATTCGGCGGCTGGGTTAAGGCGCACGAACATTTTGCGGACGGCGGCTCCTTCGACCAGATTTATCAAAAGTGAGTGATTGAAAATGTTTGGCAAAAACGACGTGATACCGGGACGACATTTGACGCTCGGCATTACGATGACTTTTGTAAGTTTGTTTTTATTCATACCGCTGGCGGCGTTCGTCTTATTCGCGAGCGGCATGGGCTTTGAAAAATTTTTTACGGCAGTAACCGATTGGCGCAACGTTCACGCTTACGGAGTTAGTTTTTTCTGCGCATTGGCGGCGGGCTTGATAAATGCGTTCTTCGGTTTGATAATCGCTTGGGTTTTGGTTCGCTACGATTTTCGCGGGAAAAAAATAATGGACGCGCTGATAGATTTGCCTTTCGCGTTGCCGACGGCGGTCGCGGGCATTGCCCTAACGACGCTTTACGCACAAAACGGCTTACTCGGAAAATTTTTCTACAGCATCGGAATTGAGTCGGCATTTTCTCCGCTGGGAATCACAATCGCGCTGATTTTTGTCGGAATACCTTTCGTGGCGCGAAGTGTTCAACCGGTTTTGAAGGAACTCGATCCACAGTTGGAAGAGGCGGCAAATTTATTCGGCGCGAACAATCGGACAATCTTCAGCAAAATAATTTTCCCCGAACTTCTTTCGCCGCTGTTGACGGGCTTTGCATTGGCATTCGCAAGAGGCATCGGCGAATATGGCTCGGTAGTTTTCATTGCGGGCAATATGCCTTACGAAACAGAAATTGCGCCGCTGATGATAATGACGAAGCTTGAACAATTCGATTATCAATCGGCGGCGGCAATCGCTATCGTGATGATGGTTTTATCGTTGACAATTTTGTTGGGAATTCACGGTTGGCAATCGCGACAGTTGAAAAAGATTGGAGGTGTCGTCAATGCGTGAGTCGATTTGGCTGAAAAGATTTTTGATATTTGTTGCGGCAAGTTTTTTATTCGTTATGTTAATCATGCCGTTGCTTTTGGTTGCGAAGGAAGCATTGGCTCGCGGCGTCGATTTTTATTTCAAAGCGTTGACGGACGAATTTGCGCTGAAAGCACTTTATCTGACAATCGAGGCGACGATTTTGGCGGTCGTATTGAACACAATTTTTGGCTTGGCGTCGGCGTGGCTTTTAACGAAGTTTGATTTTTGCGGGAAAACATTTCTCGGCTCGCTGATAGATTTACCTTTTGCAATCAGTCCTGTAGTGGCGGGATTATTTTTCATAATGCTTTTTGGAAGAATGAGTCCGCTTTATCCGATTTTGCAGGAAAATAATTTGGCGATAGTTTTCGCGGTACCGGGAATAATTTTGGCGACGGTTTTTGTGACATTTCCTTTCATAACTCGCGAATTGGTTCCCGTTATGGAAAGTCAGGGGCGGTCTGAAGAAGAAGCGGCGGCGACAATGGGCGCGAGCGGCTGGACGATTTTTCGCCGCGTGACTTTGCCGAATATCAAATGGGCATTGGGCTACGGAATAATTTTGTGCTCTGCGCGGGCATTGGGAGAATTCGGAGCGGTTTCGGTTGTGAGCGGGCACATTCGCGGCAAAACAAACACTCTGCCTTTGCACATTGAAATTTTATACAACGAATACAATTTCACGGCGGCATTTGCGGTTGCGTCGATTTTGGTTTTCTTGGCGATAATAATTTTGATTCTGCGCAATTTGGTTGAACGCGCCGGTAAAGATGTTGCCGAAGAAAAATTTTCGACGGACGATAAAAGTTCCGATACGCCGAAATTAAATTCTCCGCCGAAAGTCGCGCCGCAAGTTTAGAGCGTGTCGGCAAACATTACAAGTGACGGTTATTTTTCCGCCTGACTTCGTTGTTGCGCGCTAGACGTACCTTAGTACGCCGTCGCGCTTACGCCTCGTCAGCCGAAAAAATTCCTCGTCACATTCCGATTTTGAATTTACCAACAACCACCAGGAAGTGATTCAAATGACTTTTGAAGTTCAGGTTAAAAATATCAATAAACATTTCGGAAATTTCAAGGCGTCGGACAATGTGAGTTTTGACATTGAACGCGGAAAATTAATCGGTTTGCTCGGACCTTCGGGGAGCGGCAAGACGACGATTTTGCGAATGATCGCGGGGCTTGAAACTCCCGACAGCGGCGATATTTTTATCGGCGGGCGTCGCGTAAATGATTTGCCGCCCGGCGAACGCGGAATAGGATTTTTGTTTCAAAGTTACGCGCTGTTCAAGCACATGACGGTTTTTGACAATATTGCGTTCGGCTTGACGGTTCAAAAAAAATCCAAAGCCGAAATTAAAAAGCGCGTTGAGGAATTGGCGGAGCTTATCGGGCTGAAAGATTTTACTCAACGTTACCCGTTACAGTTGAGCGGCGGACAACGTCAGCGCGTTGCCTTTGCAAGAGCACTCGCGCCCAATCCGGAATTGCTTTTGCTTGATGAACCGTTCGCCGCGATTGATGCCAAAGTTCGTCAGGAACTGCGCGGCTGGTTGAAACATACAATTCACAAGCTGGGCATAACTGCAATTTTCGTGACACACGACCAAGATGAGGCAGTTGAAGTTGCCGACGAAATTATTATCACAAATCGCGGACGGATTGAGCAGGCGGGCGTGCCCGTCGAAATTTATCAATCGCCCAAAACGCCTTTTGTAGCAAAATTTATCGGCGAGAGCGTACAAGTTCCCGATTATACGATTTTCAAAGGCTTTGATGAATACGAAAGCCACGCGGGGATTTTGCGCCCCGAATTTTTGGAAATAGCCGCCGCGATTGAGGAAATGCCGCAACCTATGCCCGTGACGACAGAAAAAGGAATTGTTCTCGGAACATATTTTCGCGGCAGTGTGATTCAAATTGATATTGAAGTCAAAGGGCAGTTGCTGAGAGGATTTCGCGGCTTGGAGCAGACGCCCTTGCACGAAGGCGACGAGGCTTTTGTTTTTATCCATAAAATTTACGGCTTCGACGGCGACAAAACGCAAGTTATCGAAAACGCCGCCAAGCGCAGAGAGTCGGTGATAATCTGATGAATGAAATTTGTTGGCACAGCAAACATTTGCGGCGAAACATGACGATTAAAATTTACGGCAAGGGCGGCGTCCCTTTTCTGATTTTCCCGACGCAGGACGCCATGAGCGATAACTTTGAAAACTTCGGCATGATTGAAACATTGTCGCGCTTTATTGACGGCGGGCAGATCAAACTTTATTGCGTCGACACGGTTGACATTGAAACTTGGTCGAATATTTACGGCGATAAAATTTGGCGGGCGGCGCGGCAGGAAGCTTATTACAATTACATTATCGAAGAAGTCGTTCCGTTTATCGGCGAAAAAAATCTGCCCGTTGCAGCGGGTTGCAGTTTGGGCGGACTTCATGCAACGATTGTTTTTCTGCGTCGCCCCGAACTTTTTTCGGGTATGTTGTCTTTGTCGGGCGTTTATGACGCAAAATTTTTCTTTGACGGTTGGTTGAATCCCGTGCTCTATGAAAATTCTCCCGCAGATTTTTTGCCCAATATGACGCCGAATCATCCTTACATTGAAATTTACAATCGGAAAAAAATAATTCTCTGCGTCGGACAAGGGCGTTGGGAAGAAGAAGGGCGGCGAACAACCGCAATTATGCGCGAAATTTTTGCGGAGAAAAAAATTAATGCGCTGACAGATTTTTGGGGCTTTGACGTTGATCATGATTGGATCTGGTGGAAGAAACAAATTTTGTATTTTCTGCCGCAATTTTTGAAGGAGGCGCAATGATGAATTTTATTTTTATCTCGCCGCAATTTCCGAAGCACTATTGGAATTTTTGCGATCGTCTTCACAAAAACGGCGTCAACGTTTTGGGCATCGGCGATACTCCTTTTTCCGAATTGCGCGAAGAACTCAAGGCGGCTTTGACGGAATATTATTTCGTGCCGAATCTCGGCAACTATGAGGAAATGTTTAAGGCGGTTGCGTTTTTCAGTTTCAAATACGGAAAAATTGATTGGCTTGAATCGAACAATGAATTTTGGCTTGAACAGGATGCGCGGCTTCGGACGGATTTTCATATAACGACGGGCGAGCAATTTGAAAATATCGGGCGCATAAAAAATAAATCGGCAATGAAAATTTATTACGCAAAGGCGGGCGTTCCGACTGCGCGGCTCCATAAAATTACCGATTTGACGGCGGCAAAAAATTTTATTGCGGAGGTTGGTTATCCCGTTATCGTCAAGCCCGATGTCGGCGTGGGCGCGAGCGATACTTTCAAGCTGGAGAACGACGAGCACTTGGAAAAATTTTTTGAAACATTGCCCGAAGTTCCCTACGTTATGGAAGAATTTGTGACGGGCGATATTTGTTCCTACGACGCGATTTTGAATTCAAACTCCGAGCCGTTGCTTGAATCAATGACGGTTTGGCCTCCGTCGGTTATGGATATTGTTTTGAAAAAATTGGATTTGTCGTATTACACGGCAGCTTATGCGCCCGAAAAACTTTGCAAAGTAGGACGGGCGACGGCAAAAGCGTTCGGCGTCAAAAGTCGCTTTGTTCACTTGGAATTTTTCCGCTTGACGAAGGCGAAGGCGGGCTTGAGCGAAGTTGGAGATTTTGTCGGCTTGGAAGTCAACATGCGTCCGGCGGGAGGTTATACGCCCGATATGATGAACTTCGCGCACTCGACGGACGTTTATCAAATTTGGGCGGACATGATAACCGACGACAAGCGCAAGTTGAAAGATGACGGCGAACATTTTTATTGCGCTTATGCGAGCCGCCGCGATTGTCATCAATATGTTCATACTCACGAAGAAATTTTGTCGCGTTACGGAAAAAATATTGTCATGTGCGAGCGAATGCCTGAAATGATGGTTCCGCAAATGGGAAATCAAATGTACACGGCAAAACTTTCAGACTTACAATCGACGGAAGAATTTATAAAATTTGTTTTGGAGCAACCGTAATGGAAAAAATTTTTTTAACAGCCGACGTGTTGATAATCGGCGGCGGGGCGGCAGGTTTATTCGCGGCAATTCGGCTCGCCGAAATCAATCCCGAAATAAAAATTTTTGTCGTCGAAAAGGCGGACGTTCGCAGGAGCGGTTGTTTGGCGGCGGGCGTCAATGCTCTTAACGCTTATATCGGCGAAGGGCGCACGCCGAAAGATTATGTCGACTACGCTTTCAACGACGCGCACGGAATTGCCCGCCGCGATTTGCTTTTTACGATGTCGGAGCGATTGAATCACGTAACAAAAATTATTGAACGGCTCGGCTTGGTTATTCAAAAAGATTTGCAAGGAAAATATGTCCTGCGCGGTTGGCGCAACGTAAAAATCAACGGCGAAAATATCAAGCCGATTCTTGCCGCCGCCGTGAAAAATTTTCCGAACGTGAAAATTTTTAATCATGTCAACGTTACCGATTTTTTTCTTGGCGGAAATAAAGTTTTGGGGGCTTACGGTTTCAGCACTCGTGAAAAAAATTTTTACAGCTTCGCGGCGAAAGTTACGCTGATTTCAACGGGTGGAGCGGCGGG
>FLNX01001757.1_pt1 | contig 11315 bp, 8 predicted proteins | sample 1140341 | NCBI WGS metagenome assembly FLNX01 (sample SAMEA3878208, study PRJEB12797) | bioreactor metagenome | biome: Moose rumen | place: Sweden | collected 2011-10
GGCGCACGGTTCAATGATCAGTGGGATGTAGTGCATGATTACACGGAAACGATAGAAGGCATTGAGCCTTTTATGCGCAGCAAGTATGTGCAGAGTCGTGTTGGGGATACTTATAAGCAGGCGAAAGCATTTTTGGAACAGGGCAGATGGGTACTCTATTCCGGCACTCCCTGCCAGATAGGCGGACTGCATCAATACTTGGGGAAAGATTATGAAAGGCTTATTATGGTTGATTTGATTTGTCACGGCGTGCCAAGTCCAGGTGTGTGGAGAAAATATTTGAAAGAGATTACAAAGGAAGATACATTACTCGATTTTAACTTCCGAGACAAGAAGGATGGTTGGTTGAATTTCCAATGCGTCACTACTACTACTACTACTACTACTACTACTACTACGCGGCGCGAGCAACAAATGGCGAATATCTTCTTTAGAGGATTTCTGAAAAATGTGTATCTACGCCAAAGTTGTTATAAGTGTGCATTCAAGTCCATACACCGCATTGCTGACATTACCTTGGCAGATTATTGGGGAGTGCAATACCTATGTCCGCAAATGACTGACGACAGAGGTACTTCGCTTGTGTTTGGTCATTCTGTTAAAGGACTCAAGATTCTTCAAAATCTAACTCCGCAATTCTCCACGTGTATTCAATCAATAACTGAAGCTGTCTCATATAATCCTTCAATGGTTGAAAGTGTTGCGATGCCTTCGCGTAGGAACGACTTTTTTAGAGCACTTAACTGTACATGCTCTTTTCGACACGCTGCGCTATATATTGACAAAGATGGATTATTGAAACGCACAACACGCAAAATATTGAGAATATTACATTTAAAGAAATGAGCAATAAAAAGAAAATAGGGATAATGACTTATTAAGGTTCAACACAAATTGACGCATATAAGTTATTAAACGTCATTACGATAAGAATGTAGAATTATGTTTGAGGGAATGAATATTAGTGAGAAGCTAAACGCAATAAATGATTTGTGTAAATCATGCGGCGGTCTTCCGGGAATACCATTTTGGATACCTTTAGAGACTAAGATTGTTCGGTCAGTTAAAGGGCACGGAAAGACCAAACTCAGTGAATTAACCTATAAGCCCATAAAATATTGTAATGAATATGCTCGTGCTACACGCCCTAACGAAACAGCATTCTATGGATGTATAGGAGAATGTCAGGAATCAAATGATGATTTATCTGCTTGTGCCTCTGATTCTAGAGAAACCTCATTCTGTAAATGTAATGAATATACCTCGAAAACAACGAAAGCATATACTAATGCCAGAGTAATGAGTATCGTAGAGTGTTCTGCGAGTTATCGAAATAGTGAGGAACCGATAGAAGATGAAAAATATACGACTACAAGGTGGATTGTAGGAAAACCTATTCAGGCGATATGTTTTATTACCTCTGAGACATTTCCTAAAGCACATGGAGCGACAATTGACGGCATCAGGGCAATCTATGAGCAAAATATTGAAACGCATAAATATAGCCAAAAACAAATTGAATTATTGGCAGAAATTAATAAGGAATTTACGAAAGTAGTTGAAAGTGGACAAGAAGATGAATATATGATAACTGCCAATCTTTGCCATTCTTGTTTATATGCCCCCGATACGGACGGAATACAAAATGAAGCGGTCATTTATGCTTCAGTTCAAGCAGCGGGCAAACTTGGCTTGAATGTTGCCATTCGTCCTGATGTTGCTGATAACTGCCTAATATTAGACCATGTTATCGAACATACTTATGACACTCAATGTCACTTAAGTCTTAAACCGAAAGATCTTAGATCCATTGATATAAATTTGTAAATCAACATTAAATATGGTATTTACAAAACAAGTGTTGAAAGATGTAGGATTATGGGAATGATGACTATGAAAAGTGAACCGCATATATATTCAATTTCAGAATTTAAGCAAGAGATGTCGAGAATATTGTCATCTCGTAAAGAAATATATCCATCTGACGATGTATTTTGTGGCACAATAAAAGGCAAAGATGGTTTTGAAGAAATACGAACTCATCGCGGGGATAAGGTGTTGTTCCCTATAAATTTTCAATACTTATTCCTTTTTAGAGGGCAAAATATGGAATATATTCCATGTTTGCCGACATTATATAGGATGAATCTTGATGTGTATTCTCAAATCGTTGAGAGAATGAAATACCATTTATTTGAGCAACTTCTATATTCTCATCCTATAGTGACAGATTTCTTCCAAGTACATAATTATCGAGTAGACGTGGAAGGCCTTGCTCAACATTATGGACTAAATACAACGGTTTTGGATTTTACTTCGGATTTGGATGTCGCATTGTTCTTTGCTACATGCAAATACAATAGAAATATGGATTCTTATGAATGTTATAATGATAGAAAAAAACATAAAGCGGTATTATATGTAATAAATCCATTTATCCATGGAGATATAACGAAAACAGACGATGTAGTTAACTTATTTGAGAATCGTATCACCTGCATTGGCTTACAACCTTTCGCAAGACCTGGGGTTCAGAAAGGATTTGCCTATCATTGCACTCCAGGACATCAAGCCTTACAAGCAATAATGTATCATATAGAGTTTACGACAAATGAATCAAGAAAATACTTTGCGAAATATAAAGAAGGTCAAAAATTATGGGTTCAAGATGAATTAGTTTCTAAGACCAAATTGATTAAAAGTCAGAGATGCTTCTCTCGAGATGTCTTTGAACAAAGTGCTATAGAAGTTATGGGTTATGACTCTTCCTTAGAAGATATTGCTCAAGAATTAAACAGACGCGGGATAGTAATCAATAATTCATTGTTACAACAAAATGTATGCTTGTCTTTAGAAGAACGAACACATATTATAGATAGATGGTATAGTGGTGAGTCCAAAAAATTCAGTTCTTCTCTATTTCATAGAGAAACTATAAGAGACGGAGTCAAGTATAATGAACTTGATATGGAAGCTATAGTTCATATGTGCATGTTAGACATTGCAGCATCTGGTTTGCAATTTCCTCAGGGTGGAGTCGTAAAAGATTATAATAAACAAGAGAATAATGAGCAATAAAAAGAAAATAGGAATAGTAACGATTACCAATGACACGCTCAATTTTGGTAATCGATTACAGAATTATGCTCTTCAAATAGTACTTGAGCGGATGGGGTATGAGGTAGAAACTTTGAATAGACCAATTAGGGGAAACCAGCGTTTGTGGTGGCGGAAATGGAAACAAGTCCTACATTATTTTATACCATATCATAGGAGAATCGAACATTTGAAGGCGGGTAATTTCTATTTTTGGAACAAGCGTTACATCAAATGGTCGGACATTGTAGTTACAGATGATGTGTTGTCACTATTATCGAATCAGTATGATTATTTTGTGGCAGGAAGCGACCAGATTTGGAATCCAAAGTTTCCATTGTTTGGAAAAGATCCGTATATGTTCCTTCAATTTGCTAAACCTCAACAACGCATAGCATACGCTCCGAGTCTTGGTCTTGACGAGATTTCGCAGGAGGATATTCCGCAATATGAAAAATGGTGGCGTGGGTGGAAAGATTTATCTTGCAGAGAATATGCCGGCGCAGAAATCATCGGCAAGGTAATCAACAAAGATGTTCCAACTCTTATTGATCCGACATTATTGTTGTCAAGCGATGATTGGGGAAATCTAACCAAAGGCATAAAGACTCCGAATAAGTATATTATTGTCTATATGCTTGGTGATATTACGGGCGAATATAAAGAATATATTGATAAACTATCGCACGAATATCAATGTGAGGTTGTGGATGTAATGAATGATATCCACTACGCAGGATGTAATCCGAGCGAGTTTGTCGCATTGATACGACATGCAGAGCGGGTGATTGCGGACTCTTATCATGCACTGGTATTCGCGATGCTCTTTCACCGTCCGTTTACCTTTATTGACCGTGTTGGTTGGGGAATGGATATGAATTCACGTGTGCAAACGCTGTTGGATAAGTTCGATATCCCTATTAAACAGCTAAATGCAATAACCGAGTTGCCTATTGATTGGAATGATTTTGAGCAAAGATTAATAGGAGAACGAAACAGATCAAAAGAATATTTAACGAAAAACCTCCAATAATAATTATGGTGACGCCATCTTGAAAGAAGTTACTAAATATGAAAAAACAATTATCAATAATTATTCCTGTTTACAATGCTGAAAATACGATTAAGCGAACGTTAAACAGCATATATAATTGTTTATCTCTGACCGAAGACAATTTTGAAGTCATTATTATTGATGATTGCTCCACAGATAGTACAATTGATATAATTCAGTCATATCAAAAGGGGCATCCCAATATTACTATTATAAGGCAGCATAGAAATATGCGTCAAGGTGCCGCTCGGAATAGAGGGATAGACGAGGCAGAGGGAGAATGGATTACATTCGTAGATGCGGATGATTGTTTAGAACAGGGTATAAACAAGGCATTGACTGATGCTATACAAAAGAAATGTGACATCGTTGCCTTTGACTATACGATACAACATATAAATGGTCAAATCGAGACTATGCATTTGTTTGAAAGATGTATAGATATATGCTCTGGAAAGCAATTTATGAATAACTATATTGATAATAGAATAAATGCTAGGGGGACTCCTTGGGGATATATTTTCAACTCGATATTCCTTAAAAATCAAAGGCAAAAGTTTATTGAAAATAGAATATATGAAGATGCAGATGTAATATTTCAATGGATCATCAATTGTAATAAATTCTATTTGACTCATTCCATCGGATATTCCTATATATTAACATCGGGTTCGAGCACACTGGCAGTTAAGAATAGTAAAACATTGGCAGATGCAGTTCATTTGGAATATCGAAAATTGTTGCTCGCTGAACAAAACAAAGACGAATTGCCATATTTCTATGAAATTATGCATAGAATCGCAATGTACTATATGATTGGAAATATGAATATCCTTCTCAAAAGCCATAATATAGAAATTGTACAATTCAAAGATTACTTAGGAACAAATGCATTGGATTACATCATTTCTTGTGATGAAATACCATTCAGGATTAAATGTGCTTTGAATCATCCATGCATAGCCCCATTATTAGGTTTATTATGGAGAATATATGCAAAAGTCATAAAGCTAATTAAAAAATTATGAAAATATCTTCTTTTGACATATTTGATACTTGCTTGGTGCGCAAGTGCGGGACACCGGAGAATTTCTTTGATGTGTTCTCTCTGCGTGCTTTCAATCAGGAGCCGCCCGAGTGGGCGAGACAGGAGTTTGTTGCTGCAAGACGATTGACCGAACAGAAACTTTGGAACGAAAATCCATATTACACCCTGCAAGATATATGGGAGGAAATGGAGTGGTCACATCAGTTCTTGAAATCCAAGAAAGAACTTTGCCAGATGGAGCAAGAACTGGAACGAGAGATGCTTGTGCCGGTATTGTCCATGCGTGACAAAGTGAATGAGTGCCGCAAGCAGGGAGATAAGATTATCTTTATCTCCGATATGTATCTTTCATCTGAGTTCCTGATAGATATAATGCGTATACATGGTTTCTATCAAGACGGCGATGCGCTTTATGTCAGTTGCGAGTGCAATGCGGCTAAGTATGATGGCGGGCTGTTCCGATATGTGCAGCAAAACGAAGGACTGAAATCCTTCCGCCACTGGCATCATTACGGAGATAACAAGCAAGGGGATTACAAAGCACCAAAGAAACTCGGCATCCAATGCACCCTAATCAACCACGAATATACACCCTACCAAAAGCAATGGAAAGACAATGACTATACTTCCGGTACTAAGGTTAGTTCGATTGTAGCAGGAATATCTCGTGCGATATGTCATTCCCGATTGTACAATACCCACCTTCCTTTTTTAACGGACATCGTTTCTCCGTTGTACGCTTCGTTTGTCTATCGTGTAATGAAAGATGCTACTGATAAAGGTATTTCAAAATTATTCTTTTGTGCAAGAGATGCGTATATGATTTATCAGGTGGCGTTAAAATATAAACAAATTTTCCCTGCTTTAGAAATCAAATACCTATTAATATCTCAAAAGTCATTATATAATGGAAATAGAGAAGCATGTTTACAATACCTTCTACAAGAAGGAGTCGCTACCAAGACAGAGAAGGTTGCAATCGTAGATATTCGCTCTTCCGGGAAAACGATTTCTATTCTAAATAAAATATTAGAACAAAATGGATATAGACGGATAAACGAATACTTGTTTGAGCTGATAAGTTCAATGAATTATCCCTATGTAGGTGATGAGATATATTCAGAGTGGCAGGATGTTTATGCCAAATTTAATCCCTGTTGCAGTAGGATTGCCTCGTATTGGCAACTATATGAAATGTTTTTCTCTATACACAATCAACAAAGAACTATCGATTATATCCTAAAAAAAGATGGAAAGGCATATCCTGTCTTTGATACCGGCAATCAATCCGATATAGAAGAGAAGAAAGTTGGAAATGCATACGTTTTGGATTCCATTAAATGGGAAAAAATACATAATGATGTGGTGTTGGCTTTCGTTGAATCATATATTTCAACAAAGATGTATAGGTATTCTGATATGGTTTATAATAAAATAGCCATGCCTACCTTTATCAAATTCATGGAATTTCCTTACAAAGAGTATGCGATTGCGTTAACTGATATACGCGTATACTCTAATACGCACGGTAAATACATACCTTACGTTAAAGATGAAACGTGTTTGCAGTTATTAAAGACACGTGGAAGCGATACTTATTGGAAACGTGCTACAAAAATGCTGTGTCTTCCAAAATTGATCATGAAATGCTATTTGTTAATTAAGCAGTTATAAAACACATGGACGTATAAAAATATTTTATATGACAACAGAACAGAATCAACCATTAGTCTCTGTCATCATCCCCAACTACAACCACGCTCGCTATTTGGAGCAGCGGTTGGATAGTGTCTTTAATCAGACCTACCCAAATTTCGAGGTGATTATCTTGGATGATTGCTCTACGGATAACAGTTTGGAGGTTATAAACCGCTACAAGGATAATCCACATCTTCGACAGATTGTGGTCAACGAAACCAACTCCGGCTCCGTGTTCAAACAATGGGACAAAGGCATCAACCTCGCCAAAGGCGACCTAATCTGGATAGCAGAGAGTGATGATTATTGTGAATTAAACATGTTAGAGGAATTGGTGAAAGCAGCGATGGCAAAGGATAGTGTGGTAGTTGCTTTTTGTCAATATGTTATCTTTGGTGATGGGTATGTGATTACTCCCAAAGAGCACAAGACAAGATATTATAGTGGTAAAGATTATATTTGTAACAGGTTGATTCGATATAATGAAATCAGAAATGCAAGTGGAGTAATATTCAGCAAGGAAACTTATTCATATATATCAAAAGACTTTACGACCTACAAAAGTGCCGGCGATTTGCTCTTTTGGTGTGAAATTTTGCAACATGGTGATTGTGTTCATGTGGGTAAGAACTTAACCTATTTCAGGCAGAACGCGACTTCAGTTACCGGTACGAATGGTTCTCGCGGGATTGTTTCTACAGAGGACAAACGAGTATATGATTATATATGCTCCGTTTACCGGCTTAGCAAGTGGCAGGAAAGAATGGTTCATATCAAGAAAGCCAGACAATACCAAACCGATTACTATGATGATGAAGCGATAAGAAAACAAGTGCTCAATCTATGGAATATAGAAAAAGGAGAAGGACAAACTAAAATGGATGACTTTAGATTTTGGCTTTCAGGTTCACTTGAACGTCATTTCGGAATACTAATTTGAAAATCTTATGCCAAGAGAAACAATCAATATATTATGCGCAACGGACGATAATTATGTGCCGTATTGTGGCATTATGCTGACAAGCGTCTTTGAGAATAACAAAGATGTGGATGTGCATGTCTACATAATTATTGACAAGCCTCTTGCAGATGTAAACATCAAAAAGTTCTACAAGTTGGAAAAACAGTATAATGCTGCTATTTCTTTTCTGACGATAGACAAGAAACTATTTGACGAATGGCCTTTGCCGGATAATTCGCATTTTACCAAAGCTGTTTATTATAGACTGGCAGCTGCAGAGTTATTGCCGAAAGATGTCAGCAAAATATTGTATTTGGATTGTGATATAGTAGTTAATGCATCTCTTGCTGATTTATACAATATAGATATAACAAATAGTAGTGCAGCTGTTGTAGATGATATGTGTAGTGGGTTAGACAGCAATTTTACACGACTGAATTATGCCTCAGAACTGTGCTACTTTAACTCAGGAGTTTTGCTTATCAATTTGGATTATTGGCGGGAGTATGGTATCTTCAGTCAGTTTAAGAAATATGTGCGTAATCATAAAGAACATATACTTTGGCCAGATCAAGATGTATTGAATGCCGTTCTTGTAGATAGCAAAATACACGTCGGCATTGAATGGAATTATCAAATGGGCTTCTTGAAACAATCGTATTTTGACACTTTACCGACAAGATTGCAAGACGAGGTGCGCTCAACACAACCGAAAATAATTCACTATAATCAATCAAAACCATGGAACGTAGCATATTACAACTTGCCGTATAATGACGTATGGCATCATTACAAGCGATTATCACCATGGAAGCTGATGTGCGATACATATCCGCCACATAAAAAGATTAACTATTTTATCAAGCTTGGATATTATGGCCTTTAGGAATAATGATACATACAGATACGATTAAACGATGATATATAGTTTTGACATATTTGATACTTGCCTTGTACGCAAATGCGGTGAAGCTAAAAATGTCTTTGACATATTGGCTGAACACGCTTTTGTAAGACCTGTCTCCACGGAGTGTAAGCGGCAGTTTGTTGCGGCTCGAATAGAGGCAGAGGCTAAGACATGGTCTGAAAAACAAACATTGGCGGATATATATGCGGCAATGGAGTATATGCACGCAGACTTGAAGCCCAAGGAAGAACTATTGGCATTAGAGCAGATAATAGAACACGATATGCTTTGTCCGGCACAGAAAATGGTTGAACAGATAACTTCATTGCGAAAGGCTGGACATCGTATTATGTTTATCTCGGACATGTATCTGGGGAAAGATTTTCTTTTGCCTATACTGCATGAGTGCGGATTATGGCAGCAAGGAGATAAAGTATATGTCTCTTGTGATATAGGTGCCACTAAAACAAATGGGGCGTTGTATAAATACATCAATGACCAAGAGAAAATATCATATAAAGATTGGCACCATTATGGTGATAACAAACATAGTGATTTCGACATTCCTCGGAAATTAGGCATACAGACTCACTTGGTTTTACACACCTATACGCCATATCAAAAGAAAATGTGTGGAATGCCTTCTTCCTATTACCAATGGGGAGGGATGCTAGCCGGTATCAGCAGAAGTATTGCTTTGCAAAGTGAGCACTCGGCACATAAGGATTTTGTCTTGGATATTATTGCTCCGCTATTTGTCTCATTTGTTTGCAGGATAATGAAAGACGCAGAGCAGAAAGGCATACAGACATTGTATTTCTGTGCGCGGGACGCATATCCGCTATATAGAATAGCACTAAAAATGCAAAAAAACTTCCCTAATGTGAAAGTATGTTATCTATACATTTCGCGTACTTCTCTGTATGAGGGAGGGGAAGCAAACAAGATAGGCTACTTTCGGCAAATAGGTTTGGCATCTAAATCAGACAAGAATGCGATTGTCGATATTCGGTCAAGCGGTAAAACGCTGCAAGTGTTGAATGAATTGATGACTCGTAATGGCTACCAATCTGTATATGGCTATTTCTTCGAGGTGTGCCCTAAAACAATGGAACAGTTGCAAGGGCAGGATTACTATGCCGAATTAGACGATTTATACTTGCAGCAATTGAGTGTGGCTTTGCGTAAATTGCCGAGTAATTGGTATATGTATGAGCTATTTTTCCCGTTAAATACGCAGAAACGAACCATCGGATATATACACAACGGAAAAGTATATGAACCGAAATTGGACACAGAAGATAAAAAAGAGTATCGATTAGCCAATCTGTACGAGTGTGTAAAATGGCGCAATTGGGCATTAGATAGATACACAGAGGATTTTATCCAATTAGGACTATGCGATTACGCAGATGAGGTTTTCAGGATGTATGCGCTCCCTCAATTAGCAGATTTTTTCTTGTATCCGGATAAACACTATTTGGAGACGCTGCAAGAGTTTTATGGTTTAGATCCTAATACAGGATATATTCCGTATGTAGATAAATCATTGTTGCGTCTGCCTATGAATATACTAAAACACCGAACCATGTGGAAACGTGGTACCATATTTTATAGTTTGCCTACATGGTTAAGTAAATGGTTGTATAAAAATAAGTAATATGAACCAGCCCCTCCACATCGTCATGACCCCAACACGCAATGAAGCGTGGGTGATACGGGCGTTCCTGGAATCCACCACCCGTTGGGCGGATTATGTCATCATCTGCGACCAGTTCTCAACGGACGGGACAAGGGAGATTGTCACGCAGTATGCTGCGCTTGGTCAAAAGTCGAAAGACAAAAGACCGCTCGCAAGCTCGCTCAAAGCAGAATGTCCCAAGCGCACCGAGGTGATTCTCATTGACAACCCTAATACGGAATTTAACGAGGCGGAGCGGCAGCGGATATTAGTAGCCAAGGCGCGTGAAGTGGCAGCAGGACGCGACACTCTGCTGTGGGGATTGGATGCTGATGAGATATTGGCAGCCAACGCCTTCGAGACGGACGATTGGCAAAAGATTCTTCACTCCAAACCCGGTGCAGTGTTCTGGTTTCATTGGGCGCAGCTGACGCACGACAAACAGCATTATTACAACAATCGCGACCCATACCCGTGGCTCTTTCATGACGATGGCATAGAGCCGCACGGCAACTATGTGCGTGAGATGCACTCCATGCGTATTCCGTATCCCTTGGATGAACACGATATGACATACGTCAAGGACTTTCGTGTCCTGCATCTCGGACCGGCTCCGCTCAAGCGCGTCAAAGCCAAGGAGCGGTTCTATATGTTTGTGGATTGGCAAGTCAACCACCGCCCGCCATACACGATGGGACGCAACTATATCGGTAGCAATGCCTATCCTGAAGAACAATTCCCTTTGCCCGAAGAATGGATTTATACCATCGCAAAAGATGGCTGGAGTCTATGGGATAATATAGAATTGGACAAGACGCATTGTTGGATGGACGATTATATCTACGAGCGGCTCAACAAGTTCCCCAAATC
>FLNX01000249.1_pt1 | contig 11313 bp, 9 predicted proteins | sample 1140341 | NCBI WGS metagenome assembly FLNX01 (sample SAMEA3878208, study PRJEB12797) | bioreactor metagenome | biome: Moose rumen | place: Sweden | collected 2011-10
GCGCCGATGGTACTGCAATGCAATGCGGGAGAGTAGGAGGCCGCCATCTTTATTTTGAGTGAAAAGCCCTGAAGATACAATATCTTTGGGGCTTCTCCGTTTATATAATGTTATGCAGTGGACTGACAGAATCAGACAGGTGAAGATCATCCTTGTGGTGGCGGCTATCGTGATTGCGGTGGCCTCGCTGCTGGCATCCCACTTCTTGGTGATGGATTTGCAGCAGGAGGAGCGCAACAAGATGGAGACCTGGGCAGAGGCGCTGCGGGCGCTGAACAGTGCTGATGAGAATACCGATCTGTCGCTGGTGCTGAACGTGATACAGAGCAACAACACGATCCCGGTCATCGTGATGGATGCTGACGGCGAGGTGACGGACTACCGTAATATAAATATGAACGCGCGAACGGCGGAGGACTCTGCCGACTACGTGGCACGCTATGCCAAGTCGATGTTCAAGGACGGTAACTATATCAAGATAGAACTCGGCGATGCGCAAGACACGCTTCAGGCGGATGCTGACAAGGACTACCAACTGGTGTGCTACGATGAGTCGACGCTCCTGAAGCGGTTGTCGCAGTATCCCTATTGGCAACTGGGCATCGTGATGATCTTCGTCGTGGTGGCCATCTTCGCCCTGCTGGCCTCGAAGAAGGCAGAGCAGAACAAGGTGTGGGTGGGACTCTCGAAGGAGACGGCCCATCAGTTGGGGACGCCTATCTCCAGCCTGATGGCCTGGGTGGAGATCCTGAAGGAGAACTATCCGGAGGACGACCTGATACCCGAGATGAACAAGGACGTGAAGCGACTGGAACTGATAGCCGAGCGCTTCTCGAAGATCGGCTCGTTGCCGGAGCCTGTGGAGGCCTCTATGAACGAGGTGCTCGACCACGTGGTGGACTATATGGACCGGCGGACGTCGAAGAAGGTGGAGATCACGCGCCATCTGCCTGACCACGAGGTTATCGTGAAGATGAATGCCTCGCTCTTCGAGTGGGTGATAGAGAACCTCTGCAAGAATGCCGTCGATGCAATGGAGGGAAAGGGCAGGATAGACCTCACCCTGACAGACGAGGCTGGACTGGTGGTGATCGAGGTGGCTGACAACGGCAAGGGCATCCGCAAGAAAGACATCAAGAATGTGTTTACCCCCGGCTTTACCACCAAGAAGCGGGGCTGGGGGCTGGGCCTCTCATTGGCGAAGCGTATCGTGGAGGAATACCACAAGGGACGCATCTTCGTGAAGCAGTCGGAGGTCGGAAAAGGCACCACTTTCCGCATAGAATTGCACACTTAGCCCTCCCTGTGTGTAATTCCGGGCACATTTTTGATGGAAAAACATAAAAAAATGAAATATCTGTGTCTTATCTAAAAAAATATTCGTAACTTTGCACCCCAAAACGACGAGTAAATGTGTAGTTTAGAGCATTTTAAGATAGATTTGAAGAGTCTGACCAACGAGGTGACAACCTTGGATTACGACTTGGACGACCGCTTCTTCGAGGCTCTTGACGGCTCGGAAGTGAGGCGCGGAGCGTTGCACGTGTCGGTGTCTATACGCAAGGCAACCGGCTTTTATGAACTCCAGTTTCACACCGAGGGCACAGTGATCGTGGCCTGTGACCGCTGTCTCGACGATATGGATCAGCCGATATCGACTGACAATCGCCTGATTGCGAAATTGGGTGCGGTCTACTCCGAGGAAGATGATGTCATTACGTTGCCTGAGAACGAAGGAATACTCGACACGTCGTGGCTCATCTATGAGTTTGTGGTGCTGGCTATACCCATCAAGCATGTGCATGCACCTGGCAAGTGCAACCCTGCGATGAGCCAAGTTCTGGAAGAACTCTCAGTTGACCGAAGCAGCGATGAGGCGTCCGACCAGCCCGTAGACCCCCGATGGAGCGCGTTGGAGAAATTAAAGATTAACAATTAAAAAATAAAGTTTATTATGGCACATCCTAAAAGAAGACAATCAAGCACTCGTCAGGCCAAGCGTCGTACGCACGACAAGGCTGTAGCACCCACACTGGCAGTATGCCCCAACTGCGGAGCCTACTATGTATATCACACAGTATGCCCGACTTGCGGTTACTATCGTGGTAAGGTTGCTATCAAGAAAGAGGAAGAAGTCGCTGAATAATGAGCAATAAGATTAGCGCTGTAATCACGGGCGTTGGTGGCTACGTGCCCGACTATATCCTCACCAACGAGGAACTGTCGCGGATGGTGGACACCAACGATGAGTGGATTATGACGCGTGTGGGCATCAAGGAGCGCCGTATCCTGACAGAAGAGGGACTCGGCACTTCTTATATGGCTCGTAAGGCTGCCAAGCAGTTGATACAGAAGACCGGGGTAGACCCGGACACCATCGATGTCCTCATGGTCGCCACTTCTACCGCTGATTACAAGTTCCCATCCACGGCCAGCATCGTGCTGGGCAAACTTGGTCTGAAGAATGCCTTCGCATTCGACTTCTGGGGCGCCTGCTGTGGATTCCTCTATTCGCTTGACGTGGCAGCATCGATGATACAGTGCGGACGCTACAAGAAGATCATCATCATCGGTGCCGACAAGATGTCGTCGGTGACTGACTATAAGGATCGTCAGACCTGCCCGCTCTTCGGCGATGGTGCTGCGGCAGTGCTCCTGGAGGCCAGTGAGGAGGAGAACATCGGCGTGATGGACTCCTATTTCCGGGCTGACGGCAAGGGTCTCCCGTTCCTGCACCTCAAGGCTGGCGGTTCCGTCTGTCCGCCGTCGCACTTCACGGTCGACCACCGTCTGCACTACCTCTATCAGGAGGGGCGTACGGTGTTCCGCTATGCGGTGACGAATATGAGCGACGACTGTGCCCTGATCGCAGAGCGCAACGGGCTGAACAAGGACAACATCCAGTGGATTGTCCCCCATCAGGCCAATATGCGCATCATCGAGGCCGTTGCCAAGCGCCTTGAAGTGTCGATGGATCAGGTGATCGTGAACATCGAGCACTATGGCAATACCAGTGCTGCCACCATTCCCCTGGCCTTGTGGGACAACGAGTCGAGGCTGAGAAAGGGCGACAATATGATCTTTACAGCCTTCGGTGCCGGCTTCGTGCATGGTGCATCCTACTATAAGTGGGCATACGATGGCAGTGAGAAGTGAAGCGTGAAATGTGAAAAGTGAATAGCGTGCATAAAGCAGGTTTTGTAAATATCGTTGGAAATCCCAACGTCGGTAAAAGTACGCTCATGAACCAGTTGGTTGGTGAGCGTATTTCAATTGCTACGTTCAAGGCCCAGACCACTCGCCATCGCATCATGGGTATCGTGAATACGCCGGAGATGCAGATCGTGTTCTCCGACACGCCGGGCGTGCTGAAGCCCAACTATAAGTTGCAGGAGTCGATGCTGGCCTTCTCGGAGTCGGCCTTACAGGATGCCGACGTGCTGCTCTACGTGACTGACGTGGTGGAGAATCCCGAGAAGAACCGGGATTTCCTCGACAAGGTGGCCAGGATGACGGTGCCTGTGCTGCTGCTGATCAATAAGATCGATGAACTTTCTAGTGATTCTAGTATGTCTAGCCAGGCTAGGCTGACTAGTATTGTCGAGAAATGGCACGCGCTGCTGCCCAATGCAGAGATCCTGCCGATATCGGCCAAGAATAAGTTTGGTACGGATATGCTGCTGAAGCGCATTCAGGAACTGTTGCCTGAAAGTCCGGCCTACTTCGATAAGGATCAGTTGACTGACAAGCCCGCCCGATTCTTCGTGTCGGAGATCATACGCGAAAAGATCCTGCTCTACTATGACAAGGAGATTCCCTATTCGGTGGAGGTCAGTGTGGAGCGGTTCAAGGAGGACGACAAGCATATTCACATCAATGCCGTCATCTATGTGGAGCGCGACAGTCAGAAGGGCATCATCATCGGGCATCAGGGCGTGGCCTTGAAGAAGGTGAGTACCGAGTCGCGCAAGTCATTGGAGAAGTTCTTTGGCAAGCCCATCTTCCTCGAAGTCTTCGTGAAGGTGGACAAGGACTGGCGCTCGTCGGAGCGGGAACTGAATCATTTTGGATATAACCCTGAGTAAATATGGCAAATTTAGTAGCGATTGTGGGAAGACCCAATGTGGGTAAGTCGACACTCTTCAACCGTCTGACGAAGACCCGTCAGGCCATCGTCAGCGACGAGGCTGGTACGACGCGTGACCGTCAGTATGGCAAGTGCGAGTGGAACGGCAAGGAGTTCTCGGTTGTCGACACGGGCGGCTGGGTGGTCAATTCTGATGACATCTTCGAGGAGGAGATCCGTAAGCAGGTGATCATCGCCACGGAAGAGGCTGACCTGGTGCTCTTTCTCGTGGATATCAAGAACGGTATGACCGACCTCGACGAGGACGTGGCCAAGATCCTGCGCCGTTCGAAACTGCCCGTGTTGCTCGTAGCCAACAAGGCTGACGACAACAAGCAACTCTACGACCAGTATGAGTTCTATAAACTGGGCCTGGGCGATCCGTTCTGCATCAGTGCGGCCACGGGAAGTGGTACGGGCGACTTGCTCGACGAGGTACTGGCCAAGTTGCCGGAGAAGTCGGGCGACGACCTGGAGGAGGGCATCCCCCGCTTTGCAGTCGTCGGTCGTCCGAATGCCGGTAAGTCGAGCATCATCAACGCCTTCATCGGTGAAGAGCGGAACATCGTGACGGAGATTGCCGGTACGACCCGTGACAGTATCTATACCCGATACGATAAGTTCGGCTTCGACTTCTATCTGGTGGACACGGCAGGCATCCGTCGTAAGAACAAGGTGACGGAAGATCTGGAGTTCTATAGCGTGATGCGCTCCATCCGGGCCATCGAGAACTCTGATGTCTGCATCCTGATGATCGATGCCACCCGTGGTATCGAGGCACAGGATATGAACATCTTCCAGTTGATCCAGAAGAACAACAAGAGTCTGGTGGTGGTCGTCAACAAGTGGGATCTCGTGGAGGAAAAGTCGCAGGTGGTCATTGACACCTTCGAGAATGCCATCCGCAAGCGTATGGCGCCGTTTGTAGACTTCCCGATCATCTTTGCCTCCGCCCTGACCAAACAGCGCATCTTCAAGGTGCTGGAGACGGCCAAGCAGGTCTATCTGAACCGGAAGGTACGCATCGGTACGACGAAACTCAACGAGGTGATGCTGCCGCTGATTGAGGCCTTCCCGCCTCCCTCCATCAAGGGCAAGTATATCAAGATCAAGTATGTGTCGCAGGTGCCCGATACGCAGATTCCCACATTTGTGTTCTATGCCAACCTGCCGCAGTACGTCAAGGAGCCGTACAAGCGTTTCCTGGAGAACAAGATCCGTGAGAACTGGACGCTGACAGGCTCGCCTATCAACGTGTTTATCAGGCAGAAATAAAGAAGTGAGCGGGTGGAATGCCATAGTGAAAGTGACTCGGGCCACTAGACGAAGTCTGGTGGCAGCCATACTATTCACTATTCACTATTCACTATTCACTTCCTGTTCTGACGGTCCATCGCCCGAAGAACTGGCCTCGCTGGCTGCCAAGGGCTACTATGACCACCTGCTGAATGGCGAGTACGACCATTTCTTGGAGGGGATGAACGGGCTGGACAGCATTCCCGATGACTATCGGGAACAACTGCTGACGGGCTATAAGCAGTTTATGGCCTTACAGGACAAGGCCCACCACGGCATCCGCGAGGTGCGTATCGCCAATGCTAAGACGGATACCATACAGAAATATACCAATGTCTTCCTCGTGCTGTGCTTCGGCGATTCCACCAACGAAGAGGTGGTCGTCCCGATGGTGGAGCGTGAAGGGAGATGGAGAATGAAGTAGTAACAACAATATATGTAAAGATGAAGAGATTGCTTTTCTTGATGTGGATGACGTCTGCTTTGATTCATGCCAATGCTCAGGGCTATACTTGCCTGAATGAGAGCAATGATGATAAGATGCCCCTTTTTAACCATTTGGATGCCTCGGTGACCTTGGGAACCACTGGCATTGGTATAGATCTGGCCACGCCCATCACGAACTGGGCCCAGTTGCGTGTCGGCTATGCCTTTATGCCCCGTTTTCACTATCCGATGACGTTTGAAGTGCAGGTGGGAGATACCAAGGAGGACAAGTATGATGCCAATGGCAACCGTAGACAGACCAAGTTCGACAAGATGGCTGCCCTGTTGGAGGATCTGACAGGCTACAAAGCCAGCGACGAAGTCGATATGATTGGACGCCCCACTTACCATAACTTGAAGTTTATGGTGGATGTCTTCCCCTTTAAGCGTGACAAACGCTGGCACGTGTCTGCTGGTTTCTTCTGGGGCCCCTCCAAGATCGCCAATGCCTATAATGTGACCGAGGCGATGCCCTCGCTGTTCGCGGTAGGTATGTATAACCGTTTGTACGATAGGACGATGGCATCATACGAAAGTTGGCAGAAAGCAAAACGAGGGGAAATACCCATCTGGGAAGTTGAACCGATCATCACGATTGGGGGTATTGGCCTTTTGGATGGAGAAGATATGGTAGAAAGCCTCTACAAGAAGATGGTATCCAATGGTCGCATGGGTATCCATCTTGGTGACAGGGTCGATGCTGAAGGTAATGTTTCTCGCTATATGATGGAGCCGGGTTCTGATAATATGGTGAAGGCAGAAGTCAGGGTGAACTCCTTTAAGCCTTACTTAGGTGTCGGCTATGGTGGTCGTCTGATTAAAGATAACGATCGTTTTCACGTTGCAGTAGACCTTGGTGCCCTGTTCTGGGGTGGCACGCCAAGCATTGTGACGCATGATGGTACCGATTTGGCAAAAGAAGTCACGAATATCGGCGGTAAAGTAGGGGATTATACTAAATTGATAAAGGCCTTCAAGGCGTTCCCAGTCCTTGATGTGCGTCTCGTTTATACTATCTTCTGATTTTTTTTAGATGAAATAAGTCCGCCAACGAATCATTTTCGGTGGCGGACTTATTTCATGGGTAGGGAAGGGATTACTTGACAATCACCTTCTTGCCGTTGATGACGTAGATGCCGTTAGACAGGCCTTCTGTAGAATTATCGGCCTTTGCCCTGACACCTGTGAGTGTAAAGACACCAGACTTCGTTGCCTTCTCATCGCTGGTGACATTGGTAATAGCGGTGAGGGCTGCGTCGAATGCCGTCTTGTCGACGAGCATAATACCATTCTTTGTCGAATTGGCCTCTGATGCCTTGATGGGGAAATAGGCCTTGTTGGCAGGCAGATACTTTCCCTTGTTTGTGACAACCAGTTGCTTGTCGGTTGCCTGAATCAGGGCGAGTTGGCCGTTGACACTACCGAGTACACGCATAGAAGAAGACTCGTAGGCTGTAGCGTTCTTTTCCTCTGTGGCTTTCTGATTCTCAAGTTCGTCCTTATCATTGTCCTTCATCTTGATGTAACAGAAGTAGATGCCCTTCAGTTCGTTTCCACTCACTGCTGAGGGGGCGTCACTGCTTTTCAGGGGAGTCAGTTTGTTGTCTTCAGCCTTATTAGACGTACACTCAAGGATAACAGGTGTTGCTGCGGGCACTTTCCCCGTTATTTCTTTCAGTACTGCTGCTGGCTCAGCAATCTTAGTGTCGCTGTACTCATGCTCGCTTACATAATAGGCTTTCATACCTTCTGACAATTGGTAGGCATAACTCGTGTAGAGTGTGGTGTAATACTTGTCACCGATGGTTATCTCGGGTACGATTCCTAAATACTCATTCTCGTTGTCAACCTTGATAATATTCCAGGATGCATATTGATTGGCCTCTCTTGCGACTTTCGTCACTCCAACTCCTACTGCCGCGTCCTTCTTGGTATCAGCATCATAGTCGTCCATCAATATGATCATTGTTCCCTTGTACTCGCTGCTGAGTTGTTGTGCATCGTTTGAACCACTTGCATTCAACTTATAGCCTTTCAGTAGATCCTGTGTTCTCAAGCCCTGTCCTTCCAATGAAAGATCTCCGGTACTTCCGGAAATATAGATAATTGTACCTGGATCAGAGACGGGATTCTTAACTGTTCTGAGTGCATTGACGGTCTGGATCTGATTTAACTCCGTTAGTCCAATACTCTTGAAACCGCTATATACTGTATCGTTGACGATTGAAATGTACCTTTTTGCAGTTCCATTGTTCTTCATCCTATAAAAGCCCTCACCGGTATATTGTGCCAGCATCGGGACAGTCAAAGATGCAACAAATAGTGAAAGTAATGTTCTTTTCATATTATTCTATTGTAAAAAACCAACCTCTTGTCTTAACCCGAAGTCAAGACGCAAGGTTGGGTACATTAATTATTGCGTATTCAAAATTTATTCTGCAATACAGATGGTTACACGGTTCATATCGTTCTCAGAGAACGGCTGTACACGAGCACCCTTGCTGTCGTAAGAGATGCGGCCAGCAGAAATACCATAGTCTTCCTTCAGTGACTTTACAACTGCATCGGCACGCTGGGCAGCGAGACGGTCGTTGATCTTGTCATTACCAGTACCTGCATCTGCATAACCTGTTACTACAACCTTTGATGTAGGATACTTGTTCAGGTACTCAGCAATTTCCTTCACCTTAACAGCCTCTTCAGCAGCAATCTTGAAAGAGTTGATCTTGAAGAATACGTCACGACGGATTGGCTCGATGACAGGAGCAGGAGCGGGAACTTCGACAATCTTCTCGACAATCTTTTCCACGTAGCGAATCTCGGGCTCTGGAGCGGGGATAACGCGTGTACTGTAGGTCGGGCCAAGGTTGATTTTCAGACCAGCGAGGGCGTTGAAGTACCAATCCCAGTTACCAGCCTTCTTAGAGTTGTACTTGTCTGACAGTGTGTTGGCACTCAGTTCGAGACCGAGGCTGATAGCATCGCTCAACTTGAAGTCGGCTGTAATACCACCCTGTCCGAGGAAGTTCACCTTAGAACCATCCCAGAGGTACTCCAGTGAGTTAGCGCCGTAAGCCTGATTCATGGCAGCCTTTGCGTCGGCAGCAGCATCGTTGCTGGATGCGATGTTAGCACCAATACCCAGGAATACGCCAAAGTTGAAGACGCGGTTGGGGTTGTAGCCACACAGGGCATTTGAGAGGTTCACGGTCAGGTCAAGAGAAGGAGCCACATATTTCCAATCCCAGGTGTACTTATTGTTGTCTAACTTAGAACCACCTTTGCTCTGCCAGGCATTGATAGCGAGGCGTGCGCCAAAGACAGGATCAAACTGACGGCCAATAGCAGCCTGGACATTGTATGAATTCAAGTCGCCGAAATCAACCTCACCAAGAGTATGCTGGAGACCCAGAGGCTGGATCTGTACATACCAGTGAGGATTGAAAACGTATTCAGTCTTAGGCTGCTGATCCTGTGCGGATGCTGAGATGAATCCCAGTGCCAGCAGGCAAGACAATATTGTTTTCTTCATTTTCATATTCTCTATTTAATTTTTTGAATTCCCTAAAATTATTTGCTACCTCTAATTGTGTAGTACAGATTCTTAACCTTACCACTGTAGTCCATTGCAGTGTACTGGATCTTGTAAACCTTACCAGCCTCGATGGTCAGAGGTATCTCTGTGACACCACCAGGAATGAGTTGACCAAGATAACCAGCGTTGATAGGATCATCTGCAGAAACTTTCTGACCGTCGATTTCGATCACAGCAACAAACTTCTTGAAGGCGGGAGCAACTATTTCTGCTGTCCAAGAGGTTGGCATCAGTTTAATCTCACCAGCCTTGATTCTTGTGAATACGGTAGGATCGTTAGATACGGTCGGGTGAACTGTCTCATCGCCCTCTGCAATTAGCAGTGTCGGCTGGATAGCCCAGTTGATGTTATCCAGATACTTATCAGCCCATTTGTTGAATCTGTCAAGGAAGTTCCAGATTCTCTCACGTGTGGTCAGATTTCTTGTACTATGGTTCACTATGTACTCCTCAAGATTCTCAAGAGCGGTGATGTTGTCTGCATTATAATCCATAATCTCGTTCAGGTCGAAGTCGAATGTGAACGGCTTGTATGAGATAGCGGCGATGTTTGCAGCAGAATAAGTGTGATAGTTCTTCTCACCCCAAGTTGCCTGCAGACGATATGCTGCCATATGGTTCTCAGAGAATACGTTCAGGATGGTCTGGGCAAGTTGCAACATATCAGCTTTGCCGCGCTGTCTGATACTGGTCTTGATGGTCTCCTTGATACTCTCAGGATCATCAACATCGAATCTGAACTCCAGTGCCTTCAAGCCTTCGGCATCGATCTGAGCCTCTGCCTCATAGAAAGCGTTATCACCACGAGTTGCAAATGAAACGACCTTGTTAGAGGGCTGCAGACCAGACAGAGTGACAGGAGCAACCTCACCAGCGGTATTAACCAGGCTGAGAACCTTACCAGTAAAGTCTACGCTGCTCGGGTTAATTGTGACATAAACCTTACCTGCGTTACCTGTAGCGTTAGTGATCATATCGCCATCATAAGCAACAGTCTCAGTCTCGCCAGTCAGAGGATTGGTGAACTTGATGTCCTTCTTGGCTTCGCCGAAGCAAGCAAGCAGAATATTAGACTTCACATCAATCGGGAGGTTGAAGCCGAAGAGAGGATTGCTAACCAACTCAGTGTTGATGCTTGTAACCATCGTGTCGAAAAGAACAGTTACATCAACCTGTACGTTCTTAATCTGCTCCTTAATAATTTCAATAATCTGTTCCTTAGTCAGAATTTCAGGAATATTAGGAATATCACTCTTCTTGGCATACTCTGCAAGCATCTCGGTGATGATGGCCCTAACCTGTGCCTCGGTCAGAATAGCGGGAATAGTGGGAATATCACTCTTCTTTGCATAGTCTGCAAGAGCAGCGGTAATGAGTGCATTTACCTCATCCTGAGATAAACCGGGCTTGACATCAGCCAAAGCAGCAGCAATGAGGGCTTTTACCTGATCCTCAGTAAGACCTTCCTTGATGTCGGCCTTCTTTGCATAAGCCTCCAGCAACTGGTCAACCTCTGCCTTTGTGTAATAGTCAGCAAGAAGTTCCTTCACTTTGTCGGGCAGTGCAGCATACGTCACATAAGTACTGTGGTCGATGCCCTGAAGAGCGGCAACAGCAGTCTCAAGTGCAGCAATTCTGTTCCTCAACTCTGTGTCATTGTAAGCTGCGGGGATGTTCAGGTTATTCACCTGATTCTTTAAATCCTGCAGCTGTGTAGTCAAGGCTGCGATCTCGCCTTCCAATCTAGTTTCTACATCTGCATCATTGTCCTTACAAGAAACAAATGCACTCGAAGCAGCAAAAAGGAATG
>FLNX01000250.1_pt1 | contig 11310 bp, 9 predicted proteins | sample 1140341 | NCBI WGS metagenome assembly FLNX01 (sample SAMEA3878208, study PRJEB12797) | bioreactor metagenome | biome: Moose rumen | place: Sweden | collected 2011-10
GTCGTGGATATAGACTTCTTCCTCTACAGGCTATCTATGATATTTGGCTAAACACAGGTATTTCCCCCTGCCCCGACTTTCCTCAAATTTCCTCGAATTGCCTTTATTTATGGGGCGAACTGCGTTAATCTTCCAAAATTATTTTAGTATGTCAGTATTATTTTATATCTTTGCACCGATAAAATTTGTTGAACCCTTTAATATGAAAAACAAAATGAAGAAGAATTTTGTATTTTCCGTGGCCGCTTTGTTCGGCGTGATGACCTTGCTCGGCTGTAGCAGGGAAGTGTTGGATGTTTATGAGCAGGAGGAGCCTGAGCCTACGAGTGTTCTGCATGTGTTCACGCGTGAGGGCACTAATGGCGCGACGGCAGCCAATGTGCCTGATCCTGTTTGTCTCTATGTGTTTAATGCGCTTGACCAATGTGTGCGGATGGTGCCCGAAGTGACACAGGAAACGGTGGTCCGTCTTCCGGGCGGAACTTTCGAGGTCTATGCCGTCGCGGGTGCAGATCCGTCCCGCTATGACTTGCCGTCATTGGCTGAGGCTGAAAAGGAGAGCGAGATCACCCTTCTCTCAGGGCAGAAGTGGGGCGACTTGATGGTGTCGCAAGCGCAGGTGATCGCAACGAATGGGGCGGATAATAGCCTGACGTTGAGTATGAACCGTGTGGTGATGGGCATCCGTGAGATAACCATCCGTAAAGTGCCCTCTTCGGTCGAGTCCGTGAGCATCACGATCTCTCCCCTCTACGAGTCGCTGCGTGTGGATGGTGGCTATAGCGGGTCGAAAGGCTCCTTCACCCAGTCGTTGTCCCTCAGTGATGACGAAGGTACCTGGCATTTTGCCGAAGATCCGGAGGATGAAGGATCGCCTGTCTACCTGCTGCCTTCCGTCGGCAAGCCCACTATCACCGTCAGTTTCGTGACAGGCGAGTCGACCAAGAACTACTCCTACGCCTCCTCCGTCCCCTTGGAGGCAAACCACAAACTCGTCATCAGTGGTACCTATACTGAAGAGGCCAAACTACAACTCAGTGGCCTCATCACCGGCTCCGAATGGGATTCTGATACCTCCATCTCCTTCGATTTCGATGAAACCAGTACGTCTACCAGTACCACAACTTCAAATGATGATACAGGAGGCGATGATCCTATAACACCTGGTGATACAACATCTACTGATTCTATTCCAAATGATGTTGCGGAATATAGACCAACAGTAAATTCACTTTATAAAAATTGCTATGTATTGGAAGTTGCCGATAGTACTGCGTTATTGTTGGCGCCCACTCAGAAAGATATGATTGTGTCAAAACCTTCTACGGAAAGTGAAACTATACCTAATATAAATACAGCCTTGAGTAAGTGGTCTGTGGATGGTGTTATAGGAAATTGGAGGCTACCTTCATATGCAGAAATCACAAATTTTTTGGCTAGAATCAAGACGATTAATCAGCAAGTAACTGATAAATTGTTGTTCTCAAGTGCAAGATATTTCTGTTTAGACAATGGAAACTTGCACCTTGCCTCAATTATTGAGAGTTCGTCAAAGATTGAAGTTAGTTCACCATCAAACTTTGCTCCAACTAATTATCTGCGTCCTGTTATAACAATAAAGATCCCAAAGGAATAATTCAGTTACACTCCTGTAGGAAAGAAATGGATGAAGAGTAATAACCTATTATGAAGAATCATCCCGGTGCTGTGCAGCGTCGGGATGATTCTATATAGAGGTCATATTATTAAAGGTACGCGCCCGCGCGAGTGAGAACAATATGCCAGACACTTTGAAAAGATGCTCCGCAGCATCTGAAAACAGGCTCCATTTCATCGGAAAAGATGCTCCATTGTACCCTCAAAGTAGGCTCCAGAATCGCGCTATGGAGCCTGTCTTCCGATAGTATGGCATATTTTTTCCGATGCCACGGAGCATCTTTTTCGATGAAATGCATGATGGTTTCAGATCTACGGAGGCTCCTGGCGTTTCTATGGAGCCTTCTCGCAATCGCCAGGAGCCTCCAAATTTTTGCAGGAATCCGTAGGATTGCTAGGAGCCTCCGTGGCACTCTGCCGCCACTTTATGAATCAAAAAAGCCCCGATGCTTCACAGCGTCGGGGGGCTTTTCTTACTCCTGTTGAGTAAGGAAGTTTGAAATATATAGTCAGTAGTTGTTTTTCTTACCTCGGGAGGTTGAAGGCGCGGGTCATCTCGGCCATCTGCTCGTCGCTCATACCCTCAGGTTCGAAGCCCATGGCACGGGCGTCGATGTAGATCTTGGCACTCTTCGAGAGCACGTCGATCTGGTCGAAGGCATCCATCACGTCGAGACCCTTGGCAAACACGCCGTGCTTCTCCCACATCACGACATCATATTCCTCCAGTTCCTTCAGCGTGGCCTCAGCCAGTTCGTTGGAGCCGGGCAGGGTGTAGGGTACGATACCCAGTCCGAGCGGACAGAAGGCCTTGGTCTCGGGAATCATCGACCAGAGGATCTTCGTCAGCACATCCTTGCCCAGGAACTCGCGCTTATGGCTCATGGCCACCAGTTCGATGGGGTGGGTGTGGACGGTAGCCTTATAGGCAGAACCTGTCTCTATCTGACGGGCGTGAACGGTCAGGTGGCTGGGCAGTTCGCTGGTAGGCATCACGGGATTGTCGGCGATGATGACATACGAGGCGCAGTCGTCGAGGATGCGGATCACGCTGCCATTGTCCATCGGCCAGCGGGCCAGGTCGCGCATCCGCTTGCCAGTACCCTTGCAGTAGAAATAGCATCCCTTCAAGGCGGGCAGGGTCACGCCGATCTGCTTGACGTCGCTGATGGCGGGCAGTTGACGGATCTCGTCGTCTGCATACTCGGTGATGTTGACGGTGATGTTGCCGCCGTTACGCTCGGCCCATCCGTTCTGCCAGAGGTATCCGGCTACTTCTGCTATCTTCTCTATTTCGGCCTTCAATGCTGGGCGGCCTTCCAGTATACTCTTCATAACGCTTTGATATTTTAGATTGACGGTGCAAAGATATACCTATTTTCGGGTATTCGGCTCTAATATTTGATATTTCTCCCTTAATTTATGATTTTTTAATTGATTTAGGTCAAGCGGTCCTTGAAAAAAAGTAGGGCGGAAATTTGGTGATGTTATAGGAAATGACTAACTTTGTAGCCGATATGAATAACAGTATACAAGAAGTGACTTGGAGTGAGAACGTGATACTGGTTGACGCTGACTACGTTGACAAGGTTGCATTCGACCTCATCGTCAATTTTGAGCGGATGATAGGACGCCCGATTCCACAGGCCGACTTCGCCCGCTGGATAGACTGCGTGGCGCTCGATGGCGGCATCCGTGAGGGGGCGAACGAGACGCAGGTGGTGCTGGTGCATCAGAAGGACAAGGCGCAGATGGCCAATTTCCAGCCCGGCCACTATGCCGACGAACTCAACGGCAAGGCCTTTAAGGACCACCTGGGTGAGTTCAGCATCAATGCCTTCCCCGTGGAAGAAATCGCCGACGGCGAGAACTACTTCGTGGAGGCGCTACAGTTGATGGCTGCCCAGAAGGAGGTGCGGCGGCTGATGGTGATTCCGAATGCGGAGGATGACTATATATATAATAAGGTACGCGAAGCACTCCGTCAGGCGGATGATGATGACAAGCGGATCACGGTGTTCGCGATGCAGCCGATGGCGGGCGGCAGTTTCCGTCAGGAGATACTCGGCTACTCGCTGATGGCGGCGCTCGGTATCCGCTCGGAAGAAATACAAGAAAGGTAAAGATATAATATTAGGATTATGAGTAAAGTACTGATGATTGGCGCCGGAGGCGTCGCTACGGTAGCCGCATTCAAGATAGCCCAGAATGCGGACGTGTTTACTGACTTTATGATAGCAAGTCGCCGCAAGGCGAAGTGCGACAAGATTGTGGCGGATATCCATAAGGCGGGCTACAAGATGGATATCAAGACGGCCCAGGTGGATGCTGACGACGTGGAGCAACTGAAGACGCTCTTCAACGACTATCAGCCCGAACTCGTCATCAACCTGGCACTGCCCTATCAGGACCTGACGATTATGGATGCCTGTCTGGCCTGTGGCGTGAACTATCTGGACACGGCCAACTATGAGCCGAAGGACGAGGCCCACTTCGAGTACTCGTGGCAGTGGGCCTATAAGGATCGCTTCGAGCAGGCTGGCCTGACGGCCATCCTCGGCTGCGGCTTCGATCCGGGTGTCTCGGGCGTCTATACGGCCTACGCCGCCAAGCACCACTTCGACGAGATGCACTATCTCGACATCGTGGACTGCAATGCGGGCGACCACCACAAGGCATTCGCCACCAACTTCAATCCGGAGATCAACATCCGCGAGATCACCCAGAAGGGACTCTACTACAAGGATGGCCAGTGGATTGAGACGGAACCGCTGGAGTTCCACAAGCCCCTGACCTATCCGAACATCGGCCCCCGCGAGAGTTATCTGCTGCACCACGAGGAACTGGAGTCGCTGGTGAAGAACTATCCGACCATCAAGCAGGCCCGTTTCTGGATGACCTTCGGCGAGCAGTATCTGAAGCACCTCGACGTGATCCAGAACATTGGTATGAGCCGCATCGACGAGATCGAGTACGAGGCCCCGCTGGCCGACGGTACAGGCACTGCCAAGGTGAAGATTGTGCCGCTGCAGTTCCTGAAGGCCGTGCTGCCCAATCCGCAGGACCTCGGCGAGAACTACGAGGGCGAGACCTCTATCGGTTGTCGCATCCGTGGTATCAAGGACGGTAAGGAGCGCACCTACTATGTCTACAACAACTGCAAGCACCAGGAGGCTTACAAGGAGACGGGTATGCAGGGCGTCAGTTACACCACGGGCGTACCGGCCATGATCGGCGCGATGATGTTCATTAAGGGCATCTGGAAGAAGCCGGGTGTGTGGAACGTGGAGGACTTCGATCCCGATCCGTTTATGGAACAACTGAACAAACAAGGACTTCCCTGGCACGAAGTGTTCGACGGAGACCTCGAATTATAATTATTAACACTTAAATTTCTAAAAGCTATGGCAAAGAAAGAAGAGGCTACGGAGCAACTGACTCCGCAACAGCAAAAGATGAAGGCGCTGCAGGCTGCCATGTCGAAAATCGAGAAGGACTTCGGCAAGGGAAGCATCATGCGTATGGGTGAAGAGAAGATAGAGAATGTGGATGTCATCCCCACGGGCAGTATCGGACTGAATGCCGCCCTCGGTGTGGGAGGCTATCCGAAGGGACGTATCATCGAGATCTACGGTCCGGAGTCATCTGGTAAGACCACGCTGGCCATCCACGCCATCGCCGAGGCACAGAAGGCGGGCGGCATCGCTGCATTTATCGATGCAGAGCATGCCTTCGACCGTTTCTACGCTGAGAAACTGGGTGTCGACGTGGACAACCTGTATATCTCGCAGCCTGACAACGGCGAGCAGGCCCTGGAGATTGCGGAGCAACTGATCCGCTCGAGTGCCATCGACATCATCGTGATCGACTCCGTGGCTGCCCTGACGCCGAAGAAGGAGATTGAGGGCGATATGGGCGACTCGGCCGTCGGCCTGCAGGCCCGTCTGATGAGCCAGGCCCTGCGTAAGTTGACCTCGACCATCTCGAAGACCAAGACCACTTGTATCTTCATCAACCAGTTGCGTGAGAAGATTGGTGTGATGTTCGGCAATCCTGAGACGACGACGGGTGGTAACGCCCTGAAGTTCTACAGTTCAGTGCGCCTCGACATTCGCAAGGTGACCACCCTGAAGGACGGCGATACCCCCATCGGCAACCAGGTGCGTGTGAAGATTGTGAAGAACAAGGTGGCACCTCCCTTCCGCAAGGCTGAGTTTGAGATCACCTTCGGTGAAGGCATCTCGAAGATTGGCGAGATCGTAGACCTGGGCGTGGAGCACGACATCATCAAGAAGAGCGGTTCGTGGTTCTCCTACGGCGACTCGAAACTGGCGCAGGGACGCGACGCCACGAAGGTGCTGCTGAAGGACAACCCGGAACTGTGTGAGGAACTGGAGGCCAAGATTATGGAGGCCATCGCCAAGGACTAAGGGCCGAGGCCGCATAAAAAAGAGATTCCAGCCAATCGGCTGGAATCTCTTTTTTATGCCTAATTAAATTATAGTGGCGTGCCCTTTCCGTTCTTCCAGTTCTGCTTGGCAGCCTTGGCCGAACCTCTCTTGGCTGTGCCTGTACTCTTCTTCTTGGTGCTGGAGGTCAGACCCGTGTTGTAACTCTCCACGCGACCGTCTCTGCCGAAGTGGACGAAGAGCGACTTGCCCTTCGAGCGGTAGTAGATCCAGTCGTACTTGCCGTTGCTGCCCTGGACGATCTGGTTCGGCTCCTCACCCATGGCGAGCGTCACCTCATCTTCTGACATACCGATGATGACACGACCCTGCTGAATAGCAGCACGGGCGGCCTGTGTGGTCTCGCGGGCAATACCCTCACCCATGGCGAACACGTAGCCGAAGTAGTCCTCCATCGTGATATTGCGGTCTGGCGTCTCTTCAGGTGCCAGGAAGGAGATCTCCTTGAAGTAGGCACGGCGCGACTCCGTCTCCGTCAGTGTCAGCATAATGAGCGGTGAGCCGAGTTGGGCCTGGGCGTTGTCCACACGGAACGAGGTCATCTTCGGCACCGTCACCGAACGGTCTTTACCGTCACCCTTGGTCATCATCTTTGTGGCATACTGGTTGTGGATCACCTTGCCTATGTAACTGGCATAGTTCTTGTTGACTGCCATAATGACATCTTGCAGTTCGAACGAGCCGGCGAAGGTGTGCTTCAGTGAGTCCATGATGAACTCGTCGTCGCGCATACCGCTGTTGGTCTTCGAGAGGGCGAGCGTCTGGTAGAACTCGTTGCCGTCGGCATCCTCCACGATGATCTTTACTGGGAAACTGCGGCTGCCCACGCCTACGGCTGTCACCGTCACCTCCTTGTCCTTCGGAACCTTTATCTCACGGTAGCCGTCGCCATCATATTCTGTATCGATGCGGTAGATGGTGCCCTTGGTATACAGTTTCTTGCCCATCAGTTTCTCACGTGCGATGTCCACGTCGCCCAGATAGGCCAGGGTGGGGACGCCCAACTTGCCGTAGCAGTAGTCGTCGAACGAGCCGCTGGGAATCTCGAAGTAGTACATCTTGCCGTTGTCCTGACAGTAGAAGTTCATCCGCGAGTGACCGTCGGCACTCTCGTTGTGGCCTTTGTAGATCATGATTTTGTGGCGCAGCGACATACTGCTCACCTCCTTGCCCGTGGCTGCATCGCTGAAGGTCTTGACGATGAGGTCATACTTTTCTGGCATCACCATAAACTTCATGCCCTCCTCCCAGTCGCAGAGGCTGTAGAACTTGAAGTTCTGGCTGATGAAGTCTTTGGCAGTCTCCTCTTCCTCGGGAGCCGCGGCCACGCCTTCGGCAGTTGTCGTCTGCACGGCAGTCTTCTTGGCAGAACGGGTCTTTACGATGTAAGAGTTCTCCTGGGCAGACACTGTGGTCAGCATCATTGCCGACAAGGCTAATAAAATTACTCTCTTCATGATCAGTATTTCTGTTTAATTGTACAATTCCGACTGCAAAGATAGGAAATATTTCTGATACTTGTGCCAAAATGACGTGACAATCCGTCATTTTTATACAAAAAAAGCATTTTTGGCACATCCTTTGCTATGATATTTGTGGATTTTTGTCCAAAGTAACTTGAATAATAACAAATAAAAAATAAGAATTATGGGAAAGATTATTGGAATTGACTTAGGAACTACGAACAGTTGCGTTGCCGTATTCGAAGGTAACGAGCCTGTAGTGATTGCAAACAGCGAAGGCAAGCGCACGACGCCTTCGGTAGTTGGTTTTGTAGACAACGGCGAGCGTAAGATCGGTGACCCTGCCAAGCGTCAGGCCATCACCAACCCGAAGAACACCGTTTACTCTATCAAGCGTTTCATGGGTGAGAACTGGCAGCAGACCGAGAAGGAAATCTCGCGCGTACCTTATTCTGTAGTGAATGAGGGTGGTTATCCCCGTGTCGATATCAATGGCCGTAAGTACACCCCGCAGGAGATCTCCGCTATGGTGCTGCAGAAGATGAAGAAGACTGCCGAGGACTATCTCGGACAGGAGGTCACGGATGCTGTCATCACCGTGCCTGCCTACTTCTCTGACTCTCAGCGTCAGGCCACGAAGGAGGCTGGTCAGATTGCAGGTCTGAACGTGAAGCGTATCGTCAACGAGCCGACCGCTGCCGCTCTGGCATACGGTGTCGATAAGGCCAACAAGGATATGAAGATCGCCGTGTTCGACCTCGGTGGTGGTACGTTCGATATCTCCATCCTGGAGTTCGGTGGCGGTGTGTTCGAGGTGCTCTCTACCAACGGTGATACCCACCTCGGTGGTGACGACTTCGACCAGGTGATCATCGACTGGCTGGTACAGGAGTTCAAGAACGACGAGGGTGCTAACCTGAAGGACGACCCGATGGCTATGCAGCGTCTGAAGGAGGCTGCCGAGAAGGCCAAGATTGAACTGTCTTCTTCGACCTCTACAGAGATCAACCTGCCGTATATTATGCCGGTAGCAGGTGTGCCCAAGCACTTGGTGAAGACCCTGACCCGTGCTAAGTTCGAGCAGTTGGCTCACGACCTGATCCAGGCTTGTCTGGCTCCGTGTCAGAAGGCGATTGCTGATGCCCACCTGACCACAGCCGATATCGACGAGGTGATCCTCGTGGGTGGCTCGAGCCGTATCCCCGCCGTGCAGACTCTCGTGAAGAACTACTTCGGCAAGGAGCCTTCGAAGGGCGTGAACCCCGACGAGGTGGTGGCCGTAGGTGCTTCTATCCAGGGTGCCATCCTGAACAAGGAAGGTGGCGTAGGCGACATCGTGCTGCTCGACGTGACCCCGCTGACGCTGGGTATCGAAACGATGGGTGGTGTGATGACCAAGTTGATCGAGGCCAACACGACCATCCCCTGCAAGAAGAGCGAGGTGTTCTCTACTGCCGCTGACAACCAGACAGAGGTGACCATCCACGTGCTGCAGGGTGAGCGCCCGATGGCAGCCCAGAACAAGAGCATTGGCCAGTTCAATCTGACAGGCATCGCTCCCGCCCGTCGTGGTATTCCTCAGATCGAGGTGACCTTCGACATTGACGCCAACGGTATCCTGAAGGTCAGTGCCAAGGATAAGGCCACAGGCAAGGAGCAGGCCATCCGCATCGAGGCTTCGTCTGGTCTGTCTCAGGACGAGATCAACCGTATGAAGGCTGAGGCTGAGCAGAACGCTGAGAACGATAAGCGTGAACGTGAGCGCGTCGACAAGTTGAATCAGGCTGACTCGATGATTTTCCAGACCGAGAATCAGTTGCAGGAACTCGGCGACAAACTGCCCGCCCAGCACAAGCCCGCCATCGAGCAGGCCCTCCAGCAACTGAAGGATGCCCACAAGGCTGGCGACATCAATGCCATCGACACGGCCATCGCAGCCCTCAACGCTGCATGGCAGACTGCCTCTCAGCAGATGTACCAGCAGAGCGGTGCAGCCGGACAGCCTGGTGGTGACCAGTTCAATGGTGGTCAGCAGACACAGCAGGAAGGCCCGAAGGCCGAGGATATCCAGGACGCTGATTTCGAGGAAGTTAAGTAAATTAGCATATTCAGAAAGCGTGTAGTCTATAAAGGCTGCACGCTTTTTTCTTTTTTAAACTAAACTAAAACGCAATGAAGAAAATGATTCTTTTCGCGCTCGCCCTGATGATGATGGGCAGCACGCAGGCTCAGGACGTCATCAGCCTGCCGCAACCAGAAGTAAGTAAACTCTCAATGTCGCTGGGCGAGGCCCTGCAGCAGCGGCGCTCCCAACGTGAGTACAGCAATCAGGAGATTAGTCTGCAGACACTATCAACCCTGCTCTGGGCAGCCTGCGGTGTCAGCGATCCCGCGACTGGCAAGATCACAGCCGCTTCAGCCATTAATATGCAGGATGTGAAGATTTACGTCTGCTCACAGGCTGGCGTCTGTTTCTATAATGCCAAGGCCAACACGCTGAAGAAGGTGTCCGATAAGGACTTGCGTGAATCCATCGCTGGTCGTCAGGCTTTTGCGAAGGCTGCCCCCATTTCACTCGTCCTCGTCAGCACCAAGGACAACGACCGCGCTCCCAACGACAAATTCGGCGCAATGGATTCAGGTTACGTCTCTCAGAACATCTACCTCGCCTGTACCGCACTCGGCCTGAAGACTGTCGCTCGTGCCACGATGGACTTCGACACCCTGAAGCGCGAGCTCAACCTCGCCGAGACCAGCTACCTGGAACTCAACCATCCCATTGGATACTAAGTCTGTGTCAACATTAACTTAGATATGCCGCATAATCGCAAGGTTATGCGGTTTCTCATATATTCAGATATTGTCACAACGGAGTCAGGATACATAGTGACTGTCACAAAATGTCCTGCCCCCACTGTGACACGACGCTGCCGCTGGTGAGATCAAGGTCTACGTGACGGTCTTAGAGGGCCAAGCCCCCGAGTTCACGCAGATACTGAGGTAAAACAAAAAAAATCGCGCTGCAAGTGCTACCTACGCTCATATCTCCCTGACTATCAGTGCTAATGCTTGGTGCAGGATGGGCAAAAATCGAGCTACCATCCTGCACCTATCCTGCACCAGCATCTGGACGTTTATTCTATTTTGCGTATAGCCGCAAGGTATTTTGCGTATAGGCGCAAGGTAGTTTAGACGGCCTAAACTCCCTGCTTAGATAGGGGTTTCACCACGTTTAAGGCATCTCTATACCCAGTAAGGGATGCTTCCTATCAGTCGTAGAAGGCATTCCCAACTGTCGTAGAAGGCATCTTTTCAAGCCACAAGGATGCCTCCCACGATAAACAATGTTCATCATCAAGCCAGATATTTGCAGCATCAAAAGTCTACTGGTAGCACGATGGGTGTTGCAGGTAGCGCGATAGGTGCAGGATGGTAGCTCGATTTTTGGCCATCCTGCACCAAGAATCGACATTGATAGTCATTGAGTTACGTGCCTAGGTAGCACTTGCAGCGCGATTTTATTTTTGCTTCAAATTGATAGCACAAAGGCTCACGGCTTCTACGAGCAGATGCTGGATGCAGCCAAGGAGTACGTCGAGGTGCCGAAAGAAGAACGGCGCGAACGCTGCAACCTCATCCACGGCAAGCAGCACGACATATTGGAGGGAGTGATTGAACTTGTGGGACTCAAACCTCACAAAGTGTCTGACACTTTGTGAGCA
>FLNX01003886.1_pt1 | contig 11298 bp, 11 predicted proteins | sample 1140341 | NCBI WGS metagenome assembly FLNX01 (sample SAMEA3878208, study PRJEB12797) | bioreactor metagenome | biome: Moose rumen | place: Sweden | collected 2011-10
TGAAGTAATTTCTGTCTTTCCATATAAGACTCTGGCTTGGGGGCAGAAGTTTCAGCAGCACCGCACGTATCGGAAGTATCCACCCCCGCTGCGGCAATTATTTCCAGAATCTTTGCCCCGTATTTCTGCGTTTTAGCCTCGCCAATACCGTAACACTCGCCAAACTCTGCCAGGGTACTGGGCCTTCTGCTTGCAAGCGAATGTAAACACTTGTCGCTGAGAATAATATAGGCTGGCATTTTTTCTTCACGGGCCAAGGTCAGGCGAAGTGCCCGAAGTGCCTCAAACAAAGACCGGTCCTCGTCGTCATAGGGGATCTCCATAGTCGGCTTCTTTCTGGGCACCTTAAAATCTCTCCGATCAATGACCGACAACTCCGCCTTTTTCCGTCCATACAAAACGTCCTCACCAAGTGTCGTCACCTTCAATCGCCTGAAATGTAACACATCCACCTCAACATAGCCAAGATGAATCATCTGCATCAGATAAGATTTCCAATCTTCACGAGATATCTCCGCACCTGCACCAAATGTCTTGATTTTATCGAAGCCCTTACGTTTAATTAATTGCGAGCTGACTCTTGTCAAAATGTCTATTGCCGCCGTACTACCCACGGACTCGCCCGTACGCACCAGTACCGACAGCATTTTTTGCACCAGCTCGCTCCCGTCAAATCTGGCAGGTGGATTTTCGCAGACATCACAATTCCTGCAGTCGGTCTCTGAACGCTCTCCAAAATAATTCAAGAGGATACGCCTCCGGCATACATTGGCCTCGGCATAGTCCTGCATCTGCCCAAGCTTTTGCCGGTTCAGTTCTTGTTGAGCGCTTTCCTCGGCAAAACGGCGACGCATCACAAGGTCTTGCAGATTGTAGAACAGCACTGTCTCACAAGGCATTCCATCCCTACCTCCACGGCCAATTTCCTGATAGTAGTTTTCAATACTCCCCGGCAGGTTGTAATGAACGACAAAACGGACGTCTTGTTTGTCGATACCCATACCAAATGCAACCGTAGCACACACTACCTGAATACGGTCACAGCGAAAATCGTTCTGAACCATGCGTCGCTGTTCCGCATCCATCCCGGCATGATAACATGCACACGGCACCCCTTTAAGTTTCAAGGCAGACGAAAGCTCCTCTGTTGTCTTACGGGTCATGCAATAGATAATTCCGCTTTCCCCGTCATGCCTGTGAATAATGTCCAGAATCATCTTCTGTTTATCTTTTGCCGAACAGCCTGCAACTACACTCAGGCTCAGGTTGGGGCGATCAAACGAGCCTACAAATAGCCTTGCCTCTTGCATATGCAACTGGACAACAATATCTTCGCGTGTAACTTTGTCGGCAGTAGCAGTAAATGCAGCTACAGGCACTCCGGGAAACAATTCATGCAAATTGCCTAGCTGCGTGTATTCCGGCCTGAAATCATGTCCCCAAGCCGATATGCAATGAGCCTCGTCCACGACAAACAGAGACACCTTCATATGGGTCCGAATCCATTCCAGATCTGCCTGAAGGCGTTCCGGAGAAAGATAAAGAAGTTTTAAACGCCCATTCCGGCATTGGCCCCGAACTTCCATATGGCCCCTGGAATCAAGCGAACTGTTCAAGGCCGCAGCCTCAATACCATTATTTCTAAGCATATCAACCTGATCTTTCATCAGGGAAATGAGCGGGGAAATAACCACAGCCGTCCCCTCCATCATCAAAGCCGGAATCTGAAAGCAGAGTGACTTCCCGCCACCGGTAGGCATCAGCACCAGGGCATCCTTCCGGCCAAGGATGTGTCGGATAACCTCTTCTTGCATCGGACGAAACGCATCGTAACCGAAATATCGTTTTAGGACTTCATATATCTGTTCCATATCAGCTATAGCGAGTGGAATAGCCACATTCCGCACTACAAATATACATATATGTTGTTATATCTACAAATATCCATTATTTCCACATCTTCCGGCATCATTTAGGCCGTTCTCATGGTATCCAGAAGAAATGCGAATGTCTTTCAGGCGAATCTTGACGACGGGTTATCATAAAGATAGCCTCCAACTGCGCCTACCGGTCCACGCCCGTGGCAGGATAGCGTCAAAATCGGCCATTTTTGCGCACAGGGGTCCGAAAGAACAACAGGGTAAGAGCAGCGGGGAATGCTCTCACCCGTATCAGCGACATTCGCATGCATCTGCTAGCCACACTTTTTTGCCTTGGTCCTATACATACCGTGGTTCCCTCTGGCAATATAGTATGACCTTGCCCGCGTGGCGCCCAACACTTTAATGAACCGCTTTTTTATCCTGGAAACCGTAGCATAAAACACCCTTTTGGATTCCCCGCAAAGTGACTCCAGTATTTTCTCCCGGAGCCCCTCGTCCACATAGCAGGACTCCTGGGCATACAGAGTTTCCAGTTCCCGCCAATGAAGCAGCAAATCATCGGCTAACATGCCCTCCGGATGCCGCAGGAACAACCTGTACAGCGTGCGTTCCATGGGATTCAAACTAAGTTCAGCACCCTCATCCGGCAAGAGGACCTTTTCTTTGAGCGGCGTCATAAGCACCCTATGTTGTTTCCTTCGCATCTTTCTTTTTTTGCAAAAGTAAGATGCCGACCACCCTCTCCCCAAGTTTTGGCAAGCCTTGCCAAAATTTGGAAATCAGCAGAATAATTCTATGGCGTCGATAGGCAGAAAGTGCGCCTCTGTTGCCTTTGGCTTTCTCCAGCGCGCCTACCGGTCCATCGGCCTGTACCCCTGTGCACAAAATCAGTCGTTTTTGCACATAGGGGTCCAAGAAACATGCATGGTATGAGCACCAGAAAGAAAAGTGATAGCAATCTCCCGCTGATCTTCGAATTTCTGCGACTACTTTCTATTGCTCCACTCCTTGACGAGTTCGTCATCCGTCCTGGGGTCATTTTCAAAGCAGTCCACCTGTTTCCAGATTTCCCCGTTGATGAGGTCGCCGCTGTAGTCGGCCAGCCATTTCCGATGACAGCGGCGGCAGATGCTCTTGGAGGGGAGGGTGGCAAAGTTGTACAGGTACTGATGTCCTTCGATTTCGCAGATGCTGCTCATGTCGGCTTCATCCTCTCTGCCCTGGAAGATCAGAAGGCGTGTGCGAAGGTAGTTGGCGCAGTCTTCTTCCAGTGGGTGCCGCAGGGAGAAGGTGTGTGTTGGAGCGATATGGAGATGGTCGATGTGGCCGCTTTCCAACGGCAGGACCATGTAGGAGTCGTCCAGAGCGTCAAGTCCGTAGAAACCGTCCTCCGGGGTGGGAGGAAGTTCGGCAACAATGGCCGTGAACAGCCGTTTGCCATCCAGAACTTCCACGATGTCACCTATATGGAAGCGAATGGCATTGGCATTCCGGCCTTCGAACTGATTGACAAGGTTATAGTTTTGAAGACATTCATCTACCGGCTTCCCGTTTTTGTCGTAGCTTCGGACGCTAATGGGGGCGGCATAATCCCGACATTTGCTGTCCATGGCAAATTCAAGGATAAGAAAGGCATAGGTGTATTCATCTTTATCTGTCATCCTCACTGCGGCAACCGCCCTGTCCAGCGAGGAATAGTATCCCAAGATGTGGTGACTGGCATCTCGGGACAGATTGTCTTCCGCTTCAAAAACCCATACCGATTCGAGGCGGAAGATGGAGTGGCTCCTTGGCTTATTATAAAGGCTCCTGTTCAGGGTCATAGGCTATTATTTTGATGTGGCCGATTCAATCAGATAGTCATAGAAAGCATCGATGTCGCTGATATTGTGCTCAATGCCGTCGATTGCGTATATGGCATCATTTTTAGGGGCCATTTTTGCGCACAGGGGTACAGGCCGATGGACCGGTAGCGGCATCAATCCTGCCTGCAGACAACGGCTGCTTAATAGAATCCCGTTGATTTCCAAATCCTTGCAAACCTTGCAAAGATTTGGAATCGGCATACAGTAGTCCTAATTTTGCAGAAAAACGTGTGTCACGAGAAGAACTCTTGTCAAGTTGGCCATTTGATGGAGAGAACTTCGGAACTTTGAAAGAGATGGTGGTAGGTCCACCGCATACGGCGTACAGGCGCAGTTTGCAAACCACTTTGTGCGGCTGTGAGGGAAACTGAATGGTCGTGAACGACAATTGGAAGGCTGATATGAATCAGTCGAGGTGAGCATCAAGGAGATGAACGCAAGTGAACCATTGATGAGGTGCCGTTAGCAAAAAGTAAGATGCATCAAAACCAGAGTTCACGTTTTTGGCGCTGGAATAAATGACTGAGGAAGACCTGTTTACTGTCAGTCGGGTGCACGGCATATAGATGGCATGAACTTGATGCAGGCTCTTTCAAGGAACGTGAGAAGCAGGCGTGGGATGATAAGCGAAAATGCCGAAAGCGCAGACACGCAAGGCAGAAAGTAGCGAAGCCCTCACCTGTGGCGGATTGCCTCGTAGTAGTGTTGAAGTTCCTGTAATGGGGATGGAGCGAAGGGGGCGACGTACTTGGCCGAGTTTATAAGTTCAACTCTAAGAAGGAGGACGAAACTATGGATGAAGCAAAACCTTTTAAGGTTGGGAAGCGGTTGGTCTATGAAGCCTGGAAAGAGGTGAAGTCCAACAAAGGGAGTGCGGGAATAGACGGGATAGGGGTGGAGGAGTATGAAAGAAAGCTCCACAACAACCTCTACAAGTTATGGAACCGCATGAGCAGCGGGAGTTATTTTCCGAAGCCTGTGAAGCTTGTGGAAATCCCGAAATCGAACGGAGGAAAACGCCCCTTGGGCATCCCTACGGTAGAGGACAGGATAGCACAGGCGGCCGTGGTGAAGGCGATAATGCCCGAATTGGACAAAGTCTTTCATGAGGACTCATATGGCTTCCGCCCTGGAAAGTCCGCCCACGATGCCGTAGCCAAGGCAGACGAGCGGTGCTGGCGTTACAGCTGGGTGCTGGACATGGATATCAGCAAGTTCTTTGACACGATTGACCACGAGCTGTTGATGAAGGCAGTATGCAGGCATGTAACGGAGAGATGGATGCTCCTGTATATAGAGCGCTGGCTGAAAGTTCCATACCAGCTAAAGGATGGGACGCTCATAGAACGTACGATGGGAGTACCACAGGGTTCAGTAATTGGCCCCGTATTAGCCAACCTGTTCTTGCATTATGTCTTTGACAAGTGGATGCAGATAAACTATCCTGCCATACCCTTCGAACGGTATGCGGATGATAGCATCTGTCACTGCCGAAGCAAGAAGCAGGCGGAGTTCATGCGGGACAGATTGATTGAACGGTTTGCGGAGTGCAAGCTGAAACTGAATGAAGAAAAGACGAAGATTGTCTACTGCAAGGACAGCAATCGGCATGACAGGGATAAGAATGAAAGCTTTGACTATCTTGGCTTCACCTTTCGCCCGAGAGCTGGCCGAAACAAGCAGACACATCAAGTCTTTACGGTGTTCAAGCCTGCCATCAGCAAGAAAGCGAGCAAGAAGATACGGGAGGAAATACGGAGCTGGAGAATCTTGCGAAACTATCACTTGAAGCTGGAAGACATAGCAGCGCAAATCAACCCCGTGGTCAAAGGGTGGATAAACTACTACTCGAAGTTCGGTAAGACCGAGTTCCGAAAAGTAATGGACTACCTTAACCAAACATTGGCAAATTGGGTGCGAAAGAAGTACAAGCGGCTCAAAAGACTTTGGGTAAAAGCAAAGAACCTTCTTGCCACCACAGCCAACTACAACAGGACACTATTCTCCCACTGGGCGGCGGGATATATCCCGTACCAAATTAGTAGGTGATGTAAACATAAAGTATTGAAACATTATTTATTAACAACTTAAAAGGAGTAAGTACGAAGAGCCGTGTGATGGGAGACTATCAAGCACGGTTCCGAGAGAAGGGAGGGGTGAAACTCCCCTCCGCTTACTCGACAGTACACAAACCATGGCAATAAAAGCACACGATACATTCTGGCAGCGGCGGGAACTTCGCGGCATGGATCCAATTCTTCTGGAAGTCCTGGAGGTGGAAGAGGTTATCGGCATCCGTGAGATCTGCAAAATCCGATGGCATATCCTCGGCAAGGACTCCGTTTCTACGTCCGTCTTCCCGATGGCAAGCATCACCCCCGGCCACCTGGCCGACTTCGTCCCCATTCCTCGCGAAGAATTCCTAAAGGCGCTGGACATCCTGAAGGATACAACTCTCGACTACACCAAACGCAAACGTCGGATACTCTACCTTATGCGAAACTATAAGTACACCGACGATGAGCCGCTGGTTCTTTCAAAGTAAGCTGACAATATGGGAACAAACGTCTATATGAGAAGGATTCCTACTGCAAAGCAGAAGGAAGAGCTGAAGTGTCTGCTCAAGAAACAGTACAAGGATATCGTGGAGTCCATCGACCGTGACGAAGGGTTGCATCCGGCGCTGGAAGACTGGCGCCTTGCCGATGAAATCGAAAAGACCCGCAAGCGAATCTACGAGGAAGTCCATATCGGGAAGCGCTCGTGCGGTTGGAAATTCCTCTTCGCCCCAAGCCCTCAGCACTATGGGGAGACCAAGGAATCCATTCTCCGGTTTTCCAGGGATGCAGATTTCTGCTAGCCTTTACTGCGTCTTCATGCTTCCCTCCGGCCTTCAGGCGTCCGCCGTGCGCATACCGGTCCACGTCCGTGGCATGGTAGCATCAAAATCGGCCATTTTTGCGCACAGGGGTACAGGCCGATGGACCGGTAGGAGCACTACAATACACCATACTACAATTAAACAAACGACCACATGCTTCCCACACGCAAACAATTCAAAGATTTCATTGCCGCCATCAGGCACGCACAGGAAAAGGAAGACAAGCTGGACAAGGCCTTCGAACTCATCTGGGACGATGACCAGGCCCAACACGTTCCCTTCTACATCTCTCCCCTTTGGGATGCCATTTACCTGGCCTTTAACATCATGTTCGACTGTGAAGACATCGAAGTTGTCGGCAACGAACTTGCCTGGTGGTTCGAAATGGCCGATTTTGATGCTACCATGCCGGGTGTGTGGACCGTTATCCACACCACGGCTCGTCTTTGGACGACACCGTGCCACGCAGGTAAACCGGCATAGTCAGATTTCGGGAAATAATTCCGCACATTTGCTATATTTGCACATATTAATCAGGTATTATGCAGGATATCAAAGGAATTACCGCCCAGTTGCAGGCATGGATCAACCAGATGCAGTCTGCCGGCAAAGTTGTAGACATCGATGCCCTCAACCATCATTTGGCAGAGATGATGACTGTGCAAAACAGCACACCGATTGACAGATTCAACGGATTCACGTCAGAGCAGATGCATCAGATGATATATTTCCCTTTGGAGAAAGGATGTCCCGTACAGCTTAGGACACTGACAGACAGCCAGTTGAATGATATTCCACTCATGCGGCAAGTACTCCACTTGATGGGTATCTTGGACAAAAGTGAATTAAAACTCACCGCAAAGGGATACATTCCGCCAAAAATCGTTGAAGAGCTATATCAGATGGGGACTCACAGTTGGAATACAGACTGGTACAAACAGAAAAGTGAACCTAAAACAGAGGAGATCCGCGTCCTCAGGGTTGTTCTCAAGGAATGCGGCCTTGTCAAGACGCGTACGGGCAAAATGTCGCTGACTTCAAAGGGGAAGCGGCTTCTGATTAATCGTAACGAGCTTCTCCGGGCAGTGATGCTCTTCCTTCTTCGCGACTATAACACGGGCTGGCTGGACCTGTGGGAAGATTTTGATGTAGGAAACCTGGGACGGATGTACTCTTTATGGCTGCTGCACCACTACGGCAATGAATGGCGAAATACAGATTTCTACGCCGGTGAGTACTTTCGGGCCTTCCCGACATTGACCAAGGCCCACGCTTATGGATATAGGGTATTCAACAGGCTTTTCCATCTAATCGGCCTGTGCGATGTGAATGAACGGAAGGAAGACCGGGGCCCGGGCTTTGGGGAAAGGGTTATCAAGACCGATGTGCTTGATATGATGTTTGAGTTTACGGAGCCAGGGAACTGAATGCGGCCTTGAGGACATTCCCCATCCTCTTTAATTATTCTGACATTTCCAAATCTTTGCAAACCGTGCAACGATTTGCAATCCGCCTTCCGACGCCCTAACTTTACCGAAAACCAAAGCACATGGGCTACTACTCAAGACACGCCATATTCCTGAAAGACAACGACATCCAGAAGCTTAAACTGAAGCGACCATAATGCCTGAACTCGATAGTCCGGCGGCGGCAGGATAACGGACTTCATAAATTCGCATTGTCCTGGCGCACCTTCTCAATCAACTCATCAAAGTACTCGTCAACCGCCACAGTACTTGCCATCACTTGATTATCATCCACCTCATCCTCCACCACATTTTCCTCATTAAGCGACCAACCAGCCCAGGGCTCCTGTCGGAACTTGTCAATGGGCACCTTCACCTTTTCATAATGCATTTTCCCGTCGGCATTGTACCGTCGCTGCCAAGCATCAAAATAGCGGACCAGCTCCTCTTTGCCATCATATCTGACACGGCAAGTTTTATGGCAGGGTGGATAGAAGAATGACGCCAAAGCATCCCAGCCCAGATAATCGTCAATGGAACTGTGTGCCCAGAAATGGGAATTCGGCTCCTTCCCTTCCGGCTGCATCACCGCCTGATACTCTATCTTTCCTCCGGTTGTAATCTCTAGGCTGACAGACTTATATCGCGCCAATTCCTTCTCCGAGCCTATCCCTTTTTCCGAGATAAACGTCAGAAACAGATCCATCGGGCTGTAACGCTTTTCCAGATTGTAAGGCATCCGAAACATCGGCGTGCCGAACTGCAGGTGAAGTGCCGTCATCCTCCTGATATCCATGGCGTTATGTCTTCGCTGCTCCTCCGTCAAAACATCACATCCATACCGGACGATGTCCTGCCAATGGCTGGCTGCATAACTGTGCCGCCCCATTGCATAATTCTTTGACAGCCAAATCAAGTCCTGCTCCAGATACCGTTCCTTGAGGTCGATGACATCTTTAATCTTCCTACGCTTCAAGAAATCACAGAACGCTCCCACCAGCGCCCTGAACTCCTCAGTCCCGAATTCGATATCCATAAACTGCCGATACCGATCAAGCTCACTATATCCCCTCTCCCCCACATAATCCGTCATCCCCATTGCATACCGGTATCCCATCCATGCCAGCGCTTCTTTGTAGAAGCCGTCATTTCTTCCAATTCTTTTGCCCATAACGTTCCTTTTTTGAACAAAGTTACGTCGCATTGGACGCCTCGGCAAATCTTTGCAAGGTTTGCAACTATTTGGAAATATCGGAAGAAAAACAGGTGGAAAACTTTTCTGTAACAAACACGGTCAGTGCATTGTGAAAACCGCCCATACCGGTCCACTTATGTGTCATGGTAGCGTCAAAAATGGCCATTTTTGCGCACAGGGGTACAGGCCGATGGACCGGTAGAAGCACTGCGGACTCTGAACACAACTTTAAAAACAGCGAAAATGGCAAAAAGCATAGCAATAATCTCCTCATTTCCAAAATCTTGCAAACCTTGCAATGATTTGGAAACGCACACCATTGCTTTACTTTTGCATAAAACGAGACGATTACCTTTATCGGGAGGCCCTCTCCTGAATGTCCCACCGATACGCAATCGGCATCACGGAATATCTGAGCCGCAGCGGGCAAAGCGAAGCAGAACGCTATTGATTATTCCGCGACATTGAGTTTGACACGGAAGAATTCCACGCCTTGGTGAGACACTGTAACAAAACTATAACAACATCCCACGATACAGCGACGGCGACTCTTTCTTCCGAAGCAGTACACACAAATGGTCCTCATCCCCGTACCGCGGCCGCATCAGGAAAAACCCGTCGGCATCCGGTTCCCGGACAATCGTCCCCAAAGACGTGGTAGATTCTTTCCACAAAGAGGAAGACGTTGATGTCATCGAATGCTGACATACATACTCAAACTCCTCATCCAGAAGATCTTCTGCGTCATTTTTTCCATCTTCGGACTTCCACTTGCCCAGCCATTCTAACAAGGAGGAGAACCCACTCTCCGCCAACTGCTCCTTTACAAACTGCAGAACCCCATCTTTGTCTTCATACTTTTCCAGGTGATAGAACTCCAGAATCTCATACGCGAACTTGGCTACCGGGATATTCAGGCACGGAGTTTCCGGTAAATGCCCATGGATATTCACCTCGTCCACCAACGCCTTCAGAATGTCGATGGTAGAAATCTCCAGCAGGTCAATCTGCTCCAAAATCTTTGCCCGCTGCCCCAGCAAATCGGGCCGCAGATTATCATCCAGGTACGCTTCAATGGCCTGCGGCAGCAGGTTTGAAAACTCGAAGCGATAGCGGATTCTCCCCGGACGCCCCAACAGGTTATCATTCAGCGTCAACTGATTGGTGGTAAGGATATACAGGCGCCTGCATTCATTGTACACACCGTCAATAAGCCGGAGCAGGATGTCATCATCCTCCCCTTTCTTAAAGGTCTTCTCCGCCTCGTCGATAAAGACGACACACTCGAAATTCAATGACTGCAGGAAAGGCAATAGACCTTCACTGTTGTTCTGGACAATCACTACCGGCAAACCGATGGCATTGCACAAGAGCTTTGCAGACAGCGTCTTTCCCGTTCCTTTGATACCATTGAAGATTACGCCCAGATTCTTGTTTCCCTCCACAAAAATGCGGGACTCCCAGGTTTTCTTCACCAGGCGGATAATGGGATCCGTCCCCAACTCATAGAGTTTGATTTCAAATTCAAACTTATCTCCGATCCGGTTCAATCCGATACGCTTCATCATCGGAGTTGCCGATTCCACCACCACAAACACCCCGTCCCCGGGCGACGCCAGAAGGCGCGTATCCCCGCTCACCGGGTAGAACGTCCCGGCCTCATTGATCCACTGCTGACTTTTCACACTCATACTAAAACCTTTTCCGCAAAGTTACGCTGCCTGAGACGCCCAAGCAAATCTTTGCAAGGTTTGCAATGATTTGGAAATCAGAAGAAATTGTATATAAAAAGGGCCGATGCCGATTTATTCGGAAAAGCGCAAGAGGGCCCCGGTATGTGCAGCAATTATTCTTGCAAAGTCCCGGGCAAGCCCTTATCTTTGTTTATCAATCCTGCACATCAAACAGATGAGAACCGCAAAGAAAAAGACCGCACCCGCATCGTGTCTAAATGGCAGCGGATGCACTTCCTGAGCGAGACGGACCGCCGCCGACTGCTCACGGCCCT
>FLNX01000549.1_pt1 | contig 11246 bp, 8 predicted proteins | sample 1140341 | NCBI WGS metagenome assembly FLNX01 (sample SAMEA3878208, study PRJEB12797) | bioreactor metagenome | biome: Moose rumen | place: Sweden | collected 2011-10
TCCAAGTTCCAATCCTCTCAGCGTGCGAACCAGACGCGCTTTTCCGTAAGCGGACTCATTTTTCGTTTTTTGCTGAGACTCTGTTACCTGTGCCCTTTTTGTCTTACTTGTGAATGGATTATAATGCGGAGGCCCTGCGCACACTTCCCCCTTTTGCTTATTTTCTGTAGAATGGAAACATGAAAGAACTTGAACTGAAATACGGCTGTAACCCGAACCAAAAGCCGGCGCGGGTGTATGTGGATGAGGGTGAACTGCCCCTTACGGTGATTAACGGAAAACCCGGATATATCAATCTTCTTGATGCCTTGAACGGCTGGCAGTTGGTCAAGGAACTGAAAGAGGCGACAGGACTTCCTGCTGCGACTAGTTTTAAGCATGTCTCTCCTGCAGGGGCTGCAATCGGTAAGCCGCTTTCTGATACACTCAAAAAAATCTACTTTGTGGATGATAAAATCGAACTGACACCTCTGGCATCTGCCTATGCCCGCGCCCGTGGTGCTGACCGCATGTCATCTTTTGGTGATTTTATTTCCCTTTCAGATACCTGCGACAAGGCAACTGCCCAGCTGATTGCAAAGGAAGTGTCTGACGGTATTATTGCTCCCGGCTACGACGATGAAGCGCTGGAACTCTTAAAGGCAAAGAAAAAGGGTGCATACTGTATTCTTCAGATTGACCCGAATTATATTCCTCCCGCAACTGAAGTCAAACAGGTTTTTGGCGTAAAATTTGAGCAGGGACACAATTTCTTTAAACTGGACGAATCTACGCTCAAAAATATTGTCACGGAAAAGAAAAGCCTTACGGAGGACGAAAAGCATAACCTTTTGATTGCTCAGATTGTCCTGAAATATACGCAGTCAAATTCTGTCTGCTATGTAAAGGACGGACAGGCAATCGGTATTGGTGCAGGCCAGCAGAGCCGCATTCACTGTACCCGCCTTGCAGGACAGAAAGCCGACAACTGGTGGCTGCGTCAGTCTCCCAAGGTTCTGGGACTGAAATTTGTGGATGGCATTAAGCGTGCTGACCGCGACAACGCAATTGATGTCTACATCGGTGATGAGTACGAGGACGTACTTGCAGAAGGTAAATGGCAGACAATTTTTGCAGAAAAGCCTTCTGTATTTACCCGGGAAGAAAAACGGGCATGGCTGGACAAAAATACAGACGTTGCTCTGGGCAGTGATGCCTTCTTCCCCTTTGGTGACAACATTGAGAGGGCAAGAAAGAGCGGCGTAAGCGTAATTGCCCAGCCCGGCGGAAGCGTACGGGATGACAATGTCATTGAAACCTGTAACAAGTATGGAATGGTAATGTGTTTTACCGGGATGCGCTTATTTCATCACTAATGAAACCCTTCCTTTTCATTTTTGACATGGGCGGCGTGATGACTACAGGCTTTTTAGTCTGGGAGAAAATCTGCCGTGCCATGGGCATTTCTGATGCGGTGGCGGCGGAAAAAAAACACGGCGGGCTGATTGACGCTGCCTGCCGTGGAGATATTTCAGGCATGGAAAGTCTTGAACTCCTTGCCCGCCGAGAAAACTGTGCCGCTCCTAAAGAAAACTATTGGCTGACCTTTTTTACGCCGACGCTCATAACGGAGACTCTTGCTTTGGTGCGCGACTTGCGTGCTGGTGGACAGCGGGTGGTGTGCGGAACTAATACGCTGGATGTGCACTATCGCTATCACGTGGAACACAATGAGTATGCTTGTTTTGACAAGGTCTACGCTTCTCACCTGATGCGTCAGATTAAGCCGGACATTACCTTCTGGCACTACATTAAGACAGCAGAAAAATCCTACGACTTTAGCAACATGCTCTTTTTTGATGATAACAAAAGTAACGTGGCGGCGGCAGAAAGCCTGGGTATTCACGCTCACCTCTTTACAAAGGCGGATGATGCCCGCATCTACATAGAGAGCATTACTGGCGAGCGTGTGTAATGAAGCAGAACTATATTTTTTTTGATTTGGACGGTACGCTGACCGAAAGCGGGCCGGGCATTATCAATTCCGTGCGCTATGCACTTACACGCTGGGGCATTGACGAGCCTGATGATACGGCTCTGTATCGCTTTATCGGGCCACCCCTGGTCTATTCCTTCAGCACATTCTATGGATTTTCTCAGGAAGATGCCGTAAAGGCTATGGCCGTATACCGCGAATACTATGCCGTCCACGGAATTTTTGAAAACAGCGTGTACCAGGGAATTCCTCAACTGCTTGCTTTGCTCAAAGGGGCTGGAAAGCATTTGTGCGTTGCAACGGGAAAGCCGGAAAAATTTATGTTCCCCATATTAAAGCATTACGACTTGCTCAAATTTTTTGATTTTTGTGGCGGAAGCGACGAGGCAGAAACCCATGCCGACAAAACCTCGGTAATCCGTTACGTGATGGACAACTGCGGGGCAAAAGCCGATGACCTTGTGATGGTTGGAGACCGCCATCACGATGTGGACGGTGCAAAGGCGAACGGTGTGCAGTCAGTGGGGATTTTGTACGGCTACGGAAGCAGGACTGAACTGGAAACAGCGGGCGCAGATTATATCGCGGCGACCGTAGAAGATTTGCAGGAATTGCTGTTGGGGTAGCTCGCCTTACGGTGTAAAAAAGTCAAGCGGGCTGTTGAGGTACATATTGCCGAATTTGTCATCATTTATGGCGCAGACGTGTGAGCCAAGCGTGTGCCTGACAAGGTAGGTGTACAAGTCTGCGTAGGAAAGATGGGCGTCTTTTAGTCCTTTTTCGATGCAAAAGATAAATCCGTGCGTAAAACGATTGCTCAGCCATACGCCTAGTTCCGCGCTCCGCACATCGGCAAACGAGGTTTCCTTTCCGTTTGCGGCGGTCAGCACAAAAATACCTTGTTTTCCTTCGGCAACATGCATGACGCTCTTTGCGTAGCAGGCTTCCGTTACGATGAACAGTTTGCGGAATCGTTTTTCATCGGTCATCGTTTGTAATGTTTCTTCCATTAGTTCTGTGGTAAAGCCCGTGTCTGAGTCAGCCCATTCCAGACTTCCGAGTTTTTCGTTTCCCTGACGATTTTTCCCGTGTCCTGCCCAAAAAAGAAAGATGTCCGTATACTCGTCTGACTGCAACACAAGGGGGACTTTTTCGCTGGTCTGTCCGAGAAGTATGGCTTTTACGTCTTTTGGCTCTAGGTCGGTTGGCTTGTAGTCAATCGCACGGGAAAGCGCGTTGTCATATAGATTCTCCCCTTCGGGTAGCACATATATTTCTCCCCATTTTTTGTTTGCGATGTTGTAGGCAATGTCATCCTGCAGAATCAGAATAATGTTGTCATCCGTAAACTTCTGGGCTTTTAGAATTCGGTAGATTTTGAGGGCATCTGCCTGATGGCGGTAATTTTTCCAGCCCTTTGAGGCGGCAATGACGACGGCGACCCGTTTATGTTTTTCGGGATATACAAGGTCTGTTGCGGCGGACGAAAAGATGTTGGCTGTGGTCTGCTGCCAGTACCATGCGGAACGGGTCTCTGAAGTGCGTCTTTTTTTATCGGAACTGACAAAATCAAGCGTGGCGATATTCCCGTCTATGACGCACCAATGAATGTAGGTGGCGTGAGTGAGCGTGGTGTAGACTTCGGAATCGAACACGAGAGAGCCGCTTGCCCCTTCGATAACAGGACAGATTCCGTTTGCGTACTGCTGGAGCAGTTGTGCCATGCCCGCTTTTGTCCAGTTGCCGCCTGTGTAAGTGGTGCTTGTTGTTTTGGTGGTGACGGCAGAAAGAGCATCGTTCATGCTGGCGTTGTCAGCGCTTCTGCCTGTACCCTGCGCGTTCCGATATGCCATGGCAGCCAGCACCAAGAGTATGGCATCGTAGTATTCCGCTTCGCCACTTACAGGACTGCGGTTGAACACAGACTGATAGATGACAGGAAATCCGTTGTTGGGGTCTGCATACACTGACGTGCCTTCCGCGCCCTCTGTCTGCTCACCCAATGCAAGAAAATCATCGGTAAGCGCGGCATCGGTAAAAAAGAGTTTTGGCGCGGTGTCACCTGCGGCATTCCATGCGGCGAGTACGGCGGCAATGTCTTCGTTGGCTTCCATTGCGCAGATGACGGCATCGCTTTTGCTTTTTAGGACGGTGTCAATGCCTTCCGCAAGCGGTACAGGTTTTGTTCCCGTGGCATCGTTTTCCTTGTCGTAATCTGCGGTGATACAACGGATATTGTCTGCCAGCATAATGTTCAGTTCATCGGAAAAAAACGGCGTCCATTCAAAAAAAGTCTTCCCGTACGTGTTTGCCGATGAAAGTACGGACACCGATGTATAGCCATAGGAGGCGATTTTGGTGAGCAGCACTTCGCACTGGGAAATGTCTGTTTCGCCAATCGCCCACAAAAACGGACGTTTTATGTCGCCGCCTCCTGCCTCGGAGACGGCATATTGGCGTATCTGCTCTTCTGCGGAGGCAAGGGGCAGCAGGAGCGGCTTTTGAGTCTTTCTGCATGCTTCGGCAACGATGCTGATGTGTTTTGAAAAATCCGGCCCGATAATGGCGGCAAGGTCATTTCGCTGCGCCAGACTTTCTGCGAGCGAGGAAAGGTCTTCCGTAAATTCGTCATACCATTCTACCGAAAGCGTAAGCGGAAGTTTTGCGTAGCCTTTAATGGCATCAAAGGTTTTGCAGCACCAGTCCACCACTTCCTTGTAGCGGGAACTTTGGCTGTCAGAAAGCGGAGTGATAATCGCCACTTTGCATTCAATAGATGGACTTGCCTCGTCAAAGTGACTCTTGCAGGAAAAGAGCAGCGGCAGGACGAGTAGGGCGAAGTGGAAAATACGCATACAGTGGCGGTTAGGTGCGGTTTTTCTCATACTCTGCTTCCTGTTCGATGGCAGTTTGGTGTATAGACTGCAATGTCTGCATGAGGCTTGTCTTATGCGGAGACTTTTCGGAAATCAGCATCTCCAGATAGCCTGACTCCAAACCGAATGACTGACAGCGTGGAATTGACCCGTCGGACTGCCATTGTGCTATGCAGCGGGAAACGGCTTTGTCCGCGTGCTTTACCACCGAAAAGGGAACTTTCTCCGTATATATCGACATATCGGCATCCATACCGATGGTGCAGAATACAGTGCTTTGCCGTTCCTGTTCCCGATTGTAGCGTATCAGTCCCATGATACTTCCCCCGCACAGTGGAAAAACGGTGGAGTATTCTCTGTCAAAAATCCACGCGGACTGCTGGTACAAAAATCCTGCGGCATTGAATGGCTCGTCCGCAGTAATGTAATACACATCAAGGTTAGAGGCGGCTTCGTGGTTGGACGAAAGTATTATCTCGGGAATCTGCTGAATGCCCAGCCCCTGCGCAAAGCCTTTTATTGCGTCATTCAAATCGGAACGGTTTTTGTCCGCGCTGATGATAAGTGTCTTTTTGTTGGACGGGGCAGCTTCGTACAATGCTTTGGTGAGTGCGCCGGCTTCATAACACACGCCATAAAAGGGCATGTCAACGGAGGAAAACGCGTCTTTGAGACTGTGCGGAATATCGCTTTCCCGCATGTCAAAGGCAAGGAAGGTGGCGAGTCCGGCAGAAAAAAGTGTCTGATGCTTCTCCAGCAGGGACAGGTAGAGGGTGTCGCAAAAAATGCACAGGGCGGTTTTGGGGCTTGCCTTTGTGTCCCGCAGATAGGTAAGCAAGGTGCAGAGCGTGTCTTCCGCCACCGCCCATGAATCGGGCACGATGTCCGCCTTGGAAAAACCGTATTTCAACTCCGACTGGGTAACGCCCCTGCAAATGGAGTCGCAAAAGGACAGGTCTCCCAGCCCGTGCGGCGTATAAAATACGTACACGATTCGTTTCGTTTCCGTATCTTCCGACGGCATATCGGTACATGCGGCAAACAGAAGCGGAAGCAGAAAAAGCGGCATGAGGGTGAAAAGTCTCATCGCAATAAATGTAAACAAAATAAGAGGAAAGTGCAATGCAAATGATTGAAAAAGTACTATTTTTTTTTACACTATACATACTGACAAACTTACAAAAAAGGAGAATTCGCTATGAAAAAACTATGGAGAAGTATTGGAGCGTTGCTGTGCGCTTCAGTTTTGCTCACTTCGTTTGTGGGCTGTGGCGATGGTGACGACGATGATGATGGCGGTGATACAAACCGCTACTCGTTTGCCAACATATCGGTGGGGCGGGCCTACATTGGCGGTTCCTTGATCTACAATCCTGGCGGGAACTATTCACATCTGTCTGCGGGAACGGTGGTTGCTGTACGCGAAGGTAGGCTCAAAGTAAAGGGAACTGAAACTGTCGATGTCTACAATGAAGACACTACAACGCAGACGGAAAATCCTACGCCAACGGGAACAGACACCATTACCGTGTACGAGGATGACGCAGAAAAAGCGCGCTTCGGCTATATTACAATCTCTTCTATTGATTCTAGCGCGGTGTCGTTTGTCCACACACGGTATGCCATAGACGGCACTAGCAGTGTGAATACTTCCTACAAAGTGGAGGCGGGAAAAAGCGTTGACATAAACGGCGACTCTATTCCCGATGTTTCCTATGCCGCACCCGCCTTGAAGCGCAGCGGTTTTGAGAATGCCATGTGGCTTACCTTTGAATGTACGGAAGACACGACCACCACAATGTACAGCACATTCTCTCAGGATGCTGCCCGAGTCGCCGTGCGTGCCGCAGATGACGCGACCATAGAGACAACGGATATTGGTCTGTACGGCATAAACTCAAACGGCAATTTTATCTACATGGTCAATTCGTCAAACGACGCGGTAAATTCGTCTGAGGCGGCAATTGGTGCATATTCGGCTGCCTACGGTGATTTTGTCATCGTTCTAGATGGAGACAATGCGGAAAATTCCGATGACGCTTCGGACAGTTACACCGTTGTCGCAAATGATGACGGCACAAAACTTATCCCTGCGCAGGAACTTACTGCCTTTGAGTATTCATATAAGGCAATCCAGTTTCCGCATGACGATGGACCTGCGCTCCTGCTCAAAGCCCTGCCCGCATCGCTTGTCGGCGCGGACATTCCTACCGCAAAGGCAGACGGCGTTAGCAGACTGAATGCTATTCTGGCAGACAGAAGTGCGGCAAAAATTCTGCTGGAGGCAAATGGCGAAAGCGTTGCTAGTGAGACTGAGGCGGAAATCTCTTCCTGTACCGATGCGCAGTATGTTCGCGCTGTTCGCCGCATTATTGACGAATGTTATCCGGCTTCTCCCAACGCAGAGGCAGCCCGTGCGGACATAAACGCCATGTTCCCCTATATGGCGATGAATCTGTCCGATACGATACACACATACGATGAAAGTGCAAACGATAGCGATGCTTCAGAAAGCGTAGCCTTGATAAACGATATGGCGTCTGCCCGTGCCGCTTCCTATGATTCCTACAAAGCAGAGTATAAGTCCATAAAGAATGATTTTTCCAACTATTTTAGCATTAAACTCACCAAATTTAAGGACACCAAGGTACTCGACGGGATTACCGTGGCTATCGGCGTAAAGGGTACGGCATCTGTTACAGGCTCTCGTGCCGAACTGGGGCTTACGGCGGCAATCTACCTTGACTTGGACTTGAATCTTACGCAGGATACGATTGACAGTATAACAAAAGCACTGCAAGAAAAAATTCCTGAAGACAAAAAGCCAAAGTTTGAAAAGACATTTATGGTTGGACCCGTTCCGCTTACCATTGGCGGAGAACTGTCTTTCGGAATTGATTTTAAGGTGACGACCGATGGCAACAAAAAAGCACTTGACTTGTACGCAGGATATGTGGGCATGTACGGCGCAGGTGTAACGGCGGGCGCAAACTACGGCTGGAAAAAACGTGGCAGATGGATAAAAATAAAAATTCCCTACATCAACTTCTTTGCAGATCCGTATTTGGTGAACCGAACCTCATACTATTTTGGCCCAAAAACGGCGAATATTGGTGCGAGTTTCCCCATCAAAAACGGCATAGGCATAAAAACAAAGATAGAGCCTTCCGTTCCCAGCGTTAGCACGGAAGAAGTGTCGTATCAGTTGACTATAACAGCAAAATGTAACCTGAAGATAAAGGTGCTTGTCTTTAGTTTTAAGAAAGACCTGCTGAAAAAAGAACTGGTAAACAAGAAAGTCGTGCTCTACAAAAAATAAAAAGGCAGCAAGCAAAAAAAGGCGGCACGGGATTCGTGAAGTTTCCGCGTGCCGCCCTGTATTCTGAAAGGCAAATGGATTTTCGGGGCAAGCCCGAAAATCCATTTGCCTTTGAACTTTTTATACCTTGAACTTGTCTACCTGTTCACCAATCTGTGAGATTGATTCCTTTACTTTGTTAGAGATGTCGCTCAGCGTTGCACCGGTCTCGTTAATCTTGCGGGCACCGATTGACATTTCCTCCATGCTTGCGTTCATGGCCATGGTGGCGTTCTGCAGGTTGGTCACTTCGGAAAGAATCATCTTGTTGCCTTCTTCCATTTCAGATGACGCGTTGCGGACTTCCACCGTGCTGTCGTTCATGTTGTGCAGGGCTTCGGTAATCTGCTTTGAGCCTTCGTTCTGCTCTTCCATGGCGGCCTTAATCTGCATGACAAGGGCATCGGTTTCTTCCAGTTTGTGGGAGACGGACTCAAATGCACTGCTTGCCTCGCCAGAAGCGGTGACAACCTGGGAGATTGATTCCTTGATGCCGTTCAGCTGGTCGCCGATGGTCTTTGACTGTGCCGTAGAAGTTTCTGAAAGTTTGCGGATTTCGTCAGCAACAACGGCAAAGCCCTTTCCAGCCTCGCCTGCGTGAGCCGCTTCGATAGCCGCGTTCATGGCCAGGAGGTTTGTCTGGCTTGCGATGGCGGCAATAGCCACGTTTGCTTCCTGCAGCATTTCTGACTGGCTTTCGATTTCCTTTACGCGGTCGTTTACCGCCTGCTGCTTGGTAAATCCGACCTGTGAGTTCGTGCGGAGTTCGCCGAATGAGGTGGCCATCTTGTCCATTGAACTGTTGACGGAAGAAATGTTTCCAATCATCTGCTCAACGGCCGCGGAAGCCTGGGTTACGCCGGAAGACTGGCTTTCAATCATGCGCTCCAAAGACTCGATGTTGGAGGCAATCTCGTTTACTGCGCCTGCGGTCTGGTCTACGCTGCCTTTCTGTCCCTCAATCTGCTTGTGCATGCTTTCGATGTTTGCGATAATCTCAGTGATTGAGGATGCAGTGTCCTGGGCCGCGCTGGACATGTCTTCTCCCGCCACCATCAAGTCGTCTTTTGATGACTTTACGTCACCGATGATGTCCTGCAGTTTTTTGGCAAAGGCATTAAAGCCCTTTACCACATAGCCTATTTCGTTTGAGGAGTCAATGTCGATGCGCTTGGTAAGGTCTGCATCGCCAGATGCAATGTCCGTAATTGCACCTTCAACTACGGAAAGGGGTTTAAGGGAGCGTACCAAAAGGAAGCCGATGATAAAGCAGAGGGCAATGGTGATGCCGATTGCAAATGCCATGAGCAGGTTACGGATGTTGTTTACCAAATCGTAAATCTGATTGTCGGGGATGGCAAGACCCAGAGACCAGGGCGTGCCTTCAACGGGTGTGTAGACAATCAAGTCCTTGCCCTTGCGGCCGTTTGCCGTTACCCAGGCCTCGCCGGAATTGCCCTTTGTCATGGCAGTTGCTACCGGTATCAGGTCTGCGTTTTTGCTCTTGGGGTCAATGTCAGTAATGAAATTCTTTTTCATGATAAAATCAGTCTGCTGATGAGCTATTACCATACCGGAACTTGCGAGCAGGAATCCGTAGCCGTTTGCTCCGATTTTAATCTGAGAAATTTCTTTGGTAAGCGTGTTGACGTTCAGAACGCCGCTTATCATGGCGAAAGTCCTTCCGTTTCTGTCTTTGAGGGCGCGGGTGATGTGTACGACCGGCTGACCCGTTGTTTTTCCGATAACGGGGTCGTCAATGGTCCTGTCCTTTCCCCTCTGCATGATATCCTGAAAGTAGCCGCGCTCAATTATGTTTGTAATGCCGCCCAAATCGGTACGTGCCTGTCCGTCCGGTCCTGAAAGCATTACGTAGTCAAAATCGCCCCGCATGTCGGTGTGTTCGGGATCCATAATCCAGTTGTAGCAGGATTCAAGGTCTCCTTCCTCCATAACATCTGCATGAACATAACCGTTCAGCTCCTTAAAATATCCGTCCAGTGCATTCTGCAATGAAAGCGAATACCCCTTCATCATGTTTTCGTACATGTGTAAGTCTTCGGCAATAATATCTTTCTTTGCGTTTGAAGTGACAAATAAAAGTTGAATAACGTTCAAAGCGATGATAACGATACCTGTAAGCACAATCAATCTGTGCGTGAGGCTCGTCCGCTTTTCCTTGGTAGCAATGGTTGTAGCCATAAAAAGTCTCCTTGCCTTTGTTGCCATCGTAACGCAAAAAAGGGTTTTCACAGTCTATAGCACATTTTATAATAATTCAACATAGAAATATGAAAGAAATGAAAAAAACGTAAAAATACTGTTTTTATTCTATGCGATATGCGGATTTTATGTATATAATTGAAGCATGGATGTGGAAAAACAGAATGCAGGGCGAAAGGGGAATAGAGGCTTTCTTTTTCGTATGGCTGGCAGTGCGTGGTCTGCCTTAAAAAAACATTCTGCATCAGCGGGTATGGTGATTCTCATTCTTTTTTTGTGCTTTCTGATGACAATGGTGGCTTTTGGGCTAATTATGTCCAAGATGCAGCGGACCTATGCCGTGCTGGTTATGTTCATTACGACATTTGTGCTTACCATTCCAAGCCACTGGCTTTTGATTCGCCTGGTCTATCGCCTGACGGGAAGGCATTTTTTGAGCAAATACGAGCAGGAACGGGAGATTGCCGCACTTCGTTCCGAACTTGCTGGGCGCAGGCAGGAGGAAGAGACTCGCAGGAACAATAATTTTCCTCAGGAGCGGGGACAGAAGGTGACCTGGGTGCCTGTGTGGGAACAGCGCATTGACCAGCCGATTTTTGACAGCGTACCCTTTGAGAGTGAAAAACTGGTGCAGATTGACAAGCGGAGTCTCTTGTATCGGGGGGCCCGAAAAATGTACCACTGGGTTGTTCCGGTAAAAATCAATCGGGAAGAAAAGCCCGACAAAGAGGAACGGCTTTTTGTGGCGGGACACATTAGCGGACGGCGTGTCTTTTGGGTGGACGCTGGCGAAATTACCGTGAATCTTGATGAC
>FLNX01004456.1_pt1 | contig 11195 bp, 8 predicted proteins | sample 1140341 | NCBI WGS metagenome assembly FLNX01 (sample SAMEA3878208, study PRJEB12797) | bioreactor metagenome | biome: Moose rumen | place: Sweden | collected 2011-10
GTAGTATTGAGAATTCTTTTAAGTTAAAAAAATAAGTGAATATGTAAGGAAAAAGGACGGTGTAATACCGTCCTTTTTTGTTATTTCAGGATAATACCGCCATTAGGCTGTATCACCACTTTCGCTTGTCCTTTCTTGTCTACTTTCAGTTCCCTGAGTTCCGCATAGCCCTCCGCATTGTCTGTGTAGTAGTTGATGGCCTGTCCTGCCAGCATGGGCAACTGGAGAGTCAGTCTCTTCGCCTCCTTCTCTGCGTTCAGTCCTGCGATATACCACTGGGTGCCATGACGGCGAGCGAGGACGACATACTTGCCGGGGTATCCTTCTATGTAGCGGGTCTCGTCCCATGTGGTGGGCAGCGACTTCATCAATTCTAACTCTACCTGTGGCAGTTCCTGCAGGTTGTTAGGCTGTACTGCCATACACTGGACAGAGGTCTGGACGGTGATGACTGAGGCAATCTCAAACATATCCGTGGTCTTGCGACGATGACGGCTCTTGTTGTCCTTGCTCATGAAGCGGTTCATCATGGTGCCTCCCCAGTCCATCGAGGCGACTGTATTGCGGCAGAAGGGATGTAACGTGAGGTCGAATGGCTCACGGATGGCGGCACCCTCGTCGAAGAACACGTTCTCGGAGGCGAGTACTGCCTCACTTGCTACATAGTTAGGATAGAGTCGCTCCCAGCCACGAGGCAGCGTACAGCCATGGAAGATGCACTGCAAGCCATAGTGGTTGGCATCGCTGAGGATGTCCTCATAGAGTTGGAGGGTCTGTTGCTTGTCGCCTCCGAAGAAGTCCACCTTGATACCCTTCACGCCAATGCTCTTCATCCATGCCATCTCACGATGGCGTGCGATACTGGTGTTCATCCCGTTGAAGGGCCCCTGTGGCGCATCATTCTCGTAGCCGTTGGAGTTATACCATAGCAACAGGCTCACACCCTTCGACTGGGCATATCCCGACAACTCGGCAATCCTGTCACGTCCGATATTCGTGTCCCACCAAGCATCCACCAGACAGTACTCATAGCCCATCTTTGCGGCAAGGTCGATGAACGTCACCTGGTCGTCGTAGTTGCAACTCTCATCCTGCCAGATGAGCCAACTCCACGTGTAGCGTCCTGACTGATAGTCCTGAGAGGGGGCGTATAATGGGGTCAACGGGTCGAATGGGATGGTTGTCTCGACGATGGGCTTGAGGTCACGCCCAATGGTGATGGTGCGCCAAGGTGTACTGCCAGGCAGGGCAATACCTGCATAGGTGGATCCGATTCCGTTGTTCTCACCCTCCATTGGGAATGCGATCTCGTAGCCGCTCTCTGGGGCGTAGTCGCTTAGGTGTGAGCCCACATAGGCGGAGGTCACACCCGTCTCGCTGATTAATACCCAACCCTTGTCGCCCACATGGAAGAGGGCAGGGAACACATAGCCATGACCGTATTGCGACTTCCTCGCCATGGGTGCGTCGTTTGAGTAAACCTCCTCGTAACTGGGCTTGGTACGGGCGAAACCAATCATTGGGTCGCTCTGTGGTGAGATAAACGTCGTCGTCCCGTCAGGCAGGCGGAAAGCCGTCTTCTCTTCCTTGATGACAGCACTCTGTGGCGTGTCGTCCTTCTGTCGCATCAGCGTGTATTGGAAGGCTACATCGTTGTTCTCCACGAGAAAAGTCACCACCATGCGGTGTCGCCTCTCATTTGCCAAAGTGATGTCGAGGCGGTTCGCCTTGCAGTCGACATGTGAGGTCTTGGTGCGAGAGATGTCATAATGCCTCTCAAAGGCTTCCTCCTTGGCTCCCACGTAGGATAGTCCCTTGGTGAAATCCCCGACATTCGTCTTCAGACCCAGCCGAGAGGGCTGCACCATCTCAATGCCGTCATACATCACCGCATAGGTGGCGATACCGTTTTCCACTCTCACCTCCACGACCATCTTGCCGTCTGGTGACTTCACTTCCTTCTGTTCTGCCATCATCATCAAAGGGCAGAGTAATGTCAGTAGTAATAGTCTTGTTCTCATATCTTATCCTTTTCTGATTGTTCCGCCACGTCGTGAGCGCTTCATCTTGCCACTCTCTGGATCATAATAGGAGTCTTGCTCTAAATGGCACTCATTCGTAAATGCCCTGACAATCCGTCTGTCTCCCTTTTTGGAGCGATGCCCTTCAGGGGTGTATTTGCAGACCACTTCTTTCACGTGCGTGTCAACCCTGAAGTCCTCAGGCTTGTCCACACAAAGGCTTTTGATGCTTAAGGCGAATTTCCCCAACTCGCCGAGGTTGACAGTCAATCCGTTCTTCAGGCCTTCCTCCACCACCTCCGTAAGTGCTACGATGGCGGCACGGACGTCAGCGGCGGTCAGCGAACAGCGTTGTTGTATTTGCTTTTCAATCTCATTCAGTTTGAGTTCACCTTGTTTGACGGTATGGGCGTACCATTTGCCATAAGCCTTATTACTCTTGATATTGTTTTGAACTAATCTGTAATATATAGCCATAATTTTTATTGATTGGGTTTAATGATGGCAAAGTTACGCATAATTCCTGTAACTACCAAGTCTTTCGCATGAAAAGTGACAATTCCACGAAAGTAAATCAATTTAATTTACTTGGTAAATCAATTTGTTTTACTCAGCAAATCAATTTGATTTACTTCGCAATTCAAATTGATTTACAATCACTCCCTTGACTTCTGACACTGTCTGCACTGCTATTTATCAGATATTGCGCATGCTTTTTTCACGGTTGTGACTTGTAGTTTCAAAATTAATTCGTACCGTTTGCAACGTGCTATCAACCAATAGCACAGACATATTGATGCTCATTCTCCTGCAGAATCACCACCTCGAATGAAGAAAGAGCAGATTTATCTCCAATGAAGTACACGTATTAGCGTGGGCTTCTCATAGGAGATATGGGCTTGTGGTGAGCCTTGCAGGAGTATGATGAAGGCTGCGCTTTCTTTATTGAAGTTTGCGTAGTAGGAAGATACCCCTTTTATGTTAAACTTAATAATATCAAAGAAATGAAAAAGAAAATTTTTGGTTTGTTTGCCATGATGATGGTGGCATTAGTTAGTGTTAGTCTCGTGTCTTGTGGTGATGACGATGAAGGCGGAAGTCTCAACTTGTCAGAGACTCAAATCCGCGAATACCTAGAGTCTGGCTCTGGTGCCTGGGAGATGACAGAGTTAGATGAAGGTGAGTTTTATACCCATACGATGTATTTTATTGATGGCAAGACAAACGGTTATATGGGGTCTTCCACTATGGTAAAATATTCTGTTAGTGGGAATAAGGTATATATTAATAAAAGTGATGGTACTGATGTGCTTGAGGGTGGTATTGTTATCACTTATCTGACTTCCACGAGCCTAAAAGGTTATTGGGCAGGAAATCAAGCCAATACGATAACAGGTGTCAAAGTGAATTTGAAATAACAGATGCTAATACGAAAACCGCTTCCGGTCATCAAGATTGGAAGCGATTATTGTAAATAATTCGCAAATAATTATCAAATTTGCGAATTATTTTTTATCTTTGCACCATCAAACAATGGAATAATGAATATTGAATTTGAAAATGCGGCATTAGAAGAACTCTACGTCAAAGGTTCGACTACGGACAGCAAATACAAGAAACTGCCAAAAGACATAGTGAAGCGCTATGCAAAGGTAGTCAATTATATGAAGGCTGTTAGGCGTATTGAAGATCTTTTCCTTATCAAATCTCTTCACTATGAAAAGAAGAAAGGTGATTTGAAAGGTGTGGAAGCCGTATGGATCAATGACCAATATAGGTTACTCTTTCATAGTTCTCCTGACGAGAACGGTATAGTTATAGACATATTACTTCAAGAAATATCAAAGCATTATGAGTAAGAAAAGCATGACACCTTTTGTTGCCACACATCCTGGTGAGATGATAAAGGACGAACTGAAGGAAAGAAAGATGACACAGAAGCAACTTGCCATAGAGACAGGCATCAAGCCATCTGTTCTAAGCGAGACGATTAATGGTAAACGATCTGTTTCTCTTAATGTCGCCATTGCCTTAGAGAAAGCACTTGGCATTCCAGCAGATATATGGATGAATCTCCAAACACAATATAATATTGATACTGCTAATTTAGGAGAGTGGGATTCGCAACGAGAGACAGTCGCAGTGACTATTCCCGTTCGAGACAGGAACTTATTAAAAGAACTCGTCCACAAGTTTGGGTGGGCTTGTGTGTTTTAGAAATAATAATCGCTTCCAGTCATCAAGACAGGAAGCGATTATTATTTTATCAGGATTCTGTTTCTTACAACAGGTTGTCTTTCTCGATATCCTTGAAGTACTTGTAGGTGGCGACCTTCAACTCGTCAGTGGCAGGCTCGTCAGCGACGATGATGCCATGCTGGTGCATCTGGAGCGCAGAGATGGTCCACTCATGAGTGACAGCACCCTCGATAGCAGCCTTCAAGGCACGAGCCTTGTGGTGCCCGTTGACGAGAATCATCACCTCACGTGCATCCATCACTGTACCCACACCAACGGTCAGGGCAAGTTTGGGCACCTTATTCACGTCGTTGTCGAAGAAACGGCTGTTGGCGATGATGGTGTCTGTCGTCAAAGTCTTCACACGGGTACGACTGGTCAGTGAGGAATAAGGCTCGTTGAAAGCGATATGTCCGTCAGGACCGATACCTCCGATGAAAAGGTCGATGCCGCCAGCCTCACGGATCATCTCCTCGTAGTGGGCGCACTCAGCGGCGAGGTCCTTGGCATTGCCGTTGAGGATATGGATATTCTCCTTGGGGCAGTCGATATGGTCGAACAGGTTGCGGGCCATGAAAGAGTGGTAACTCTCAGGATGGTCCTCAGGCAGGTTGACATACTCGTCCATGTTGAACGTCAGCACGTTCTTGAAGGACACACGCCCCTCTTTATTAGCCTTTACTAAGCAGGCATACATACCCTCTGGTGAGGAGCCAGTGGGAAGACCCAGAACAAAAGGTTTCTCTTTGGTAGGCTGGAAGGCATTGATACGCTCAATGACATGCTCTGCGGCCCATTGTGACATTTTCTGATAGTCAGATTCAATAATTACTCTCATAAGTTCTAAATATTTAGGTTGTATCTGTTTTGTGGGGCAAAGATAATATTTTTTACATAAAAAAGAGCATGAAATCACCGTTTTTTTACAAAATGCACCGCTAATTCAGAATTTTGTAGTATCTTTGCCACATATTATAATAGAACGAATGAAAGAATTTGTGATTTCCGAGGTCAAGGCTGAGACTGCTGTGCTGGTGGGACTGATAACCCAGGAGCAGGACGAGGCGAAGACGAAGGAATATCTCGACGAGTTGGAGTTTCTTGCTGATACCGCTGGTGCCGTGACGGTAAAGCGTTTCACCCAGAAAGTGCAGGGTCCCAGTCAGGTGACCTATGTGGGCAAGGGAAAACTTGAGGAGATTAAGCAATATATCAAGATGCAGGAAGAGGCTGCTGACGACGACCCTACCGGTGAGACACAACCTGTGGGGATGGTCATCTTTGATGATGAGTTGTCAGCAAAGCAAATTCGTAACATCGAGGCAGAGTTGAAGGTGAAGATCCTCGATCGCACCTCCCTCATCCTCGACATCTTCGCCATGCGAGCCCAGACTGCGGAGGCGAAGACCCAGGTGGAACTGGCGCAGTATCGCTATATGCTGCCCCGTCTGCAACGCCTGTGGACCCACTTGGAACGTCAGGGTGGCGGCTCTGGCTCCGGTGGTGGAAAGGGTAGCGTGGGACTGCGTGGTCCTGGTGAGACCCAGTTAGAGATGGACCGTCGTATCATCCTCCATCGTATCACGTTGCTGAAAGAGCGACTTGTGGAGATCGACAGGCAGAAGACCACCCAGCGCAAGAACCGTGGGCGTCTGATCCGTGTCGCCCTCGTAGGTTATACCAACGTGGGTAAGTCTACGATGATGAATCTGCTTGCCAAGAGTGATGTCTTTGCGGAGAACAAACTTTTCGCCACCCTCGATACGACTGTCCGTAAGATGGTCATCGACAACCTGCCGTTCCTCCTTGCCGATACGGTCGGTTTTATCCGTAAGTTGCCCACTGACTTGGTGGACTCCTTCAAGTCGACCCTCGATGAGGTGAGGGAGGCAGACCTGCTGGTGCATGTGGTGGATATCTCGCATCCCGACTTCGAGGAGCAGATCAAGGTGGTGGAGAAGACCCTCGCTGACCTTGGCTGTGCCGACAAACCCTCGATGCTGGTGTTCAACAAGATAGACGCCTATACGTGGACTCCTCAGGACGAGGATGATCTGACAGCGCCCACGAAAGAGAATATCTCACTCGACGAACTCAAGAAGACGTGGATGGCGAAGATGCAGGGCGACTGTCTCTTTATCTCCGCCAAGAAGAAAGAGAACATCGACGAGTTGCGTGAGGTACTTTATAAAAAGGTGCGAGAACTCCATGTGCAGAAATATCCCTATAATGATTTCCTGTACACCGTTGACGAATAACCAAACTTACACAAAATAACTTATGAGAGATTACAGACAACTGACACAAGAGGAGATTGAGGTGCTTGAGCGCAATAGTTGCTGGGCAGAGGACTGGAACCGTGTGATGGTGGCAGAGACCTTCAAACCTTATGGCTTTCATCGTGTGGTGTTTTATGGAGACATCCGTTTAGGCTCCTTCGACAAACAGGTGGAGGTGACCAAAGGCTTCACCAAGCACGCTGGTATCAACGACGCTACCCTGCGTAACGTCACAGTGGGTAATGACTGCCTCATAGAGAAGGTGGGTAACTTCATCAACAACTATACGATAGGTGATGACTGCTATGTCTCCAATATCTCCACGATGGAGACGACGGAGGGCACCACCTATGGCGAGGGACATCTGGTGTCTGTGCTGAACGAGATGGGTGATGGTAACGTCATCCTCTTCCACGACCTCAACTCCCAACTTGCTGCCTTGATGGTGAAGCACCTCAAGGATAAAGTGCTGAAAGACAATATCACCCGTCTGATTAATGAGGAGATACGTTTCACGCTGCCTGAGCGTGGTACGATAGGCAATGGTGTGAAGATCATCAATACCAAGGAGATCACTAATACCGTCATCAAGGATGACTGTGAGGTGAATGGCGCGGCACGTCTGAGTGACTGCACCATCATGTCATCGAAGGATGCCTCTGTCTATATCGGTACAGGTGTCATCTGCGAGAACTCTATCATCTCCAATGGCTGCTCTATCACGAACTCTGTGAAGATGCAGGACTGCTTCGTGGGCGAGGCTTGTCAGATCACCAACGGCTTCACGGCAGAGGCAAGTGTGTTCTTCGCTAATTCCTTCATGGCGAATGGTGAGGCATGTGCCGCCTTCTGCGGACCATTCTCCGCCTCCCATCATAAGTCGAGTCTGCTGATTGGTGGTGAGTTCTCGTTCTATAATGCGGGTTCGAATACCAATTTCTCAAACCATGCCTATAAGATGGGACCGATGCACTATGGTGTGTTGGAGCGTGGCTCGAAGACGGCAAGTGGCGCCTATGTGCTGATGCCGGCGAAAATCGGAGCCTTCTCAGTCTGCTTTGGTAAACTGATGAACCATCCTGACATGCGCTGCCTGCCTTTCGCCTATCTGATGGCATACGGTGAGACGATGTATATCGTACCTGGTCGTAACATCACGACCGTAGGACTCTATCGTGATATCAAGAAGTGGCCCAAGCGTGACCGTCGCGCCCCTTCCAGTCGCAAGAGTATCATCAACTTTGACTGGCTGTCGCCTTTCACTGTGGGTGAGATAGTGCAGGGTAAGAAAATCCTGGAGGCATTGCGTCAGGCAGGTGGTGATAACGTGTCATCTTATAACTACCATGAGTATATCATCAATGCCTCTTCCCTCCGTAAGGGTATCAAATACTATGATATCGCCCTGCGTATCTATATGGGTGCTGTCTTGAAGCGTGCTATCAAGGGCGGTTTCTTAGGTGAGCCGAAATCGGACATTGGTCTTGGCGACTGGAACGACCTTTCGGGTCTGCTATTGCCTGCCTCAGAGGAACAGCGTCTAATCGACGACATCAAGAGTGGCAACATTGAAAGTGTCAAGGATATCATAGAGCGTTTCAGAGACATTGATGACCACTATCGTGAGTACCAGTGGACATGGACGTATCGCATGATACTCGATTACTACGGACTGGACGAGTTGACAGAGACTGCCATGCAACGCATCCGTGAGGACTATATCCGAGCCCGTCGTGCCTGGATCGCAGAGATCCGTAAGGATGCCCAGAAGGAGTTTGCTATGGGTGATGTGGAGCAGGATGTCTTCGATGACTTTATATCGAAATTAGATCACGAAATAGATTATGAGGATTAAGTTTTTTCTAACAGCAAGCCTTGTGGCACTCGGGCTGAGTGCTCAGGCGAAGGACTACAAGTACCAGACGGTTGAGGGTGACCTGACAAAGACCCGCATCTATACGTTGGATAACGGACTGAGGGTGTATCTCTCCGTTAACAAGGAGAAACCACGTATCCAGACCTTTATCGCAGTGCGAACGGGTTCGAAGAACGACCCTGCGGAGACCACAGGTCTTGCCCATTATCTGGAGCACCTGATGTTCAAGGGCACCAAGCAGTTTGGTACGAACAACCCCGAGGCAGAGGCTCCGCTGCTGGATGAGATTACCAATCGCTATGAGGCTTATCGTAAGTTGACAGACCCCGCTGCCCGCAAGCAGGCATATCATGAGATAGATAGTGTGAGTCAGATTGCCGCCCAGTACTTCATCCCTAACGAGTATGACAAACTGATGGCTGCTATTGGCGCACAGGGGACGAATGCCTATACCTCCAATGATGTCACTTGTTATACGGAGGATATTCCGTCGAATGAGATTGAGAATTGGGCGAAGATACAGGCAGACCGCTTTCAGAACATGGTTATCCGTGGCTTCCATACGGAGTTAGAGGCTGTCTATGAGGAGTATAACATCGGCTTGTCCTCTGATGGTCGAAAACTCTTTGCAACAGGTAGTAAGATGTTATGGCCCAACCATCCCTATGGTACCCAGACCACGATAGGCACACAGGAACATCTGAAGAATCCTTCTATCGTGAATATCAAGAATTATTTCAATAAGTGGTATGTGCCTAATAATGTCGCTATCTGCATGGCAGGCGACTTCGACCCAGACCAGACCATTGCCATCATAGACAAGTATTTCGCAGACTGGAAACCAGGTGCAGACGTGCGTCAGCCAGTATTCGCACCACTGCCTCCACTGACCTCTCCGAAGGATACGACCATCGTGGGTCAGGAGGCAGAGCAGATATGGGTGGCATGGCGTGCCAAGCAGGCGTGCAACTTGCAGGCAGATACCTTGGATCTGATGGAGGATGTGTTAAGCAACGGTCGCGCTGGTCTCTTCGACCTCGACCTGAACCAGACGATGAAGGTACAGCGTGCCTCGGCGGGCTCAGAACTGATGCACGACCATGGAGGCTTCCTCCTGATGGGTAGTCCTAAACAGGGACAGAGTCTTGATGAGGTGAAGACTCTGATGATGGGTGAGATCGATAAGTTGAAGAAGGGCGACTTCCCTGATAATCTACTCCCCAGCATCATCAATAACAAGAAACGCCAGTATTATCAGCGGTTGGAGAATAACCGCAGTCGTGCAGATATGTTTGTCGATGCCTTTATCAATGAGATAGAATGGCAACAGGAAGTTGGTAAGATTGATCGTATCTCGAAGATTACCAAACAGGAGATTGTGGATTTCGCCAACAAGTTCTTTACAGACGGTTATATCGTGGTATATAAGAAACAGGGCATTGACACCTTACAGAAGAAAATCGATAAGCCTGCCATCACGCCTATCCCTGCTAACCGTGATATGAAGAGTGCCTTTGTGCAGGCTGTCCAAGACTCAAAGGTAGAGCCTATCCAGCCTAAGTTCGTCGACTTTAAGAATGATCTTACTTTCGCTGAGACCAAGAAGGGTTTGCCTCTCTATTATGTGAAGAATGAGGAGAATGGTCTTTTCCAACTCTCTTTCCGTTATGAGTTTGGGAAAAGTGCAGACAACCGTTATGAGGTGGCTAACCAATATATTAACTTCTTAGGAACTGATAAGTTGACATCTGCCGAAGTGAAACAGAAGTTCTATGAGTTGGCATGCAATTTCTCAGCCATAGTTTGGGACAATGTCATTAATATTAGTCTGAGTGGCTTGAATGAAAATATGCAGCCAGCCTTAGTGCTGTTGGAGGAGGTGATTAACCATGCTCAGGTAGATAAAGATGCCTATGATGCCCTGGTGAAGAGAATACTGAAGGGTCGTGAGGATGCTAAGAAGAATCAGCGTAATTATTATGCTACGCTCTGTAATTATGGTATCTACGGTCCTCGTAACTCAAATCGTGACATCGTTAGTGAGCAACAACTGAAAGATACTGATCCCCAAGTGTTTGTTGATCTGGTGAAGAATCTCTACAATTATGAGCATAGCGTGAACTACTATGGTCCGATGACAGTCAAGGAACTAACAACTGTTATTGATAAGATACACCAGACGGCTAAGAAACTTCAGGCTGTGCCTCAGAAGAACTACTATGTAAAGCAGGAGACTAATCAGAACGAGATTTGGATTGCTCCTTTTGATGCCAAGAATATCTATATGCGGGCTTACCATAACGAGAACCGTACATGGAATATCGATGAAGCAGCCGTTCAGGCAGTGTTTAATGAGTACTTTGGTGGTGGCATGAATGGCATCGTGTTCCAGGAAATGCGTGAGGCACGTGGTCTTGCCTATAACGCATCAGCCTATTACAGCCCTGCCAGCAGGAAAGGTGAAAAGGAGAGTTTCTATACCCACATCATCACTCAGAATGATAAGATGATGGATTGTGTCAATCACTTCCAAGAGATTACGAATGAGATGCCTGCCAGTGAGACAGCCTTTAATATTGCCAAAGAGGGACTCACCAAGCAACTCGCCAGTATGCGTACGACCAAAATGGGTATCATCAACCGCTGGTATGCGATGAAGGAGTTAGGACTTGACTTCGACCTCAACAAAAAGATCTACGAGGTGCTTCCTAAGGTGACACTTCAGGATATTGTGGACTTCGAGAAGGCTAACATGGCTAACAAGTCTCTGCGCTATCTCAT
>FLNX01003887.1_pt1 | contig 11194 bp, 11 predicted proteins | sample 1140341 | NCBI WGS metagenome assembly FLNX01 (sample SAMEA3878208, study PRJEB12797) | bioreactor metagenome | biome: Moose rumen | place: Sweden | collected 2011-10
AACTCGATTTAGAATTTGTGTCACCGCCCGAGGCACATTATTAATCCGCAACTAATTCATACAGAATCGGTTGCGGATTATTATTTGTATTTTGCACGACATTTGCACAACAGAACACAAGCGCAAAGCCCCGCTCTTTCGGCCCCCGCCGGGCATTGATTCTCCCAAAAAAAAGTTTTGCAAAACCCGGCGTAATTGACTATCTTCGCACGATAATTTTCAAAGGATTGGCTTATTCAGGAACATATCGCTCTTCCCAGGGCTCACCCGTGATTCGGGGGGGGCAGATAAGCACCTCAATATTAACAACTTATACTATATGAACGGCAGGTTTTCGCGGAAGCGCTGCCGTCTTGTTTCGTATGCCCAAACGGAATTCAATCCTAAATTTATGATAAAGAAAAGTGTACTTGCCCTGCTGCTGTTGTTTTCGGCGGCAGGAGCGCAGACCGCCTTTGCGCAGCACACCGGCCCGGACAAGCAATCCCCCTGGTACGTGGGCATTGGCGGCGGAACGTCCTTCGGACAGGCAACCTTCTCCAGCATCACCGAAGATGGCGTGCGCAGCTGGGGCCTGCAGGGCGGCGTGTTCGGCGGATACAAGTTCAGCCGCCTCGTCTCCCTGGAAGCGGGCTTCCAGTACGGCCGGCAGAGCCAGTTCAACCTGGACTGCTGCCCCTACTGGCTGGCCACGGACGGCACGTGGAAGGCCACGCAGGTGCTGGACCGCGACGGCTGGTACTTCGACGACCTCACCGTCCCCACCCGCTGGTTCAAGTTCGCCGTACAGGGGAACTTCAACCTGCTCTCGTTCATCAAGGGCAACGATCGATGGTCCCTGGACCTCTCCCCGCAGATTTCCCTGCTGAACACCAAGTCCACCTGGAAGGGCGACCTCTCCAACGGGCAGGGCTATCACGAAGAGGCGCAGCCCGCCAACTGGCACCTTGGCCTTGGCGGCCAGGCTGGCGCCGCCTACGCGTTCAACGACAACTGGAAACTGGGGCTCTACGGGGGCGTCACCGCCCTCACCGGCAAGCGCTTCGACATGATTCCCAACAAGGCTCACAAGACCAACCTCATCTGGGACGCCGGGCTGGGGCTCACCTACTCCTTCGGCAAGAACAAGAAGAAAGAGGCCGATGCCCTCGCCGCAGCGGAGGCTGCCGCCGCTGCGGAAGCCGCGCGTTTAGCCGCCGAACAGGCCGCCCGTGAAAAGGCCGCCCGCGAAGCTGCCGCCAAAGCCGCCAAGGAAAAGGCCGAGCAGGAAGCCGCCGCACGCGAAGCCAAGGAAAAGGCCGAACGTGAAGCCGCTGAAGCCGCAGCCGCCGCAGAGGCCGCCAAGTACTATCACGGCACCTTCGAGAACGTTTACTTTGCCGACAACAGCATAAAGCTGGGTGCGGAGACTGCAAAACTGGACGAGGTAGCCCGTATCCTGGAGCAATATCCCAATACGGTAGTGGCCCTGTACGGCTACGCCTCCAGGACCGGCGACCCGGACTACAACCTTCGCATGACGGAAAGGCGCGTGGAGAAGGTGAAGAAGTATCTGGTGGAGAAGGGCATCGACCCTGACCGCATCAACCCCATCGTGGGCAAGGGTGTTGACCATGATGCCAAATGGAGCAAAGACGCCCGCCGCGTGGAAATTGTAGTAGTAGAAAAATAACCGCTCTATGAAAAAGACCTATATACTGATACTTGCGGCAGCGGCGCTCACCCTGGGCGCCTGCACGCACAAGACGCACTTCGAAGTGGACATGCCTCAGGACGAGGACTCCGGCAAGTACCCGGCCCCCGAGGGCCAGGGCTTCCTGGGCAACGACCTCTCGTGGGAGGACGTCGCCGACGCCAAGAGCGACATCACGAGCCTGAAGTTCACGGTTACCGGGGCAAACGGCGTAAAGGAAGTCCACGAGTTCGGCTCTCCCACCGAGGCCAGCGGGTGGATGGTTCCGCTCCCTGCGGGAGAGTACGACGTGCTGGTGGCGGCCAACATGGACGCGGCCAACGGCTTTGTGCTGGGAGAGACCGTTCCCACCAAGGCCGGGCACACCCTCCCGGCCACCTACGCCTCGCTCACGGACGCCTCCTCCAACCCCTCCCGCCAGGCCTGGAACGGCATCGCCCATGTGACGGTGGAGAAGGACAAGATGGCAACGGTCCACCTGGACCTCGACCGCCTGCTGTCCCTTTTCACGCTCACCATCAAGAACGTCCCCGAGGGGACCGGCATTGACGTGACCATGCGTGGTGCAGCCAGTTACGTCACCCTCACCGACGAGCTTACCGCCGGTCACTGGGGACTTCCCTGCGAGGAAATCAGCGACGATATCACCTTTGAGCAGCTTGGCGCCGCCAATGCCGCCTCGGCCATTGACGAGTTCAAGCTGCTCCCTACGGCAAAGGGCGTGGAGAACACCACCCTTTTCTTCCATATCCGGACCGCAGAGGGCCTTCAGCTGGATTACAAGGCCGAAGCCCCCAGGATGGAAAACGGCAAGAAGTACGTGCTGGAGATGGACTTCGGGAGGATGAGCCCCTACATGCTCATCACCTCCGTGTCCATCAACGACTGGACGGAGGGCTGGGCCATCAGCGGCGAAATCCTCAATCCTTCCAACTGACAATCAAACAAAACAAATGCATAAAAAGATGAAAGCAACAAGAATCATCCCCTTTGCGGCTCTGATCATGGCCGTTGCGGCGTGCAGCAGAGAAGACGCCGCCCCTGCGGACAAGGGAGCGGCCAGGAACATCACCATCGAGGCCGGCATCGGAGCCCTGACCCGCGTCACGACGACGGGCGACGCCGCCGTCTTCGACGCCGGTGACGGCGTATCCGTTTACGCCTGGACGGGTTCAGCCACGGCCGTTGCGGCCGACCTCGTGGTGGACGGCGTAATCAACTCTCTCGGCACAGACGGCAAGTGGACGCCCGCCGTGCCCATGCTCTGGGCCGACATGGTGACGCCCCACTACTTCCTCGGCATCTATCCGGCACGCACGGTGACCAGTTTCACCGCCGACCCTTTCACGGTGGACAACGCCGACTATGAAGCCTCAGACCTTCTCGTGGCCCGCCAAACGAGCGGACTCACCGCCACGCAGAACCCCGTCTCGCTGACCTTCGACCACGCCATGGCGAAGCTCTACGTCAACGCGAACTTCCGCAACCAGTGGGACGCCGCCCCCGAGGTGGCTTCCTGCGAGGCCACGGCTGCGGGGACATGCACCATCGACTATCTGGCCAAGACCTACGCTGCCGGTGAGCAGGCTTCCGTCGCCCTTGCCGCCAAGGACGCCGCCGAGGGCTATGCCCGCAGCTTCAGCGGTCTGATGATTCCGCAGACGGGCTTCCGCACCGTCACGCTCACCATCGAGGGGCAGCCCTACGTCTATACCCACACCGGGGACATCCCCCTTGAGGCCGGCAAATACACCGTGCTCAACCTCATCGTAGGCCGCAACAAGATCGAGGCGGGCTCCGTGAGCATCAACGACTGGACCGAAGGCGCCACCCTGAGCGGCGGACAGGCCCTGCAATAGAAAGAACAACAATAATTATTCAAAATAACAGTTATGAACATCAAACATTTGCTCCTTGCATCGGCCGCCATCCTTTACCTCGCGGCTTGCAACAAAGAAGTGACGGCGCCCGTACAGTCGCAGTTCCCCGAGGACGGCGTGATGCGCTTCACCACCAACCTCGTTGACCCCACCATCGCCACCACCCGCGCCAGCATCACCGGCAGCGACGTGAACACGAATGGCCAGCAGTTCCAGGTGAAGATTGTCAACCCCACATCGGCTATGTACAGCTACTTCGAAACCATACAGTACGACGGCTCCGAGTGGACACCCGTGGGCCGTATGCTCTGGCAGAACGACCAGCAGCAAATCACCGTGACCGCTGCCTACAAGCAGGGAAAGAACTTCAGCGACAATGAGTTCGTCAACGGCACCAACCTCACCGTGGCTGCCGACCAGAGCACCGAGGGCAAGCTGAAGCAGCAGGACCTGCTGACCATGCCGACCAAGACCATCGCCAACCCCTCTACCGAGACGGCCCTTCTCAGCGGCGGCAAGCTGGTCATCAACTTCTACCACGCCCTCGCCAAGCTGGACGTGACGCTCGACCTGGCCAACGAGTTCTACAAGGTTGACCCGAAACTGAACAACGCTACCGACATCACCGAGTTCACCATCAGCGGCACCAATGCCGGCTACAACTTCCGCGCCATGCAGACCGCTAACGAGAACTACGGCACCGTGACTGCCACCGCCGCTACTGCTGCCGACATCCTCGCTAACCAGTGCGCCTTCACCGCTGCCTCCGATGCCGACATGCACAGCTATGCTACATACGAGGCCATCGTCGTGCCGCAGGAAATTGCCGCCGGTGCCCTGACCGTATCGTTCAAGATTGGCTCGCGCTCGTTCTCTTGGACCAACACCGAGGCCATCACCCTGGAGCAGGGCAAGCACTATACGCTTCCCCTCACCGTGGGCTATGACACCGTTACCCTCGGCGCAAACGCCTTCTCCGCCGGTACATGGAACAACCAAACCGGAGATAATCTTGGAACCGAATAAACTGACTGCGATATGAAAACAAGATACATAGCCTTTGCAGCCCTTGCCCTCATGGGCACGCTCGCCGGCTGCCAGAAAGAAAGTTTTCCTTCCCGTCCCGACAACGCCGTGAGCGTCAACTTCTCCGTAGGATCGATGCTCGCCACCCGCAGCAACGCCGCCGCCACGGATGCCTCGCAGACGAAGTTCAACAGCGGCGACCAGATTGCCGTCAGCACCAACGATCAGGAGGCCGTCATCTACAAGTGCACCTCAACAGAGGACCAGACCTGGACTGAGGCCGAGACCAACAAGTTCCTCCTCTGGACACAGTCCACGCTCACCTTCTCGGCCTACTATCCCGTGACCGACGGCACGTCGATGACCGCCTTCACCCTGCCTGCCGACCAGAGCATCGAGGCCTACATCAACGCCGCCGACTACATGACCGTTACGAAGACCATCGCCCGTCCCAGCGGCGGCAGCGACATCTCGCTGGAACTCCAGCGCCAGACGGCCCGCGTCATCGTACGCATCAGCGGCTTCAACGACCAGTATGCCCCTGACAAGAAGACTGTCAGCAACGTCCGCATCTACAGCGCAGCCTCCGGCATTGCCGACGGCAACCCCACGGGCAGCAGCTCCGAAATCAATCCATACGCACAGGGCAACGGTGGCCAAGGCACCACCTACACCGCCCTCGTAGTGCCCGGCAATAGCGACGACAGCGCCGACTTCATCACTCTGACCGACGGCGAAGGCAGCCCCCTAAAAGTGAAGGGCATCCCCGAGATGCAGGCAGGCTACAGCTACACCTTCAACCTCACGGTGGGTAAGAACAAGATTGAGGTGACAAGCGTCACCGTCACCGACTGGACCACCGGCGAGACACTCGCAGGAGGACAGGCTGAAGAGCAGACAGGCGTGAAAGTCACCGCCATCTTGCTCAACAAGACCGAGACCACCATCGCTAAAGGCTCTTCCGAGACGCTCAGCGTCAGCGCCGTCACCCCCGACAACGCCACAGACCAGACCGTGACCTGGAGCAGCGACAACACGGATGTCGCTACCGTAGATGCCACGACGGGCGTAGTCACCGCTGTAGCCGCAGGCACCGCCAACATCACTGCCACCGCCAACGACGGCAGCGGCGTGACAGCCACCTGCGCCGTCACCGTGACTCCCGCCACCATCACCGTAACGTGGAACAACAACGACATAACCGGCAACCATTCGGATTCCTCTTTCACCAAGGACGGTGTCACTATAACTGCCGGCATGATAGACTTCGAGGATAAGAATTTCATGGCCGGCGGAACATTTACGACTGCCTCCGGGAAATTTACCAAGATTAAAGTAACTGCGCCCAATAGCGTATCAGGCACAGGCTGGTCGGGCAGCACGACAGAAAAGACATGGGAAGGTGATGCATCATCCAGCGTATCGTTTAGTGGCGATATTATGGGTATGGGCGAGTATGATGTAACAATTGTCTTTACGATCGAGCCGACGAACTGAACGCTCCCCGCTCGGGGTCTGTACCCCGCGTGAGACCCGCAAAATGCGTTCTTTGAACCAATGACACAGATTCTTGCAAGCACAACACCGTCTGACAGCACAGGCTGGTCAGACGGTAAGAGCAAAGTCACGGCGCGATGTGGGAGCAACCCTCACATCCCCGTGACCATAGCAAGAAACGATGAACCCAAGGAGGGCGGCCCCGAACGCCACGGCGCATGGACGGCCGCCCTCCCCTAAATAGCACAAAAGGCTGACCAAAAGATTCTTCACTTCGTTCAGAATGACAGACCGGTGTCAGAATGACAGACCGGTGTCATTCTGAGGCAGGTTAACCTGCCGAAGAATCTACTTTTTATCAGCCTTTTGCTGTTTGCCGGAGCATGGGTATATGTGACTATTTGAACAAATCCTCAGAAGTCAATTCAGTATCCACTATCTCTTTACTCGGGCCGGACGCGACGCCAAAAGTTGTCACAAATGTATTAATGGTTTTGTATCTCGTGCCTTCCTCTTCCTGGAAACGATGAATACGCCTTCGTACATCCTCCGCATAAGAAGGCTTTATGATGTAGGGGCCTATGCTGAACTTCATTTCGCACAGGTTGATGAAATGGTCGGCACGTTCTATCACAAGGTCAATCTGCGCCTTTCTCTTTTTCTCAGGATCTGTTTCGTTCTTTTTGGGATTGTATCTCCAAGATGAAGCCGACGTTGATATTCCTGATATTCCAAGTGCCTTACGGATTTGCGGGACATGGGTAAGACAAATAAGTTCAAAGGCATATCCCTGCCATGATTCTACGCTATGTGAATTGAAATTGTGGGTCCACCACTGCTCATCCTTGCTGTCGGCCGAGTCGATGAACTTATAGTAAAACAGCGTATAGAAATCCACCAGCCTATAAAGCGTTCCTCTGGATTTGTTACCATACTGCTGATAGGAAATGATGAAATCGCATCGTTCCAGATTCTTGAGCACAATAGTAAGCCTGTCTCCATCCAGACCGGTAGACTTCTGTATTTCTGTATAAGTCAGTCCGTCGTGGTTCCCATTCAACAGATTCACAATCTCCAGATACCTGTCAACCTTGTTGAAGACAGCGTTGTAAAGTTCATCGAACTCCGTTTTGAGTTCTGCGTTCTTTCGGAAATACAGACGGTCTATGTTTGCAATCGGCGTCTGCGCAGGATCCAGCAGGCTTAAATAAAAAGGGACGCCTCCCATCGCCATATAAATCTGCAGGATTTGGTACCTGCCCCAATGGAACCCCCTGCTTTGCAAATACTCCTCAGTTTCCTTGAGCGTGAACGGACGGATGTAAATATTATTGGTAATTCTGCCATGCAGGTTCCCTGTATTTTCCACCAACTTATCCATCATCCATGATGAGGCCGAACCGCTTGCTATAAACATAATATCTGTTCTACGAGAACCCCAGTTCCCCCAAAAAGATTCGAGGGCTTCTACGAACTCCGACTGTGGAGTATCAATCCAGGGCATTTCATCTATGAAGATTACTTTCCGCTTCTCTTCCGGTAGCGTTTCTATGTATCCCTCCAGCGCATCAAAAGCATCTTCCCATGAAGACAATTTGGGCTGGAGTTTCATGCCCGCAGCTTTTTTCAATGCTTTGGCGAAGCCGCGTAGTTGCTTGGCCTTGGACAATCTATGAACACCTGCATATGCGAAGTCGTATTTGTAATCAAAGAAAGTATCAACCAGAAAAGTCTTCCCCACACGACGCCTGCCGTAGACAATTACAAATTCTGACCGGTCACTTTCATAACACCTTTTTAATTCAGCCATCTCGGCTTCGCGGGCAATGATTTTAACAGTTCCCATAAAAATGTTCATTTAATCTGACTGCGAAGTTAGCGAAAAAACACACACAAACAAGAAAAAGTTTGAGCTTTTTGTACTTTATCTCGGTTTATTTATCAGAAAAAGTGCGTTTTGGTCACACTTTTAAGTATTCCAACTCCTTGTTCTCCTTATACTGCTCCTGCCCAAACGCAGCACACATCAAGGCGAAGCGGTCCTTGATTCCTAGCATGGTGTAGCGCTCCACGTCAAAGGTTAGTTCTCTCGAATGAGCGCTTTCATCTGCCGCCGGCTTTCTTTCCCTCGGCGGAAACTTCCCACCACGTCGGATAAGGCCGCTTCTTTCCGGCTAAGGAGCAGTCCGTCGTTTTGGGACAACTCCGCTCCCTCACCACCTGCCACAAAATCAGCAAGCAGCTGGATAATAAATGATTGACATCATTCTTCCTCTTCATCGTCCTCCGGCAAATACTCGCACAGTATCTTCATGGCCACCTCGTGCACGTCCTTCGAGCGCCACGAGAGTTTCTCGGCGGCATAGCCCGTCATATACACCGCCTGGCGGTATTCCTCCTCGCCTTCGAAACCCAGCTTGAAGCGGTATTTAATCGCATTGATGGCCTTGGTCGCCTGATTCAGATTTGTACCGGCCCTGTGCATTTCCCTGTAAATGGTAATCAACCACTTGCGGATCTGCATCAGTTCGCCGTCGGTTCCCTTGAAAACCATCCGTTTCCCACCACGGTTCAGCACCGTATTGATGATGAAACGGGACCTGGAATGATAGCCGTCAATCTGCATCAACTCCATCATCTTGTCGTACTGTTCCTCCGTCATGCGAAGGCTTATCATCTTTGTCTTTTTTGCTCTCATGGCTTTTTCTTTTTCATCTTCTTTGTCCGCCGAAGGCGTAGAGATGGCCCGTCAGGGCCCGCGTTTGTATCACAAACGCACATCTTGCAATCCCTTTTTCACCGGCGTATCACTAATTTTTCTCGTATTCTGGTATTCTATAAATCTACAGATCTACAAATCTGCTACTCCACAGGTATCGCCAGCAGTTCGCCTGCAGCCACCATCTCCCGGAAGACACCTTCCAACAGTTGCCGTTTCCCGACACTGGGGTTTCCGGTGCCGACGTTTACAATTCCTGCCGAAAGGAGAAAGTCAAGGACATTCCCCAGGGTCCTGTCGCTGTAATAGCTGATGCTGCCGCCGGCCTTGACATCGGCGTAGCAGTCCTTCGCCACCTTGACCAGCGTCTCGCGGTTCTTTCGGGCCACCGTCTCCGGGTCCTCCGGAGCGGGCTTTTCTTTTTCACGGTGAAGCTGCCGCAAGGCATCCAGCCGCAGCGGGCAGCGGTGATAGACCTCCATGATGCGGATGAACTCCGCAGGCGAGAGTCTGTACATCGGCCCCAGCTGGGAACATGCGCCGGCACGGATGGCGAGGCGGATTTCGTCCACCCGCCAGGATGCGTAGGTGCCATACAGCTCATCCTGCATCAGGCTCACGATAGCCTCTACCGTTCTGGGGTCCGCAGCTTCGCAGCGAAGGGAGAAGGCTTCGTCTATGACGATGTCCTCGAGGAGGGAGCGGAGCTCCTCCGGAGGGACGGCGGTGACGGGGCGGCTGCTCCGGGCGCCGATGATGGCACAGACGGTCATTTTTCGGCACCTCCTTTTTCTTTTTCTTCTCCTTCCTTTTTCATCGAAGCTTTTACGGCGTCGTTCCTGGCAATGACATTTGAATATTTCTTTTCTTGTCTTTCTATTTCCGGTTTATCTTCTTTAGTTTTATTTCGCTGCGGCACTTCCGCTTGCGGTTTTCCCGATTCCGGCTCATCTGCTTTCAGTTCACGGACAATGTATTCACGTCCTTTCATTCGGCCCTTGCCATCCCGTGCTTGCGTAATGGTGATGTAGCCGGCCGACTCCAATTCAATCAATGCCGACATGACGGCCTCCCGGCCTTCCTGAAGAAATGGCAAGATTCCGGCAACCGTGAAATGCCAGTTCCGGGGAAGATTAAGAAGAATTGTCAGCAGGGCTTTGGCCTTCAAGGATAAGGCCGCTGAAAGGATAGTGTCTTTGGCGAGCGTATAGTAAAGCACGCCCTTGTCTCTGCGGATGCGTTTCATAACCGGTCCTCCTTTGCGCTAAGAATCCGCATCACATCCCGCTTGCGGTAGAGAATCTTCCTCCCGGCTTTTACGGGCTGGAGATAATGGGAGTTGTTCCAATGCCAGAGCGTGGTGTCACAGACGCCGAAGAGCTCCATCACTTCGGCTTTGCTCAGATACTCCTCGCCGTCGGCCGAGACCTGTTCGGCCTTTGCCTTCCGGACGGCTGTTTCGAAAAGATGGTTGGCAAAGTCCTTGAGGTCCCTTGCCGTGATTTGAATGGTCACGCTGGCGCTGCCATTCTCGATGATAGACTGTAAGTCCATAGTTGTTGTAGTTTTGGGCGGGTTATGGACTTTGCCGCCAGAGGCCCGTAACGGAAAAGCCGCCACCCGAGGATCGGGCGACGGCATGCCGTACTACAACAATAAGGGCGAGTCACTTGCCAGGCTGCTTTGGCTGCTCCGGCAATGATTCCGGCTGTTTTGGCTGAGTATTCAGGCTGCTTTGGTAAGTTTTGTTTGTCAGTTCTTTGTAAATCGACGCGATTCTGGCCTGGTCTTCTCTCTTTTCGCGGCCCTCCGGACGGTTCTTGATATCCGAGCACGCATGACGCAGTGAACTTTCGCCGACGAAGGTATAGTCTGAGTATGTGTTCGCCAGGGCATCCAGCATCGTCTTCGGCTTGGGGTCCTTGAGAATGTGGTTCTGGGACAGGGCGTAGTAAAGATAAGCCAACTGCGGCCCTTTCCGGTTACTGTCAAGGGATATCCAGCGGTAAAGATTCGAGAAGAAATGAAGTGGGGTTCCCTCCTCGCAGATATCTCTGATGGCCGGCGGATCCGGCTCTGAAAGGTCCATCCCCGGCGGGATAATGGCATCCGGTTTCTCTGATTTTAACGTGACCACCTGTACGCAAGCCTTGAATCCCCAGCAAAGCGCCAGATATATGATGAATCCGGCAAGGACCTTGGCCAACTCCATAAGGACCAGCAGGAACGGATGTGGGGAGGCGTCAGTTATCCCGGCCAAATCCTTGAACAACCAGCGGATGAAAAGGAAAAGGAGGATGAGCGCCGCCGCAATGAGGACGCCCCGGTTTACACCCCGCCGACGCTCGTCATCCGGAATGAGCGTTTGGGGAATGGGCG
>FLNX01000251.1_pt1 | contig 11180 bp, 7 predicted proteins | sample 1140341 | NCBI WGS metagenome assembly FLNX01 (sample SAMEA3878208, study PRJEB12797) | bioreactor metagenome | biome: Moose rumen | place: Sweden | collected 2011-10
TAGCACTTAAGCGGTAGAAGCAATATCTAAGCAGGGCGTGCAAGCCATATTCGCAGGGTGTTTAGGCCGTCTAAACAACCTTGCGCCTATACCCAAAATACCTTACGCCTATACGCAAAACACTTTACGCGTATACCCAAAATAGAAGCCACTGCTCAATGCTGATGCAGGTGCTTGATGCTGACTTTTCAAGGCAAGTGCTAGTTCAAGTGTCAGTTAAGTGTAAGATAACTTTTTTGTAATTGCTTGATAATCAGCATTCAGTGTAAGAAGTGTTAGAAGTGTGAGGTAATTTCGTCAAATAGTGTCAAATGTAGTGCGCACAGTCAATAGCCCAGGCTCTCTCCGACGAGGATCACCTTGTGGCGACCGCGAGGGGAGTTGCGAAGGAAGTGGACGTAGTTGCAGATGCTCTCGGGCGAGTTGCAGTTGTGGCAGACGCCGTCGGCCTGGCAGGGTGTCTTGATGTCGAAGCGGGCGGCATTGATGGGCGAGGCCGTGCTGCGGGCACGGGCCAAGGCGGCCTCTACGGTCTGGGCCACCTTGTTGAGGCCGATGACGAAGATGACCTGCTTCGGCCCCCAGGTGATGGCGGCCACGCGATTGCCATTGCCGTCGATGTTCACGATGACGCCGTCCTCGGAGATGGCGTTGGCGCTGGAGAGGTAGACGTCGGCCGTGAAGGCGCGCTCATAGATCCTGACCACTTCCGCACGGTCTTCCACCAGGTCGCGGTCGAGCACGTCGAGCGTCCCTCTGTCGCGGAGCATCTGGGGGATGCCCAGGGCTCGGATGGTCATCGAGCCGCCCCACGTCACGCTGCTGCCGTCGGCAATCAGTTCAGATACCTTACTTGCGGCCTCGGCTCCCGTCTTGCAGTAGTAGGCCTCCATATTACGGCGCTTCAGGTGCTTGATCATCCGCTCCGCCAGTCTCTCGTTCCTCAGTTCTGTTGGTGTCATCATCGTGCTTGATATTTGAGTTCGAGTGCAAAGGTACAAAAAATCTCCCAAAGAAAGCATGGATTCTCGCAGATTTTGATTATCTTTGCAAACTGATACTAAAAACTTATGAATAAGGATGGTTTTTTGAGCCGATTCAGGAAATCGGAGATACAGGTGCGCGAGAGTGCAAAGGGTAGTGGCGGAAAGACCAATGTGTTTTTCCGTCTGGATTTCGATGACGAGGGGGCTAAGATGAATGTCGTCAACGAGAAGGGTGAAGTGAACAAGGTGTTGCCTGACTACCGACTTTATCAGGGAGAAGTGTTCAACGTACTCCGTGTGCTCGACGATATAATGCAGTCAGACCTCTATTCGATAAACTGGAGTGGGGCCGACAGGGCTTTCTATCTCCGCAATGAGCCGACGCTGCTGTTTGCCCTGCTGCGATGCGACAGGTTGGTAGACAAGAGTATGCATCCGATTACGATCAGTATGGAGCAGGCGGAGATTGTGCTGAGCATCAAGGAGAAGGACGACGAGTGTCACCCAAAGGTGCTTGCCAGAAAGGAGGGACAGTCCTTGCAGCCGTTCCAACTGCTGAACGATGTGTTTGCCCTCATCGGCCATACCATCCATCCGATAGCCTCGCTCGGTACGAACTATCTGCGCATTGGCTTCTTCGAGGAGGACTTCCCGAAGACGCTGCTGGAGCAATATCTGTCCGTGTTCTATTCTTATATTGATAACGCTGAACTCGACTATGACGGCTATACACTGGTGCGCAGTGAACAGCCCATCGGTACGATTCCCACGCTGGTCATCGAGAAGGTGGATGCCGACATGGCCCTCTATCTGCGTTTGACTCATACGCTGGCGGGGGTATCAGCAGACTTCGTGAAGGACTTCGACCTGACGTGGCAGGCGCAGTTGACGATGGAGCATCAGGTGGTGCTGCGGCGCATCGTGAACAGCGACGCGCAGCAGGAGCAGGAGTTCCTGCGCAAGACCATCTTAAACTACGCTCCCGATCGCAAGGCTGCCAAGGAGGTGTGGCAGAGTGGGGGAGAGTTCATCGTTCCGCAGGAGACGGCTGGTCAGTTCCTCTTGCAGGCGCTGCCGGAGTTGGTGCGTCGCTATCAACTGCTCGGAGCCGAACGGCTGCGGGAGTATCGGGTGAAGGCGGTGAAGCCGAAGATGAAACTGTCGCTCTCGTCGGGCATCGACTTCTTAGAGGGTAGTGCCACCATCTCGCTCGAAGGCGAAGAGTTCTCACTGCGCAAGTTCCTGCAGCAATATCAGAAACAGAAATACATTACGCTGAGTGATGGTAACCGCGCCCTGATTGACGAGGACTACGTGAAACGGCTGGAGCGTATCTTCCGCAAGGCCGAGAAGGGCAGCAGTGACAAGGTCAGAGTGTCGTTCTTCGACCTGCCCGACATCGAGGACTTGCTGCAAGAACGGTTGCAGGGCGAGGCCTTCGAGCACCATCGTAAGTTCTACGAGGGATTCAATGCGTTGGCGACGAAGAAGATGAAGTTCGACGGCGTGCAGGCCAAGTTGCGCAACTATCAGAAGGAGGGCGTGAAGTGGCTGAACTATCTCTATGAGAACAACATGGGCGGCTGTCTGGCTGACGATATGGGACTGGGAAAGACGCTCCAGACCATTACGATGCTGACTCGCATTTCTGCTGGCCCCTCACTCATCGTTATGCCACGAAGCCTGCTCTTCAACTGGCAGGACGAACTGCAGAAGTTTGCACCGCAACTCACCTATTATATATATTACGGCGGGCAGCGAGATTTGAATGAGGCCTGCAAGCAGCAGTTGGTGCTGACGACCTACGCCCTCGTCCGCAACGACATTGAGCAGTTCCGGAAGGTGCCGTTCCACTACGTCATCCTCGACGAGAGCCAGAATATCAAGAACCTCGCCTCGCAGGTCACTCAGGCTGTGATGCTGTTACAGGGCAAGCATCGCATCGCCCTGAGTGGTACGCCCATCGAGAACAACCTCTCCGAACTCTATTCCCTCTTCCGTTTCCTCAATCCCGCTATGCTGGGTACGGCTGACGAATTCAACAAGCAGTACGCCTATCCCATCCAGCGCGACAACGACAAGGAGGTGACGGAGAGCCTGCGCCGCAAGATATTCCCCTTTATGCTCCGCCGACTGAAGAAGGACGTGCTGAAGGAACTGCCCGACCGTATGGAGCAGACGCTCTATGTGGAGATGGACGACGACCACAAGCGGTTCTATGAGGAGCGACGGCAATACTATCAGACATTGGTAGGCAATTCCATCGCCTCGCAGGGATTGGAGAAGTCGCAGATGGTGATGTTCCAGGCATTGAGCGAACTGCGCCGCATCGCCTCCGTGCCAGAGAGCCTGAGCGACGGCAATATCGCCTCGCCTAAGATTCCGCTGCTGACGGAGCAAGTGGAGGAACTGGTGGCGGCAGGGCATAAGGTGGTCATCTTCTTCAACTTCATCGCTGGCATCGAACTGGTGGGTGAACGGCTGACGGAGATGGGCATCGACTACGCCACGATGACAGGCTCCACCCGTGACCGCCGGGCAGTGGTGGAGCGTTTCCAGAACGATGCGGGCTGTCGCGCCCTGCTGATGACGCTGAAGACGGGTGGGGTAGGACTGAACCTGACCGTGGCTGACACGGTCTATATTGTGGAGCCGTGGTGGAACAAGGCTGCTGAGGAGCAGGCCATCAACCGTCTGCACCGTATCGGCCAGAAGGCCAAGGTGATGAGTTATGCCCTGATTACCCGCGACACCATCGAAGAGAAAATCCGACAGTTGCAGCAGCAGAAGCAGGATCTGGCTGACAGCCTGATCACAGGCGACTCGGCAATGACCAAGCGGCTGACGGAGGAGGACATCAAGTATATACTTGGATAAAAGACGAAGACTATGGCAAAGAAGAACCAGAATCCAGTGCAGACAGCACTATTCGATATGAGCATCCCAGAAACGGTGACAGAGCACTCCATCATCCTCAAAGTGCCTAATCGTGAGGATTTTAGACGTGCTACGGATATGCTGACCTCTCATTATACCAAAGATGGTCTGCTCAATCTGTCTGTTCTCTTTAGGGATGCACTCAAAGACCATATCTTACTAAAGACAAATGCCGATGGACAGACGACTATTTGTCAAGAGGTGATTCCCATCGTCAGCGGAAGTGGGCTGAAAGACCATATCGCGGGGGCGATAGCCTTTATGTTGGCTGAGCCAGATAACCTGCGTGTCTACACCGACTCGCTGAGTGAGGGTATGCGCGAACTGTGGCGGCAAGTGCTTATCAACGTCTATGTCAGTGAGGAGCAGGCCAAGCGTCTTCTGAATACTGATCGTATTTTTAAGAATACCGATAGGTGGTACTCCTACTATGACAGTGCCTCCTGGGCACGGCCAGGTTTCGACTTCTTCGACCGTTGCAGGAGTCTCAGTCCGGAATTTGCGCATTATCACTACAGGGAGAGTCGTTATTTCATCAAGGCCGATGAGAACTTCAGCCGATATTTCTTCCGTGTGTTCTTCCCCGAAGCCTTCGATGATGAGTTGTCGCTGGCTCAGTTGCCTGAAGGCAATTACCGTGTGTTCGATATGGAGCAGGAGTGTCAGGCCCGATATACGCTGATGAGCAGTCTGCTCAAGACAGGCAAGGTGTCGCTGACGGCCAAAGGCATTTCGTTGGCCGATATTAAAAAGGCATCCAAGCAGTTAGGTCTTGAGGAATTCTACGTCAATGCCCCTATGCGCGACAACATCCGTTCCGCCTTCTATATCGGGATGATGGGCTTCTGCTATCATCTGCTGCCTGCGAAAAAGAAAAAGAAGGACGCGCAGGAGCCATCCTATCACGAGCAGTTGCAGCGCTTGTTTGCCGATACTGGCGAACTCGACGACTATCTGTCGACGCTGCTCCTGCCTCATATCAAAGGCCTCAGGAAGAAAATGACGGAAACCAACAATCTCTTGTCATTGCTTGATCACTTCTGTCAGTGGATGACAGAGGAGCCGGAACGTTGGGTGCCAGTACATGATATTTTTATGAAGGTGTATGATCTTCACATAGACTTTACGCCTGAGTATATAGATACACTTGTATTCTGGCCATTCGACCAGAAAAGCGAAGTGGAGATCGTCAATGAGTTTTCCGGCAAGAAGATAGCGGCAGACTCATTCGTTATGGAGTTTGGCTACACCTCTTTTCAGGCAATTGCCTTTATGTTCGCCAGTCTGGGTATGGCCGAACTGGCGCTTTCGCCCTATCATCGCCATGATTCGCCGTTTGCTGAGGCCGAGTATATCCGACTGACACCGCTTGGACGCTACGTACTTGGTGTATCCGATGAGTATGAGGCTCCCGAGCAGGAGCATATCGCCTACTTCGAACTCGATTCGGAGCGTTTGATCATCCGTTCGCTTGTGGAGCCGAATCCCTATGCCCAGTTGTTGCTCGACACGTCTGTCGCCATTTCCCGCAACCGCTTTGAGACCTCTGCCCAGAGTTTTCTGGCCCATTGTGTGAACCGTAGTGATGTAGAGGAGAAAATAGGCATCTTCCGTCAGTTCGTCAGCAATGAACTGCCGCCGCTTTGGAAGCAGTTCTTCGACTCGCTCTTGCTGCACTGCAATCCACTGACCACCGATCGAACTGGTTATGCCATCTATCGCCTGTCACCGGAGAACACAGACCTGATCCGCCTGCTGACTTCCGACCCCACACTGCGAAAACTCTTCATACGTGCCGAAGGTTATCTCATACTGGTGAAGAAGGAGGATCAGCGGAAATTCACCGATGAACTGAAGAAGCACGGCTATCTGCTGTGATACATTGCAAATTTAGCATAAATATTGCGAAATTTGTTGGACGGTTGGGGAAAAGTAACTATCTTTGCAACAATTATAAATAATGTGATATGAAAATAGGTAAGACAATTATGACTATCGGAATCGCATCGGCCCTGTCGATGCAGTTGACTTCGTGCCAGGAGGCTCAGCGCGAGAACCCGCTGCTGCAGGAGAGTAAGGTGCCCTTCGGCGCGCCCGACTTCAGCAAGATCCAGGTCTCTGACTATCTGCCGGCCTTCGAGGCGGCTATCCAGGACCAGCGTGACAACATCCAGAAGATCGTGGAGAATCAGGATTCGGCCACGTTCGAGAACACCATCCTGGCCTTCGACGAGAGCGACCGGCTGCTCGACCGCGTGAGCCGCGTATTCTTCGCCCTCACCGAGGCTGACAAGACGCCGGAACTGGGCGAGGTTGAGAAGGAGGTGATGCCGATGCTGACCGACCTCGAAAACGAGATATCGTTCAACAAGCCGCTCTTTGAGCGCATCAAGCAGGTCTACGACAAGGAGCACGACGCGCTGACGGGCGAGGAACAGAAGTTGCTCGAGGAGGTCTATAAGCAGTTTGTGCGCAAGGGTGCCCTGCTGCCCGAGGACAAGATGGCGCGGATGAAGGAGATCAACCTGCGCATCACCGACCTGCAGCAGAAGTGGGGCGACGACCTGCCCGCTGCCACAAATGATGCCGTGGTGTGGGTGGACAAGAAGGAAGACCTGGCAGGCCTTACCGATGCCGACATCGCCCAGTGCGCCAAGGATGCCGAGACGCGTGGCAAGAAGTCCCCATACGCCATCGTCATCGTCAACACCACGCAGCAGGCCCTGCTGACCAGTCTCGACAACCGCGACCTGCGCAAGCGGGTCTTTGAGGCCTCTGTGCATCGTGCTGACGGAACGAACCAGCACAACACGTTTGCCATCGCCTGCGAGATTGCCAAACTCCGTGCCGAGCAGGCCGAACTGATGGGCTATCCCAACTACGCCTCCTATTCGCTGGAGCGCACGATGGCTGGCACGCCCGACAACGTCTATGCCTTCCTGAAGAATCTGATCAAGGCCTATACCCCTGTGGCTCAGGCTGAAACCAAGGCCATCGAGGAATATGCCCGCAAGACGCAGGGCGCCGACTTCGAACTGCAGCCCTACGACCGCTTCTATTACTCGGCCAAGATGAAGAAGGAACTGCTCAACATCTCCGATGACGAGGTGAAGCCCTACTTCAACGTGGACAGCGTGCTGCTCAACGGCGTGTTCTACGCTGCCAACCGTGTCTACGGCCTGACGTTCAAGCAGCGCGAGGACATCCCGACCTATCACCCCGATATGAAGGCATTCGAGGTGATCGACAAGGACGGCAAGACGCTCGCCCTCTTCTATACCGACTACTTCCGCCGTCCCACGAAGCGAGGCGGTGCCTGGATGGACGGCTTCGCCAAGCAGAGCCGCCAGCGCAACCAGTTGCCTATTATATTTAATGTGTGCAACAACGCCAAGGCCCCGGAGGGACAGCCCTCGCTGCTGACCTGGGACGAGGTGACCACGCTCTTCCACGAGTTCGGCCACGCCCTCCACGGGATGCTCTCCAACTGCCAGTACAACCGTCTGAGCGGCACCTCTGTGGCCCGCGACTTCGTGGAGATGCCCTCGCAGTTCAACGAGTCGTTCGCCTCGATACCTGAGATCTTCGACCACTATGCCCGCCATTGCGAGACGGGAGAGCCGATGCCAGCCGACCTGAAGGAACGGATGCTGAAGAGCATCAACTTCCAGCCGGCCTACGCCCTGGGCGAGAACCTGGCCGCCACCTGTCTCGATATGGCCTGGCACATGCTGGCAGCGAAGGATGTGCCCACGGCTGAACAGGCTGACGCCTTCGAGAACGAGGCCCTGCGCCAGATAGGACTGCTCGACGCCCAGATCCCGCCACGCTACAAGACCAGTTACTTCAACCACGTCTGGGGTGGGGGCTACGCTGCCGGCTACTACAGTTATCTCTGGACGGAGGTGCTGGCCGTGAACATCGCCGACGTCTTTGCGCAGAAGGGTGCCCTGAAGCCGGAGACGGGTCAGTCGTTCCGCGACAAGGTGCTGAGCCGAGGAAACACGGGCGACCTGATGCAGATGTTCTCCGACTTCACGGGAATGCAGTCGCCCGATGCCTCGGCCCTGCTGAAGGCAAGAGGATTGTAGGAATTGAGAATTAAAAACTGACCTGATATGAAGAAAATTGCGATTTGTTTAACGATGGCCCTCACGCTCGCGGCCTGTGGCGGCGGAAGTGGGAAGTCGGATGGCAAGGCCGAGCAGATGATCGACGAGGCCTACCGCGCCAAGAACTATCAGTTGCTGATGACGCTGGCCGACAGTCTGCTGCAGGCGGGTGAACTGAGCGATGCCAAGGCCTACTACTGGCAGGGCTACGCCAGCGACCGCATGAAGCAGTTCCGCACGGCAGAGTTCTACTGGAAGTCGGCTGTCGCTGCGGCAGAGAACTCTACCGACCCTGAGGACCTGGCGCTCTACGCCAAGTCAGCCAGTCGCCTGGCCAACGGGCTGAGCGTGCGTGGCGACTATGCGAGTACGCTGAAGGCGGCAGAACCCGTGCTGGCCCGTCTGGAGGCCCTGGGCTGCGACACGACGAGCGACTATACCAACCTGCTGATCTTCGTGGGTTGCTGCAAGACGCGCTTCGGCCTGCCTGACTCGACCGCCAATAAATATTATGATCGCGCCTACGAGATGCACCAGGCGTTCATCGAGAGGGTCCACAGTGACGAGTCCTATAAGAACGCCATTGCCGGCCTGATCAATATCGCCTACAACTGCAACGGCACCCAGCATTACGACGACGCCCTGCTCTGGACCGACAATTTCGGCAAGATCATCAGCGAGTACGAGATGCGCCAGGGCGACCGCTCAGACTATGTCGACAAGCAGTGGGCCCGCTACAATATCTACCGGGCCATCGCCCTCGAGGGACTGGGGCGCCACGAGGAGGCCGACAGCGTGTATCGCGACTACCTGCACACCCAGTTTGCCCAGACGCCGGAGGGCCACATCGACGGGGCCGACTACCTGATAGCCGCCAACCGTTGGAGCGAGGCCGCCGATGCCTATCGCAGTCTCGACGATATGATCAAGGATCAGCAGATGGTGCTCTCCCTGGAGAACATCCACAACTACGGCCTGAAGAAATTCCGCACCAACGTGATGGCCGAACGTCGTGACTCGGCCAATGCCGTTGCCTCGTACATCTGCGAACTGCTCGACTCGGCCGTCACCCAGTCGCGCCGTCTCGATGCTGAGGAGCAGCAGACCATCCGCGACAAGGAGGCCCTGATTATGGCGAAGCAGAATGAGGTCACCCACCAGCGGATGATCGCCTCGCTCATCGCCTTCTTCGTGGTGTTGGCCGCCTTCATCGGCTACATCCTCTACCGTCGCAGGCTGATGTCGCGCCTGGAGTCGGCCCACGAGGAACTGAAGTCGAACATCGACCAGGTGGAGGTGAAGGCCCAGACCAAGGAGCGTGTGGAGAACAAGCAGCGCATCGCCCGCAATATCCAGATGAAACTGATGCCCACGGCCTATCCTGAGAGCAACGACGTGAGCCTCTATGCCCAGTTGACGCACGGCAGCGAGACCAGCGGCGACCTCTACGACTACTATATCCGCGACGAGAAACTATACTTCTGCATCGGCGAGGCCAAGGGAACCGACGTGCCTGCTGCCGTAGCGACGGCGATGGTGAAGGCCCTCTTCCGCAGTGCCTCGGCCTACGAGAGCCAGCCCGAGCGCATCGTGGCTGCCATCAACAAGGCGATGACCGAGGACCGCGATGCCCCCTTGCCTGTGGCCCTCTTCGCGGGTGTGCTCGACCTGACGACAGGCCGTATGAAGTATTCGAATGCTGGTCACGACGCTCCCCTGCTTGTGGGATCGGGCATCGGACTGTTGCCCGTGGATGTCAATGCGCCATTGGGTGAGCAGAAGGATGAAGTGTTTACGGGGCAGGAGACGCTCATCGACCCAGGCTCCGTGATCTTCCTCTATAACGACGGGCTGATTGCTGCCGAGGACGCAGCCCACCAGCAGTTCGGCCAGAAGCGGATGATGGGCGAGGCCCTGCAGACCCTGCACGGACTCGACCCGGCTCCAAAGGCCTTCACCGAGCGGATGGTCGAGGCTGTCAACAAGTTTACGGGTGGTGTAGCGCAGCGCGACGATATAGCGATGCTGGCCATCCGATATACCCGCAAGGCCGAAGGCGTCAGTTATCAGCGTAGTGTCAGCCTCTCGAGCGAGACCAACGAGGTGCTTCGCGTGAACAATTTCATTGAGAAAGTGTGCAAGGACCTGCACGTCAAGAAGTCGGTGGCCGACGAGATCGGACAGACGATGGAGGAAGCGATGGTGAACCTGCTGAAATACGGCTTCGCCGAGGGTGTGAAGGGCAATATCCACATCGAGGTGAGTGCCGACGAGAAGATGCTGAAGTTCGTGATGCGTGACAACGGCCAGCCCATCGATGCCGCCAGCCGTCTGTCGCAGCCCGCAGCAGTGGATGCCGTCAGTTATGAGGTCGGCGCGGATCAGAACGTGCTGACGCTCTGCTCCAGCAGACGCTGACAGCCCTCCAGCACATCGCGCCAGGTGGCCTCGAAGTCACCAGTATACCACGGATCGGCCACATCACCTGGCCGGTCCGTATAGTCTAACAGCATCCGTATCTTGCCGTCGGGGTCGCCTCCGCAGATGCGGTTCATATTGCGGATGTTCCAGGCATCCATCCCGATCAGCAGGTCGAAGCGGTCATAGTCGCGGTGCGTCATCTGGCGCGCCGTCTTGCCCTTGGTCGAGATGCCGTGCTCAGCCAGTTTGCGGCGGGCTGGCGGATACACCTCACTGCCGATCTCCTCAGTCGAAGTGGCAGCCGACTCGATGTAGAACTCGTCAGCACGCCCCGCCTTCCTGACGAGGTCTTTCATCACGAACTCCGCCATCGGGCTCCTGCATATATTACCGTGACAAACGAACAGTATCCTCTTCATTTTTCACTATTCCAGCGGTGCGTTCTTCAGTTGCTCCAGTGCCCGGCAGAGTTGGTCGGGACACGACGTGTTCTTCGCCCCACAGCGTACGCCGTCGAGTTTCTTGATCACGTCGTCGATATGCTGTCCCCGCACCAGTTGGCTGATGCCCTGCAAGTTACCGTTACAGCCACCCAGGAAAAAGACCTGCTGGATGACATTGTTCTCGTCGGCCGTCACGTCGATCAGGCGTGAGCAAGTGCCTTGCGTCTCGTATTGTACGTGTTTCGTTTTCATCTTTGCTTCCTATTTAGTATGATGGCTGC
>FLNX01001213.1_pt1 | contig 11180 bp, 6 predicted proteins | sample 1140341 | NCBI WGS metagenome assembly FLNX01 (sample SAMEA3878208, study PRJEB12797) | bioreactor metagenome | biome: Moose rumen | place: Sweden | collected 2011-10
CAATCAGTCCCTGGAGGGGTGGGATGTGTCCGGGGTGACGGACATGAGCCAGATGTTTGCCGGGGCGGAGCATTTCAACCGATCCCTGAACGGCTGGGATGTGTCCGGGGTGACGGACATGAGCGGCATGTTTGCCGGGGCTAAGAACTTCAACCGATCCCTGGACCAGTGGGATGTGTCCCAGGTCGTGGACATGAGCAGCATGTTTGAGGGGGCGGCGCATTTCAGCGGTGCCCTGGGGAACTGGAACGTGTCCCAGAGCCGGAACATGAGCCGGATGTTTGCCGGAGCGGAGCGCTTCAACAGGTCCCTTACGATGTGGGATGTGTCCGGAGTGACGGACATGGGCGCCATGTTCCAGTGCGCCCGGGCCTTCAACCAGCCCCTGGACCGCTGGGACGTGTCTGCGGTGCAGAACATGCGGGATATGTTTCAGAACGCCGTCTCCTTCAATCAGAATGTGGGCGGCTGGGACGTTTCCGGTGTCACTGACATGGGCGGGATGTTTGCGGGTGCCAAAGCCTTTGATCAGGATATCGGCGGCTGGAACACTGCCAGTGTCCGTTACATGCCCGGTATGTTCCGGGGTGCCAGTGCCTTCAATCAGGATATCGGCAAGTGGGACACCTCCCAGGTCCGAAACATGGAGTTCATGTTCTGTGACGCAGGAGCTTTCAACCAGGATCTCATCTGGGACACTTCCCATGTCCGGATCATGGGGGGCATGTTTGCAGGCGCGGCGGCCTTCGACCGGGATATCAGCCGCTGGGATGTCTCCATGGTCACTGACATGCATGGCATGTTCAAAGGCGCCGTCTCCTTCAACCAGGCCATCGGCAACTGGAACACCTCCCAGGTCACGGACATGAACGGCATGTTCATGGGTGCCCGCAGTTTTAACCAGGACATCAGCGGCTGGGACACTTCCGCCGTCAGACAGATGAGCTGGATGTTCTGCGGTGCCGGGAGTTTCAATCAGGATATCGGCGGCTGGAACACCTCCCAGGTCACTGCCATGAGCGGCATGTTCAAGGATGCCGTTTCCTTCAGCCAGGATCTTGGGCGCTGGGACGTGTCCCGGGTAATTGACATGAGCGGCATGTTCAGGGACGCCGGTTCCTTCAACGGAGAGCTGGGCATGTGGGACACCTCCGGGGTCATCAACATGAGTCACATGTTCCATGGCGCAGTCAGCTTCAGCCAGGATCTTGGCAGCTGGAACACCGCCCGGGTGACTGACATGAGCGGCATGTTCAGTGAGGCCCTCTCCTTCAACGGGGATATTGGCGGCTGGAACACCTCCGGTGTGGAAAGCATGAGCCACATGTTTCAGGGGGCTGTCAGCTTCAGTCAGGACATCGGCGGCTGGGATGTCTCCCATGTGGCACTGCTGAATGAAATGTTCCGGGACGCCCTCAGGTTCAGGCACTCGGTGTCCCGGTGGAACCTGAGATCAGCGGTCAATGTCCACCGGATGTTTGCCGGAGCCGTGTCCTATGATCAGCCGCTGCCGGCACTGAGCCGGAGCGGAAAGATCATCCAGTCTGACATGGCGGCCGGTGCCCTGGTCTGATGGCAGGGAGTGCTGGAACAGAACTGTGCGCCACCGGATCCGGTCCCAAGTCCGGGATGGGCTGCGGCGCACATTCTGGAACGGAAGTGAATTTTCAGTCCCGGATGAAAGCGGCGTGAGTGCGGGAATGAGCGGGGGACGGTGATCTGTGGAAATGACCGTTCAGATCCGTGAACAGGGAGGAGATTTCGTGAGCACAGTGACAATGCACAAGCCCCAAAGTCTGGCAGAACTCCGCTGGCTGGCAAATAATCTTTCCGTCAGCCTCGCTGACATTGACACTTCAGAGATCACCGACATGCGCAACCTGTTCCGGGATTCAGCCAGGAAGGATTTCCGGGGGATTGAGAACTGGGACACTTCCCGCGTCACTGACATGACCGGCATGTTCCGTCGTGTCGGTGCCTTTAACCAGGACATCGGCGGCTGGGACACCTCCAGGGTCAAAGACATGAGCGGCATGTTTGAAGACGCCGTTTCCTTCAACCAGGATATCGGCCGCTGGAACACCTCCAGTGTCCGTCACATGCCCGGCATGTTCCAGGGGGCCGCATCTTTCAATCAGCCACTGGAGAAATGGGATGTGTCCCAGGTCCAGGACATGAGGGACATGTTTTCCGGGGCCGCCGCCTTTAACCAGGACATTGGCAGCTGGAACACCTCCAGGGTCAAAGACATGAGCGGCATGTTTGAAGACGCCGTTTCCTTCAACCAGGACATCGGCGGCTGGAACACCTCCCAGGTGCAAAATATGAGCCGCATGTTCTCCGGAGCCGGGGCATTCAACCAGGACATCGGCCGCTGGAACACCTCCCAGGTGAAAAACATGAGCTACATGTTCTCCGGAGCCGAGGCTTTCAATCAGGACATCGGCGGCTGGGACACTGCCAAGGTCTCCGACATGAGCAGCATATTCCATGGTGCAGTCAGTTTCAACCAGGACATCGGCGGCTGGGACACATCCAGAGTCACCAACATGTGGCTGATGTTCCGGTGTGCTGTCAGTTTCAACCAGGACATCAGCGGCTGGGACACCTCCCGGGTGCAAAACATGAACAGCATGTTCGATGATGCCCGCTCCTTCAACCAGGCCATTGGCAAATGGAACACCTCTCAGGTCACTAAAATGTCAGGCATGTTCAGGTATGCAACGGCCTTCAATCAGAATATCGGCCGCTGGGACACCTCCCAAGTGGAATACATGAGCGGCATGTTCCAAGGTGCAGTCAGTTTCAACCAGGACATCGGCGGCTGGGACACTTCAAAGATATCCAGCATGGATGGCATGTTCACGGATGCCATCTCTTTCAACCAGGACATCGGCCGCTGGGACACCTCCCGGGTGGAAGACATGAGCAATATGTTCCAAGGCGCCGTCAGTTTCAACCAGGACATCGGGTGTTGGGATACTTCCAGTGTCAAGCGCATGAGCGGTATGTTCCGGGATGCCTGTTTTTTCAACCGATCTGTTGCCTCTTGGAACATGAGATCGGTTCTGGATGTGTCTCAGATGTTTGCCGGGGCCTTTTCCTATGATCAGCCACTGCCGATCCTGAGCCGCCGGAGAAGAAAGATCCTTCAGACTGACATGGTTACCGGGGCCCTGAGTCTGAGTGCCGGAAATCTCCAGGCCGTCCTTAAGCCGGGCACGGTAACTCCGGCGCCCTGATACTCCGATCTGGCAGCAGATAGCGTTTCCGGGAGCCGTTTCCGCCGGATCCGGAGATGATGTGACGTGACGGACAGCGCAACAGCCGGCATTGATCTCAGAGCAGCATCCTTCCATACAGGAAATGCAGTTGGCATGAACAGGGCAGGAAAACTCCTCCAATGCGGCGCGCTGGCGGTGAAAACGGGCTGATACGTGTATCCCGGGTGCAGGAGTGAGTTTTCAGAGTAGGAAGGATGCGGAATGGTGTAACTGAAGCAGCGGAAATGTCTGTTCCGGCCAGTGAACAGAGATGAGACCCTTGGGGGCAGTGAAAATGCACAAACCGCAAAACAAGGATGAATTATGTGAACTTGTAAATGACCTTTCCGTCAGCCTCGCTGACATTGACACTTCGGGGATCACTGATATGCGCGAACTGTTCTATGGGTCATACAGATCTGATTTCAGTGGCATTGAGAAGTGGGACACATCCCATGTCGAAGACATGAGCTTCATGTTCCGGGAAGTAAGCGGTTTCAACCAGGACATCAGCGGCTGGGACACCTCAAAGGTAACCAGCATGGAAAGCATGTTCATGGAGGCGACAGCCTTCAACCAGGATATCGGCCGCTGGGACACCTCAAAGGTAACCAGCATGGAAAGCATGTTCATGGAGGCGACAGCCTTCAACCAGGATATCGGTCGCTGGGACACCTCAAAGGTAACCAGCATGGAAAGCATGTTCTGTGGCGCAACTGCATTCAACCAGGACATCGGCGGCTGGGACACATCTAGTGTCACCGACATGAGCAATATGTTCCGGGACGCCATCAGTTTCAACCAGGACATCGGGGGCTGGGACACCTCCCGGGTCACAGACATGAGCTGGATGTTCTCTGCGGCCGTAGTTTTTAACCAGAACATCGGCGGCTGGGACACCTCCTGGGTCAAATACATGATTGGCATGTTTGAAGACGCCGTTTCCTTCAACCAGGATATCGGCCGCTGGGATACCTCCGGTGTCTACGAAATGCGCGGCATGTTCGGCGGAGCTACCAGTTTCAACCAGGACATCGGGGGTTGGGACACCTCCCGGGTCTGGGTCATGAGTGGCATGTTCCAAGGTGCCGTCAGTTTCAACCAGGACATCGGCGGCTGGGACACCTCAAAGGTAACCAGCATGGAAAGCATGTTCTATGGCGCAACTGCATTCAACCAGGACATTGGCGGCTGGGACACCTCCAGGGTCAAATACATGAGTGGCATGTTCCAGGGCGCCGCATCCTTCAATCAGCCACTGGAGAAATGGGATGTGTCTCAGGTCCAGGACATGAGGGACATGTTTTCCGGGGTCACCGCCTTCAACCAGGACATCGGCGGCTGGGACACATCTAGTGTCACCGACATGAGCAATATGTTCCGGGACGCCATCAGTTTCAACCAGGACATCGGCGGCTGGGACACATCTGGTGTCACCGACATGAGCAATATGTTCCGGGACGCCATCAGTTTCAACCAGGACATCGGGTGTTGGGATACTTCCAGTGTCAAGCGTATGAGCGGTATGTTCCGGGAAGCCTGCTTTTTCAACCGATCGGTTTCCTCTTGGGACATGAGTTCGGTTCTGGATGTGTACCAGATGTTTGTCGGGGCTGTTTCCTATGATCAGCCGCTGCCGATCCTGAGCCGGCCCGGGACGATCATTCAGACTGACATGGTTACCGGGGCACTGGGGCTGAGTGCGGATAACCGCAGGACTCCCTGATCTGTCACATGATCCCGGTGGATGATGCTGGTGATCAGAGGAGCCAGAGCCATACGCCGGAAGTGTTTCCGGCAGGGGCTGTGGGTGGGGTTTCTGCAGACTTTGGCCAAGTAAACAAGTCATGACGGGGCTGACAGACTGCGGATCTGTTTTGGATCTGCGGTCTGAAATGCCGGAAAACCGATGGCTTATCCGCAGCCGGATCGTTGGTAGGCCAAATCCGCGTCAGAAGCGAAGGGCAGCCTGAAGGCCGGAATGAACATGCCAGGACCGTTCTGATTGATCCTGGCCGGGGGAGGGAGCATGAGAAAAGGCAAACCACACAGACCCGGGAGCCGGGATGAGCTCCGCATGCTGGTGAATGATCTGTCTGTCAGCCTTGGGGACATCGACACCTCCAGGATCACCGACATGAGTGCACTGTTTGAGCAAACCGCGAGAAGTGATTTCAGCGGGATCGAGAACTGGAACACCTCCCGGGTGAAAAACATGAGTTGCATGTTCCGTGATGCCGGTTTATTCAACCAGGATATCAGCCGATGGAACACCTCCCGGGTTACTGACATGTCCGGCATGTTTCAGCGTGCCACATCTTTCAACCAGGATATCAGCGGGTGGAACACCTCCCGGGTTACTGACATGTCCGGCATGTTTCAGCGTGCCACATCTTTCAACCAGGATATCGGCGGCTGGGACACCGCCAGAGTGACTCTCATGTGCAGCATGTTCGAGGAGGCCGGCTCATTCAACCAGGATATCGGTGGCTGGAACACACACCATGTTGAGGACATGGACAGGATGTTTTATGGTGCATATGATTTCAATCAGGACATTGGCCGCTGGAGCACCCATCATGTTAAAAACATGAGCCAAATGTTCGTCGGCGATACGTTCTTCAACCAGGACATCGGGGGCTGGGACACATCCAGTGTCACTGGTATGTACGGCATGTTCCAAGGCGCAACATCCTTTAATCAGGATATTGGCGGCTGGAACACCACCAAAGTCACCGACATGAGCGAGATGTTTCATGGCGCAAGTGCCTTTAATCAGGACATTGGCCGCTGGGACACCTCCCGTGTCAGAGGTATGTATGGCATGTTCCAGGGCGCCGTTTCCTTCAACCAGGATATCGGGAACTGGGATACCAGCCATGTTAAAGAAATGAGATACCTGTTCTGTGATGCCGTTGCCTTCAACCAAGATATCGGCCGCTGGAACACCTCCAGGGTGGAATGCATGAGCGGCATGTTCCAGGGGGCCGCTTCCTTCAACCAGGACATTGGCGGCTGGAACACCTCCAGGGTGGAATTCATGAGTGGCATGTTCCAGGGTGCCGCTTCCTTCAATCAGCCATTGGAGAAATGGGATGTGTCCCAGATCCAGGACATGAGCGAAATGTTTTCCGGGGCCGTTGCCTTCAATCAGAACATCGGCAGTTGGGACATCCATCAGGCTGAAGATTTGAGTTGTATGTTCTCTGGAGCCGCGGCCTTTAATCAGGACATCGGTTGTTGGGATACCTCCGGTGTCACCGACATGCACAGCATGTTCCAGGGTGCCGCTTCCTTCAACCAGGACATCGGCGGTTGGAACACCTCCAGGGTGGAATGCATGAGCGGCATGTTCCAGGGGGCCGCATCCTTCAATCAGCCACTGGAGAAATGGGATGTGTCCCAGGTCCAGGACATGAGGGACATGTTTTCCGGGGCCGCCGCCTTCAATCAGGACATTGGCAGCTGGAACACTTCCCGGGTCACGGACATGCGGCAGATGTTTCAGGGTGCCGTCAGCTTTAGCCAGGACATCAGCTCCTGGGATGTCTCCAATGTGACAACAAGAAGTGAATGTTCCGGGATGCCTGCCGTTTCAGCCGATCCGTTGCCTCTTGGGACATGAGTTCGGTTCTGGATGTGTCCCAGATGTTTGCCGGGGCTGTGTCCTATGATGGGCCTCAGCCGGCGCTGAGCCGGGGCGGGAAGAGCGTCTGATCTGACAAGGTGTCTGGGATCCAGGACTGAGTCTGGGATCGTCCCATGAGTCCGGGGTAAGAAGCAGAAGAGCAGAGGCTTCCGCCATCAGGAGGTAGAAGTGTTCCCGGCAGGGGCTATGGGTGAGCAAGCACAGGCTTCGGCCGGGTATGCACAGGGTCATGGAGGAATGTCTTGAGGGAGTGGATCTGTTCCAGATCGGGTGTCCGTAAAGCCATAAAGTCATAAAGCCGTAATGTCGGAAAGCCGGATACCGGTCCGCAGCTGCCTAAACGGAGACAGCCAATCCGCAAACTGAAGCGGCGGCTGCCTGAATGCCGGGATGAACAAGCCAGGAGTTCTGATCCTGGCCGGGGGTGGGATCATGAGAAAGCGCAAACCGTACAGGCCCAGGAGCCGGGATGAGCTCCGCATGCTGGTGAATGATCTGTCTCTTAGCCTCGGGGACATAGACACCTCCAGGATCACCGACATGAGCGCACTGTTTGAGAAAACCATAAGAAGCGATTTCCGGGGGATCGAGAACTGGAACACCTCCCGGGTGAAAAACATGAGCGGCATGTTTCAAGGCGTGGTTTCTTTCAATCAGGATATCAGCGGCTGGGACACCTCCGCTGTCACTGATATGAGCTGCATGTTTTCTGGTGCCGCTTCATTCAACCGGGCCATCGGCTGCTGGGACACCTCCGCTGTCACTGACATGAGCTGTATGTTTGCTGGTGCCGTTTCATTCAACCAGGCTATCGGCCGCTGGAACACCTTCCGGGTCACTGACATGAACTGCATGTTTGCTGGTGCCGCAGCATTCAACCAGGCCATCGGCCGCTGGAACACCTTCCGGGTCACAGACATGGGTGGCATGTTTTCTGCTGCCGCAGCATTCAACCAGGCCATCGGCAGATGGGACACCTCCCGGGTTACAGACATGCGCACTATGTTCTGCTGTGCTGCTGCATTCAACCAGGATATCAGCGGCTGGAACACATCCCGGGTCAAGGACATGGACAGAATGTTCGATGGTGCCGCAGCCTTCAACCAGGATATCGGGAACTGGGACACCCACCAAGTTGTGGGGATGGGCAGTATGTTCTCCCAGGCAGTTTCCTTCAACCAGGACATTGAACGCTGGAACACCCGCCAGGTCACTGATATGAGCAGCATGTTCGAAAGCGCTGTTTCCTTCAACGGCAACATCGGCAGCTGGAACACTTCAGAGGTCACTGACATGAACCACATGTTCTATGGTGCCGCCGCCTTCAACCAGGACATCGGCGGATGGAACACATCCATGGTAAGCGACATGACGGAAATGTTCTCCGGTGCCGCCGCCTTCAACCAGGATATCGGCCGCTGGGACACCCACCATGTTGAAGTCATGAGTGGCATGTTCCATGGTGCGGTTTCCTTCAATAAGGACATCGGGGACTGGGACACCAGCATGGTTGACGACATGAGCCATATGTTCGATGGTGCCGTCGCTTTCAACCAGGATATCGGCCGCTGGGACACCTCCCGGGTGGAAAACATGAGCGGCATGTTCCATGGTGCGGTTTCTTTCAACCAGGATATCAGCGGCTGGGACATTTCCAGGGTGTCCTCAATGGATGACATGTTCAGGGACGCCTGCTGTTTCAGCCGATCTCTGGAAGGGTGGAATCTCTGGACGGTATACCAGGTTTCCCGGATGTTTGCCGGGGCCGTGTCCTATGATCAGCCTCTTACCGGCCTGAGATGTCCCGAGGATGTCCTGAAGCCTGCCCTGGGAGACGCCGGGCCGGAGGATGACTCAGCGCCGCAGATCTGCCCGTAAGTCCGCTGACTGTGAGTCCGGCGGATCCGGCAGGGAATGAAGGGCGGGACCGGGAACCTGATCCATCCCGGATCCGGTTCGCCGGATCAGATCCAGACCAGATCAGATCAGCAGAGTCTGAGCGGGCCCGGTGATCCTGCTGCGGGTGCCGGGTGCAGGCCTAAGGACAGGGAGAGCTCCCGGTGTGGCGGAGAAGCTGAGACCCCTCTGGGGACTGTGGCAACAGCCCGGACAGGATCAGCGCCGCCCGCCGCTCTGAGCAGGGAAAAAGTTGAGGATAAGCCTTGAGCACATCAGCAATGAAGCACAAGCCCCGGAGCCGGGATGAACTCAGCCGGCTGGTGAATGATCCCTCAGTCAGTCTCGGTGACATCGACACTTCAGAGATCACCAACATGCGCGCGCTGTTCGACCAAACCAAGAGAAGGGATTTCAGCGGGATAGAGAACTGGGACACCTCCCGGGTGAAAAACATGAGCAGCATGTTCCAAAACGCCGAATTCTTCAACCAGGATATCAGCCGGTGGAACACCTCCCGGGTCACTGACATGAGCCACATGTTTGAGGAGGCCGCCGCCTTCAACCAGGATATCGGGGGCTGGGACACCTCCCAAGTGGAAAACATGAGTGGCATGTTCTACGCGGCAACGGTTTTCAACCAGGCCATTGGCCGCTGGAACACCTCCCGGGTCACAGACATGAGCCACATGTTTGAGGAGGCCGCCGCCTTCAACCAGGACATCGGTGGCTGGGACACATCAAAGGTGACCAGTATGGGGTTCATGTTCTATGACGCTGCCGCCTTCAATCAGGATATCGGAGGCTGGGACACCTCCCAAGTGGAAAACATGAGTGGCATGTTCTACGGGGCAACGGTTTTCAACCAGGCCATTGGCCGCTGGAACACCTCCCGGGTAACTGACATGAGTTCCATGTTCTGCGGGGCCACCGCCTTCAACCAGGATATCAGCCGCTGGAACACCAGCAGGGTTGAAGCCATGAACAGCATGTTTCAGGGTGCCAGTTGTTTCAACCAGGATCTGAGCGGCTGGGACACTTCCCAGGTTACCGACATGAGGAGCATGTTTGACCAGGCCGTATCCTTCAACGGCAGGATCGGCATATGGGACACCTCCCGGGTCTTCGACATGCGCTTCATGTTTCACCAAGCCACCAACTTCAACCAGGATATCGGCTCCTGGGACACCTCTCATGTCCTCACCATGGAGAGCATGTTTGCATCCGCCCGATCTTTCAACCAGGACATCGGCGGCTGGGACACCTCCCGGGTGATCACCATGAAATGCATGTTTCAGGATGCTGCCAGCTTCAATCAGGATATCGGGCACTGGAACACCGCCAGAGTCCATGACATGTCTGGCATGTTTCACGGTGCTCATGTCTTCAACCGGCCCCTGGCGGGATGGGATGTGGCCTGGGTTGATGACATGAGCGGGATGTTTTACGGCGCGGAGGACTTCAATCAGTCCCTGGCAGCCTGGAATGTCTTCAGGCTCATTAAAACGACGGCTATGTTCCGGGGCGCAGCGTCTTTCAACCAGGACATCAGCGGCTGGGACGTGTCCCAGGTCACCTCCATGGACGAAATGTTCCGGGACACCGTCAGTTTCAACCAGCCCCTGTCACGCTGGCATATGGGGAATGTCCGCAACTTTTCCCGGATGTTTGCCGGAGCGCTTTCCTACGATCAGTGCATGACCGGATGGAGCCTGGGAGGTGATGCTGACACCACTGACATGATGACGGGTGCCCTGAGTCTGAGTCAGATGAACCGGCAGTCAGCCGGAAGTGCCGTCAGCAGTTCCGGTGAGCAGCCGGCTCCTGCGGACACAGGAATTCCCCCGCTGCAGGAACCTGTCCACGACTGATATGATGAGAGGGATCCTCAGAGCATACAGGGATGAGAGGCAGAGCACAAACCCCTGAAGGTCAGATGCCATCCCCAGGAGATTTGGACAGTGATCAGGACATCTGCGCAGGATCGGGTCGGGAAGACGTTTTGACGGACATGATCTCCTGGGCTTTGGGACGGGTGCGGAAAACAGCCGGCTCTTGGGACTGAGTGCGGAAACTGCCAGATCTCCGGAACTGCCCCATGAGCCAGGGGTAGGCACAGGAGATCAGAAGCTCCTGCGGTCAGGGAGCGGAAGTATTTCCGGCAGTTACAGGGTATGTCAATTCCCAGAAGGATCGGGATGGGATGATTGGATGACCGGCTGAACTGCATAAATGCGAAGATCTGAAGCGTCTTCCAGCGTGAGTGTGCAGGGATCGGCGCTGGGCTCCATATTCTCCGGGAACCGGTGAGATTGGCCTTCAGATCCGGCGGCGGAAAACAGGGAAATGACGGAAGCTGTTGATCAGGATCT
>FLNX01000252.1_pt1 | contig 11121 bp, 12 predicted proteins | sample 1140341 | NCBI WGS metagenome assembly FLNX01 (sample SAMEA3878208, study PRJEB12797) | bioreactor metagenome | biome: Moose rumen | place: Sweden | collected 2011-10
TTATTTTGTATCTTTGCGGTCGAATATGGATTATAGCATCAATGTACAAGGTCGGCTGATGGATCTTTCCGAGCCGCAGGTGATGGGTATCCTGAACGTGACGCCCGACTCTTTCTTTGCCGGAAGTCGCAAGCAGACGGCGCAGGAGATAGCCGAGCGGGCGAACCAAATCGTGGCGGAAGGAGGGACCATCATCGACGTGGGGGCCTGCTCCACCCGTCCCGGTGCCGACGTGGTGTCGGAGGCGGAGGAGATGGAGCGCCTGCGCTTCGGGCTTGACATCGTCCGGCGCGAACTGCCCTATTCCGTAGTGTCGGTAGACACGTTCCGTCCTGATGTGGCGCGTATGGCCGTTGAGGAGTTCGGAGCCGACATCATCAACGACGTGAGCGAGGGCGCACAGCCCGCTATCTTCCGGATGGTGGCTCAGTTACGCGTACCTTATATATTAACGTCGGTCCAGCCGACATTGCGCGACACGTTGCTGGCTTTCTCGAAGAAGGTGCAGCAGTTGCGCGATTTGGGCGCCAAGGACATCATTCTCGACCCCGGCTTCGGCTTCGGCAAGACGCTGGAGCAGAACTATCAGTTGATGAACGAACTGGAGTGGCTGCTGGTGATGGAACTGCCGCTGCTGGTGGGCGTGTCGCGTAAGTCTATGATCTATAAGGCGCTGGGCCATACGGCCAATGAGGCACTCAACGGCACGACAGTGCTCAACACCATCGCCCTGATGAAGGGCGCCTCGATTCTCCGTGTCCACGATGTGAAGGAAGCAGTGGAATGTGTCAGAATCACAGAATTGTTAAATGGTCAAATAGTGAAATAGTCAAATAAGATGTTCTTCGAGTTCGGCATAAAAGATATCATCGACATCCTGCTTGTCGCCCTGATGCTCTACTACATCTATCGGCTGATGCGCGAGTCGCGTTCGCTGAATGTGTTCATAGGCATCATGGTGTTTTTCGTGATGTGGCTCTTTGTGTCGCAGATCCTGGAAATGCGTCTGCTGGGCAGCATCCTCGACAAGTTGGTGTCGGTAGGCGTCATCGTGTTGATCGTCATCTTCCAGGAGGACATCCGCAAGTTCCTCTACAACGTGGGTGCCCACCGTCGGATCAGGGCTTTCTCCAGACTCTTCGCCTCGAAACGGTCAAGGGACAAGGGCAGGAAGGAAATCAAGGCCCTGATCATGCCGCTGGTTATGGCCTCGATGAACATGAGCAGGGGAAAGGTGGGTGCGCTGATCGTGATAGAGCGTAGCGTGCCCCTGGATGACATCGCCGTGACAGGCGACCTGATAGATGCCAATATCAACTCGCGGCTGATAGAGAATATCTTCTTCAAGAACTCGCCGCTCCACGACGGGGCGATGGTCATCTCGAAGCAACGCATCAAGGCTGCAGGTTGCATCCTGCCCGTCAGCCACGATCTCAATATCCCCAAAGAACTGGGCCTGCGCCACAGGGCTGCAATGGGCATCTCGCAGGAGACCGACGCTGTGGCGGTGGTGGTCAGCGAGGAGACGGGCGGCATCTCGGTGGCCGTGAAGGGCGAATTCCGGCTGCGGCTCTCGGCCGAGGAACTGGAGAGCATCCTGACGAAGGAACTGGAGTGAACACTCATTTATTCATCAATTAAAATATTAAAAACAAACTATGGATTTATTAAGTCAAATTGTAGCGCGTGCTAAGAGCAACAAGCAGCGCATCGTGCTCCCCGAGGCAGAGGAGGAGCGTACTCTCTGTGCAGCCGACAAGGCATTGGCTGACGACATCGCAGACATCATCCTGATTGGTAATCCCGCCAAGGTGGAGGCCCTGGCCAAGGAGAAGGGTTTGCAGAACATCGGCAAGGCTACCCTGATTGATCCCGAGAACTATGAGAAGAGCGAGGAACTGGCCGAGAAACTGGCTGAGATCCGCAAGTCGAAGGGCATGACCATCGAAGAGGCCCGTAAGTTGGTGAAGAACCCGCTGTATCTCGGATGTATGATTATCAAGACCGAGGGTGCCGACGGTCAGATCTCAGGTGCCCTCTCTACGACTGGCGACACCCTGCGCCCTGCCCTGCAGATTATCAAGTGCGCTCCTGGTATCAACTGCGTCAGCGGTGGTCTGCTGCTCATCTCGAAGCAGAAGCAGTATGGTGAGGACGGTGTGCTCGTCGTGGCCGACGTGGCTGTGACGCCTATGCCCGATGCCAACCAGTTGGCTCAGTTCGCTGTCTGCACCGCCCAGACCGCCAAGTCGGTGGCTGGCTTTGCAGAGCCCCGCGTGGCTATGCTGAGTTTCTCGACGAAGGGCAGTGCCAAGCACGAGGTTTGCGACAAGGTGATCGATGCTACCCGTCTGGCCAAGGAGATGGATCCCAACCTGAAGATCGACGGTGAACTGCAGGCTGATGCCGCCCTCGTTCCCTCTGTAGGTGCCAAGAAGGCCCCCGGCTCTGACATCGCCGGCAAGGCCAACGTGCTGGTATTCCCGAACCTCGAGGTCGGTAACATCGGCTATAAGATGGTTCAGCGCCTCGGCGATGCCATCGCCATCGGCCCGATCCTCCAGGGTATCGCCCGTCCCGTGAACGACCTCTCCCGTGGTTGCTCCGTCGATGACATCTATTATATGATCGCCATCACCTCCTGTCAGGCTATGGACGCAAAGAAATAAAAAGTGAATAGTGAAAACTGAATAGTGATATGAAGATATTAGTATTGAATTGTGGGTCGTCCTCCATCAAGTACGCATTGTACAATATGGACGACAAGAGTGTGATGACCAGCGGCGGTGCTGAGCGTGTGGGCTTGGATGGTGCTTTCGTAAAGGTGAAACTGGCTAATGGCGAGAAGAAGCAGATTATGCACGACATCCCCGAGCATACTGAGGGCGTGAAGTTCATCTTCTCCCTGCTGACTGATCCTGAGATCGGCGTGATCAAGAGTCTCGACGAGATCGACGCCGTAGGCCACCGTATGGTGCACGGCGGCGAGAAGTTCAACAAGTCGGTGGTGCTGACCGACGAGGTGTTGAAGGCCTTCGAGGCTTGCTCTGACCTGGCTCCCCTGCACAACCCTGCCAACCTGAAGGGCGTGAACGCCGTGAAGGAACTGATGCCGGGTCTGCCCCAGGTGGGCGTGTTCGACACCGCCTTCCACCAGACGATGCCCGCCAAGGCCTATATGTACGCCATCCCCTACGAACTCTATGAGCAGTACGGCGTGCGTCGCTATGGTTTCCACGGCACCAGCCACCGCTATGTGTCGGCCCGTGCCCTGGAGTTCCTGGGTATGAAGCCCGAAGGCACGAAGGTGATTACCTGCCACGTGGGTAATGGTGGCTCTATCGCTGCCGTGGTCGATGGCAAGTGCGTGGATACCTCGATGGGTCTCACCCCGCTGGAGGGTCTCGTGATGGGTACCCGTTCGGGTGACATCGACGGTGGTGCCGTGACCTTCATCGAGAAGAAACTCGGCTTGGATGCCGACGGTATGAGCAACCTGCTCAACAAGAAGAGCGGCGTGGCTGGTATCACGGGTGGCAGCAGCGACATGCGCGACGTGGAGAATGCTGCCAAGAATGGCGACCCGAAGGCCAAGTTGGCCCAGGATATGTATTTCTATCGTATCAAGAAGTACATCGGTGCCTATGCCGCCGCTATGGGTGGCGTCGACGTGATCGTCTTCACGGCTGGTGTCGGCGAGAACCAGATCAGCATGCGCTCAGCCGTCTGCGAGGGCCTGGAGTTCCTCGGCGTGAAGTTCGACGAGCAGAAGAACAATGTCCGCGGCGAAGAGGCTGTCATCTCTGCCGACGACTCTAAGGTGAAGGTGGTTGTCATCCCCACCGATGAGGAACTGATGATTGCCACCGATACGATGAATCTGCTGTAATAGGCATTTTGTCTATGAGGTTTAGGGAAATCCCGATGAACTATTCGGGATTTCCCTTTGCTATTACCAGATATTCTTCGTATCTTTGCACCATCAAAAGTTACAGATGTCAAACTTAAAATAAGGAAAGGGTATAAAGATGAAGAAGATCTACACAATGCTGATGATGGCGATGATGGCACTGGCCTTCACATCCTGTGAGGAGGATGAGCAAATCGCCCGCACCCTCGAGGGAACTTGGAAGGGAAATATGTATATCTCGTCCTACTGGGATGACAGAACCTACGATGCCACCTATTCGGAAGTGACATTCCTGAAGGACCCGTACCGCTATTCGAGCGGCAATGGCTACTGGGTGGACTATTACAGCAATGCGCCCTGGGACTATGTGGCTAATCACATCGACTGGCGAGTTGATTTCGGCGTGATCTACGTCCATTTCGTGGAAGAGGGTACGTCGCTGGAGATCCACGACTATCGCCTCGACTACGACCGCTTCTATGGGACGATCTACGATGGTGACAATACGGTTGACTTCGAACTCTACAACACGAGCCGTCGCTACTACGACAACTATCGCTGGGGCTACGACTCCTGGTATGACAACTACTGGGCACGCACCCGCACCGCTGGTGGTGACAGCACGAAGGTTGCCAAGCCGAAGAGGATGATCAATCCCAATCTTGGGAAATAGGCTGATTGCCGGAAATGTAAGAAGCCGCTCGTGGATCGAGCGGCTTCTTGCGTTTTAATGCCGGATAATCTTTGGCGGTGCTGGATACCAGAGTGCTTCCCAAGTGCCACGTGCCCTCGTCCGATAACTCCACTTGGAAGGCTTGTGTTGCTTGTCAAATTCCACAAACTCCTCGTATGTCGGACGCTTGCCAAGTCCCAGCAGCATCACTTTGTTATATATAGCCTGTCGGCTGGGGGCGTTGAAGGGCGAGTCATTCAGATTCATCATACTGCCTTCCGACGGACGGTACACGCCCTTGAAGAAGGTATAGCCGCCTTCGTAGGTGCCGATCTTCTCGTTGGCGAATGCGTCGTCGAAGATAAACTGGCTCCAGATGACCTTCGTGGAGTCTTTCTCCGAATCGACGTTCATAAACCACGACCACTTCTCGTGCAACTGCTTCAGCAGCAGGATGTCTTCATCGGTGGCTGAGCCCTCCGTAGAGCGCACATACTCATCGGCCAACTTCGCAAAGCCGTGTCCGATGGCCTCGTGGGTGAGCACCAGCCGGAACATCTCGCTCTTTAGGTTGTCAATGACGGGACAGAGGGCTATGGCATATTCATAGTCGGTCTTCTTGTCGTCTCTCATTATATAGGTGACGCCCTTGTTCTGACTGGTATTCAGGATGACCACCGCCAAGGCGTGGATAGAATCGATGCCCTCCACCTTCTTCACATATCTCATCACGGCATCGGCATTCACGTCGATACCGGTCGTCTGGTGGTCGGGTACGGTTCCGAAGGCCGTTGAGACGCCGTCAAAATAGTTGCGGTCGGAGACGGCCGTCACCTGATAGACGTTAAAATAGGAGCGCAGCGATCTGACAGGTTCTTCACTGAAGAGGTTCTCCATCGCCTGGTTCATCGTACGGGCATAAAGGCTATCGGCAATTTCTTCATCCACGAAGCCGTCGCCCATCAGCACAATGGGGATGCCCTTTCCCTCTGTTGCCTTGTTCAGCAGTTCTACCTTGCCGTCCTGCGAGTAGTCGTGCGAGTGATAGCCGTTGTCGGAACCCTCTTGGTATATAAATAAGGTGTCGAGGCCGAGTATGCTGCCCTTGTTGTCCTTCATCGTCAGGATAAGCGCCCCTTCCCGAGGATTCTTGTCGCTATTATAGGCTATGTGGAGCGGGTATATAAAACCTTCATACTCTGCTCTTGTACGGGCTGATGATCCATCGCCGAAGGTGATCCAGTCGTCAAGCCCCTCACTCGCATAAAGATCCAGTTGAGCCTGCTCTAAGTTCGTCCAGAACCTGACACCCACCGTCGTTGACTGAGAACCGAGGTTCAGTTCGTCTGACTCGAAGTAGGCGTACTCGTTGCGTTGTTTGATGTTGACCGTCTTGGTCTTACCGCCAGACTCGATGGTCAGCACGGTCGTTCTGTTCCGCTTCGTCCTGTTGGTCGAGGTGGTGGCGAGGGTAATCGTGTTCTCGCCGGCCTTGCCGCTCTTTGGCGAGAAGGTCAGCCAGTCGGCCGTGCAATTTGCCGTCCACGTATCCTCCGTCCTGAACTTAATCTCGTTGGTCTGGTTGGTTACGGAATAGAGTTCAGTCGTTCCAGGGGTTGATAATGATATGGCATCTTCCTCTTTCTCGCAGCCCGCCATAAGGAGTATGGCAAGGGCACACATAATATGTAAGAATCTGTCTGCCATTTTGAGTCCTATTTGATCGTTTTGTAGAGCGTAGAGGCATCATAGCGCCCCTCCATCACGTCCAGGATTTCCTCCTCGGAAGAGAGGTTGAAGTCGCCGGGGATGGTATTCTTCAGGGCGGCTGCGGCGAGGGAGTAGTTCAGTTGCTTCTGCCTGTCGTCGGGGAAGATCCTGATGGCGTGGAGCCATCCGCCCATAAAGGCATCGCCCACTCCGACGGGGTCGATCACGTCGGGGATGTCCATAATGGGCGACTGCAGCAGATCGCCTTCAGTCCAAAGCAGGCCCGTCAGCGTGTGGTGATTGGACGACACCGTGTTACGCATTCCCATCATCCAGTTCTTCAGGCGGGGGAAGCGGTCGTGCAGTTCGTCGAACCAGGCACGGTACTCGTCCATCTGCATCTGGAAACTGGAGTCGACAGCCGTGAACGGCGGTTGGGGATGCTCGCTGAGCCACTCGAACTCGATAGCATCGCCGAACATCATATCACAGCGGGAGAGCATACGGCTCAACGTCTCGCGTGGAGCGGCCCCCTCATATTTCCACAGGTTCTTGCGGTAGTTGATGTCGAAGCAGACGGTTACGCCCAGTTCGTCGGCGATGTCGAGGGCCTCGAAGGTGGCGTCGGCGGCCTGCTGTGAGATGGCGGCGGTGATGCCCGAAACGTGGAAGTAGGCACAGTCCTTGAGTATCTCGCGCCAGGGAATCATTCCCGGCTTCAGGTCATAGTAGGCTGAGTTGGCGCGGTCGTAGATCACCTTCGGGGCCCTCATACCGGCGGCGGGCTCGAAATAGTAGGTGCCGATGCGCTGTCCGCCATAGAGCACTTGACTGGTATCCACGCCGAGTTGCGCCAGGTTCATCGCTCCGGCATGTCCCACCGGGGTGTCGGGCAGGCGGGTGATATAGGTGACGTCCTCACCCTGTGAGGCCAGTGATACGGCCACGTTGGCCTCGCTTCCGCCGTATTTGCTGGTAAACATATCGCCTTGCGTCAGTCGCAGGTGGTCTGGCTTGGAGAATCTGAGCAGCAGTTCTCCGAATGTTACAATCTTTTGTCTGTTCATATCTGTTTTTGTGATTTTATGCTATGGTTTGCTTTCGCCTTCGATATACTGCGACATCAGCAGGTGCTCGCCGTCCCAGACGACGTAGGAGAAATGGGTAATCCAGTCGCCGAGGATGATCATCCGGGCTTTCTTAGTCAGTTGCAGGTCTACCTCAATGTGGCGATGGCCATAGATGAAGTAGTCGACGTTGGAGTGATACTGGATATACTTCTTCGTGTAGAGCACCAGATGCTCGCGATTCTCACCCATATAGGCAGGCTCCTCACCGTTGGGGCGCTTCATCCGGCTGTGCTTGGCCCAGTTGAGGCCGAACCACATCCCCCAGCGAGGATGCATGGCTGAGAAGGCCCACTGGCAGGCACGGTTGTGGAAGATGCTCTTGATGAGTTTGAAACTCTTGTCGGGATCGCCCAGGCCGTCGCCGTGAGCCAGGAAGAATATCTTGCCGTAGATCTCCGTGGTCTCGGGTTTCTTGTGGAGGATGACGCCGCACTCCTTCTCCAGATACTCATACGCCCAGATGTCGTGGTTGCCCGTGAAGTAGTGCACCTCCACGCCCATATCCGTCAGTTCCGAGAGTTTGCCGAGGAAGCGGGTGAAGCCCTTCGGCACCACGTATTTGTACTCGTACCAGAAGTCGAACATATCGCCGAGCAGGTAGATGGCCGCCGCCTTCTCCTTGATGGAATCGAGGAAGCGCACCAGTCGCCGCTCCTGCATCCTCTGGTGCGGAATGGCGAGTGACCCGAGATGGGCATCTGAGAGAAAATAGATATTCTTCATCTCTGTGGAAATCCTTTCTTCTGTGAAAATCTGTGTAATCTGTGACTTTAGTCGAATCCCAGTTCGACGCGGGCTTCCTCCGACATCATCGACTGGTCCCAGGCGGGCTCGAACACGAGGTTGACATTGGCGCCCTTCACGCCCTCGACGCTCTCCACCTTCGTGCGTACATCTTCTAATATATAGTCGGCGGCCGGACAGTTGGGGGCGGTGAAGGTCATATCCAGTTCCACCGACGCGTCTTCCTGCACGTCGATCTTGTAGATCATTCCCAGGTCATAGATGTTGACGGGAATCTCCGGGTCGTAGACCGTCTTCAGCACGTCCACGATCCGCTCTTCTATCTGCGTTTTCTCTTCCTGTGTCATTGCGTTACTTCGTTTTCTTGGCGCAAAGGTAATGAATAAAATTGGAATGACAAAATAAAGCCGCCGCGATTCTTATACAAAAGGACGATTTCTTTGTCAAAACGGGAACTTTGTTTGGTGGTTTCGGAAAAATGTGTTTCCTTTGCACCCGTGAACGAGACAAGGCCCATATTGACCATCACTGGTTCCGACTCGACGAGCGGCTCCGGTGTACAGGCAGACATCAAGACGATATCTGAACTGGGCGGCTATGCCGTGACGGCCATCACCAGCATCACCGTGCAGACCACGCTGGGTATCCAGGAGTTCTTCGATATTCCGGCGGAGATCGTGAGCGGACAGATCGATGCCGTGATGAACGACGTGCAGCCCGAGGTGGTGAAGATCGGACTGATCCGAAGCCGCGAGGTGCTCGAGGTCGTCATCCGGGCCATTGAGAAATATCGTCCCCGGCACGTCATCTACGACCCTATTGTCCTTTCGAGTCGTGGAGACGCGCTGGTGGCCGACGATGTGGCGCAGCAGATCCGGCAACGACTGTTGCCGCTCTGTACTCTGGTCATCGGCGAGAGCAGGGGACAAGCCCACGGCCTCGCCAACCGCTACGCCAGTGCCGTGGCGGTCTATCTGAGCAAGGGCGAGACGGCGGAACAGGCGCAGGCACTGGCCAGAACCTATATCACCACACGGATTGTCAGGGCCAGCGACCTGCAAGGCCGGGCCTCAGAACTCTACAACGAGTTCTTGAGCAGTGTCGGTGAACACTTCCGCCAGAACAGCGACGTACACTATTATGCTGATTGCCTGAATGTCAGTCCTCGTTATCTGGCCCAGGTGACACGGCGTATCTCAGGCAAGGCCCCCAAGACGATAATTGACGAATATCTGATCAGAGAGATAGAGTTGCAACTCAACACAACAGACAGGACCGTGCAGGAAATAGCCTACAACTGTGGCTTCTCCTCGCAGGCCCACTTAACTAAATTCTTTAAAAAGGTGAAGGGCGTCAGCCCCACCGCATTCAGAAAACAATGAGTACACAGAACAGACAAGAGTTGAACCGCAATTTGGCACAGATGCTGAAGGGCGGCGTGATTATGGACGTGACAACCCCCGAACAGGCCCGCATCGCCGAGGCGGCAGGTGCCTGTGCAGTAATGGCCCTGGAGCGGATACCCGCCGACATCCGTGCGGCAGGTGGCGTGAGCCGGATGAGCGATCCGAAGATGATACGCGGTATCCAGGAGGCCGTGACCATTCCCGTGATGGCGAAGTGCCGTATCGGACACATCGCCGAGGCGCAGATCCTGCAGGCCATCGAGATCGACTACATCGACGAGAGCGAGGTGCTCAGCCCTGCGGATAACATCTACCATATCGACAAGACGAAGTTCGACGTGCCTTTCGTCTGTGGCGCGAAGAACCTGGGTGAGGCCCTGCGCCGCATCGCCGAGGGTGCCACGATGATCCGTACGAAGGGAGAACCGGGCACGGGCGACGTGGTGCAGGCCGTCAGTCACATGCGCCTGATGCAGAGTGAGATCCGTCGGCTGGTGTCGATGAGTGAGGATGAACTCTACGAGGCAGCCAAGCAATTGCAGGCACCATACGAGTTGGTGCGCTTCGTCCATGAGAATGGCAAACTGCCCGTGGTGAACTTCGCCGCCGGTGGTGTGGCAACGCCCGCCGATGCCGCCCTGATGATGCAACTCGGTGCAGAGGGCGTGTTCGTGGGCAGTGGTATCTTCAAGAGCGGCAATCCGGCCAAGCGGGCCGCTGCCATTGTGAAGGCTGTGACGAACTACAATGACCCCAAACTTCTGGCTGAACTCTCCGAGGATCTCGGTGAGGCGATGGTCGGCATCAACGAGCAGGAAATCCAATTGCTTATGGCAGAACGAGGAAAATGAGGATCGCAGTATTAGCACTCCAGGGAGCATTTGCCGAACACGAGCAGATGCTCCATCGCTTAGGCGCAGAGACATTCGAGGTGCGTCAACTCTCCGACTGGGAGCAGCCGAAAGACGGACTCATCATCCCCGGCGGAGAATCCACCACCCAGTCGAAACTCCTGTATGACCTCGGCCTGTTCGACCCCATTCGCGAAGCCATCGTTGGCGGGCTGCCTGTCTTCGGTACCTGTGCGGGACTCATCCTGCTCTCGCCGATGCACCTTGGCACGATGGACATTGAAGTGCGCCGTAATGCCTACGGCCGGCAACTCGGCAGTTTCTATACGGAACAGGACATCACTGGGATTGGCGAACGTATCCCGATGACCTTCATCCGTGCCCCATATATCAATAAGGTGTATGGCGATGCCCAGGTGCTTGCCGAGGTGGATGGCCACATCGTCGCCGCCCAGCAGGGTCATCAACTCGTCACAGCCTTCCATCCCGAACTCAACGAAGACACCCGTGTCCACGAGTATTTCCTGAGGATGATCGGTTAGCACTTCCCCTGTTCGTGGAAGGAGTAGTAGAGACCGTCGGTGACGATGACGTGATCCATAAAGTGGATGCGCATCAGTTCGCAGGCCCGCTTGATGGTGATGGTCAGATCCTCGTCGGCACGGCTGGGCGTAAGGCTGCCGGAGGGGTGGTTGTG
>FLNX01002969.1_pt1 | contig 11105 bp, 5 predicted proteins | sample 1140341 | NCBI WGS metagenome assembly FLNX01 (sample SAMEA3878208, study PRJEB12797) | bioreactor metagenome | biome: Moose rumen | place: Sweden | collected 2011-10
TGAAAAAATTACAAGAGGGTAAAGCAAAGAAAGTTGCCCGTAAACACTTGCAAAGACAACTTTCTAACCTTATTTGGAAAACGATTTTCGTTGATTGATTTGTAACAATCCCGCAACAATCAAGAGAAATATCTACAAACTTATATAAATTTTTTGAGTTTTTGTATACATGTTTGCAGTTTATTATGAATACATGTATTTAATTATTTAATTGACAAGTATTCATATAATATGCTATTATACATTGATTATTAAAGGAGATTTATATGTTTAAAAAACTTATTAAATTTATTAAAAACAATATGGATTCAAAATCGGAACAATTTAGCATTCGTATTCCAAAAGATTTAAAAAATATTTTGGTAAAAGGTTCTAAAACCCAACGATTACCTTTGCCTGATTATGTTAGGGCAATTATTGTAAACTCGATTTTGCCTGAAATTTTAGATTCAGAATTAAAAAAAGTAACCTGTGAATGGATAACAAAACAGGGCAAAGATTCTGTCGAAATCCATTTTGGAGAAAAGATAAAAAGATTAAAAGAAATAGTTGATATAGCATCCTACGCAATTGAAGAAACCGAAAAGCTTCAACAAAAATTTATTGATGCAGAACTTGAATATATGAATACACTAAATAGCAAGATGAACACAAGTCGAAATATAGGAGGGAAATAGCGATGTAAAAAGTTTGAAAAATTTAATTAAATTTTGTAAAATAAGTGCATGCAAAAAATATGGATTTTATTTTTAATATGTTTATTTATAATTTGTCCTGTTTTGGGTTGTCCTGTAACAAAAAACAAGCCGATTACTCATCCTGACGGAACTATTGAATATGATTTTTCTAAACAATCACAACCAAAAGCAAGAAAAATATTATATAAATTTGTCTTGAAAGAATTAAATAAAACTCCAAGAGAAGCACAAGATTTTGCAAATATAACCCCCAAAACAGTAAGTGCTTTTGAAACCGATTTAAACGGTGACGGTAAAAAAGAAATTATTGGTGTTGTTTTTTCAACATATTATTGGGGAACAGCGGGAATTTCTTTATTTATTCTTGAAGAAAATAATAATAATTATCAAAATATTGCAAAATATATGATTAACATAGAAACAAATATGAGTTTTTATGTTTTACCGTATAAGACAAATGGTTACAAGGATATAAAATACCATAGTTCTATTGCCTTTGATTTTAAACCAATGCAAGCAAAATTTAATGGTAAATATTATTATAATTATGAACAAGAAAAAAAATTCTTAGAATACTTAAAAGATTTTTCCGAATATGATGAATCTGAAATAACAGATATAAAAGAATAGTATCCGTTTAAAAGTATAAATAGTGTAAGGGTATTTAAAATTTTAGATACCCAGATTAGTAATGACGAAAGGAAAAATACTATGTTAAAAACAGAAGATAAATTTTTTGAAGATTTAGGAAAACGTGAATCCAGTGGTAATTACCGCGCAAAAAATAAACAAGGATTTATTGGTAAGTACCAAATGGGTGAATATGCAATGATAGACGCAGGGTATTACAAAAAAAATAGTAAAATTGGCAATAATGATTGGTCAGGTCAATTTACAGGTAAAGACGGTGTTTATAGTGTAGAAGACTTTTTAAATAATAAACAAGCGCAAGAAAATGCACAAAAATCATTTAAGCAGGCCCAATGGCGCTATTTAAAGAATATAGGTGCTACAAAATACTTGGGACAAACAATTAATGGAATTAAAATAACTCCAGCAGCTTTATTAGGTGGTGCACATATTGGTGGACAAGGAAAAGTTAATGATTTCGTGCGTAGTGGAGGAAAAATTGACGGTAAAGATGAAAATGGAGTACCTGTAAGTGAGTATATGCGTAGATTTCAAGATTATGATGTTTCTGGGATTACAGGATTAAAATTTGATAATGCATCAGAAAATATTGATCAACAATCTGTTGTTACTCAAGAGCCACATGAAACTAATAGTGTTCCTACTCCAAACAATATAAACTCAGATACTAATAATGCTCTATTCAAATTATTTGCAGAATATAACAATTTCCAACAAAACAACCTACCGAATCTAAATGATTTAATGGTTAACCCTATTGAACAACAAATTCAAAAAACAAATCCATGGGATATGATTCCCATGGCTATACCTGAAAGTTTAAGACAACCTTCAGGTGTTACAACTGGTCAGGCTGCAAATTTTGATATTACACAACTTGCAAAAATGTTGGGAATTCAACTACCTGAAGTTCAATCTAAACAGGATTCAGGCTTATTCGGTTACACAAATCCATTAACAGGCAGTAACCATATATACACAAGAGAAGAAGTTGGTTCGATGTCATCAGATGAATTTGCCAAACACGAAAAAGAAATTGATGCACAAACAAGAGCATTTAATGGTACAATGCCAACCAATGGCGATTTGCAACGAGAAGCAATGACAGGAGGCGGTGTTGTTTATGTAAATTCATACACTCGTTCTGACGGAACCGAAGTAAAAGGTTATTATCGCAGCAGACCTCGTATATAGATTTTGTCAGAGATGAATGGGAGTAAAACCCCATTCATCTCAATATCACTATTATTTTTATATCATATTAAATGATAAATTATATTGGGCAAGTAAGCCCAACTTACTGATTTTTCTATTGTTACCTGAATAAAGTCGGAAATTTATCCAACTCGCCATCTGCATACAACGACAAAATATGTGCGCAGGCTCTGTCTTTGTATTTCCCGCTTGGGGTGACAGGATGTGAAAACCAACGTTGCACCAAATATTCTTCTCTTGGCAAAACAATCGTTGATGCAAATATTTTCAAATCATCCAAATCTTTTTTTGAATATTGTTTTATCTCAAATCGCCCATTTTTAATTGATAATACGCTAAAATCTTCATAGAAATTGTATAAAGCATCTATTGCGTGTTCTGCTACATTTTCATCACTTAATAAACTTTTAGCGTTTTGTATTGATTTTTGAACTTCTGCATCATCAAGATTAGGTTTAATTTTTTTCATTGTTTTGAGGTATGTTTCATAGTTTTTATCTAATCTTGATAAATGAACCATAGTCATAATTGCTTTTTGTTCGGGGGTAAAATTGTTTTTACTCAACTCAATACCGTATTTGTCGAAAATTTCTTTTTCACTTTTATTTATCCGCCGTATATTAAAACAATCTTCATTAAAAGAAACAGGTTGTTTTTGTGGGAACATCAAATCAAATATTTCTGTTATATCATCATAATCATCTTCAAAATATTCATATTCCGAATTAATTTTAATAATTTCCAAATCCGAAGATATTGTTCTTTCTCCTTGACCGATTTTGTCGATTGCTTTTGTGTATATTTTATAGTCATTTTCTTTAATATCAAGGTCGTTTTTTAGTTCTTTTTTATAAATATCCAGTGCTCTTTTAAATTTGCCCGTAAATATATCAGACTCTAACCCTTGTTTCATTACATCAGATTTTATAAAAGACGGATGCCTGAATTTAAACATATCAGTGAATGCTTTAGTGTCTGCTGTTAAATTTTTCACACATTCTTTTGCCACGGGAGTTTTTGCCGCTGCAACTGTTGGTGAAATACTTAACGCAGCACCGATTAAAGCTGATTTTATGTAATTTGTTACCTTTTTACACGATAATCCCATTTTTTAATATCCGTTTTCACATTACCAAAACTCCTAAAAAAAAATTTTTTGCGTATTATTAAATTTTTTTGTAAAAAATTCTGTAAAAATTTTCAAAATTCTAATGTTAAGAAATGTAAAACATACCCTGAAAACATTAAATATCATGCTTTTTTGAGCCGATAGACACATTAATGGTATTAAAGTAAAAGGATTATGTATGAGCATCGAAGGAACAGGGAATAAACAAACAACTTTTAAAATCGGCAAAACCAAGTATGATTTGTCGCAGTTGCAAGGCGGAGTTAATATTGAAAGTTTATCCGAAAAAAGCCAAAGTATTTTTAAGGCTCTTGACGGGAATAAAAACCTTGCGCAAAACGGTGCTGCCGATAATGTTCTGGATAAAGAAGAATTACAGGGTCTTGTAAAATATATTACCGAAGAAGCAGGCGGAAACAGACGCTTAGGCAAAAAAGAATTTCAAAAGCTTTTAAAAGATTACGGACTTGAAAATGCAGGATTTACAAGAGAAGAACTTTCTGATTTTATTGGCGAAGTATTTAAAGACAGTGCTTTGATTGAAAGTTCTGATGTAAAAACGGATGAAAGCGGTAACAGAGTTGTTGTTACAACAAGTAAAAACGGTGATGTTCAGACAAGAAATGCTGACGGCTCTTATAATGTTCAGGTAAAAGAACCAACAAAAGAGGGTGGTCAGGTTACTCAGTATTACGGCAGAGATAATTCACGCCAAAAAGATGTTGAAGTAAACGGTGATATAACAACAACATCAACTTATAAACAGCCAAACAACGGTGAAAAAGATTTAATGTATGAAACAATGGTCATTGACGATAATGCAAATGATGAACATACAACAATGACTTTTAAAGATAGAAAAAGTCCGGAAACAGGAAAAATAGAGTCTGTTCCTGATAAAGCCGTTACTGTTACAAACGGCGGTGATGTTCAGGAAGAATTTGAATATGTAATTGTAAAAAATAATAAAGGTATTGAAGTATCTCAGCCTGTTCAGACAAAAAGACGTGAAAACGTAAATCAGGGCAATCCTGATATGGAGACTGTGACAGAATTTAAATACGGCACAAATGGCGCACGTCAAGAAGTAAGAACCGAACCGACTCAAACAAACAGAGGCGGTAAAAAAGTTACAACATCAACTTTTGTTGGTGATGCTTGCCTTCAAATGACTATTATTGAGGGCAGAGAAGGTGAACAGTTAAAAACTACCATTGTAAATACCGAAGATGGCGGACACATGGAACAGGTTGATGATGAAAGAGACGGTTCAACTGTATTAACGGCCTATGATGCTCCGATAGGCGGGGATGGCAGTCGTACAATTCAACAATATATAGTTGATGGTCAAGTTGTAAAACAAGCAAGATACCAAGATGGATGCACAATAATAACAAGAGGTTTTGCAAAAGGAAGAAATGAGTCTGATGCTGAAATTTGCAAAAGATTTGGTATAACAATGGAGCAGCTCCAAAAAGCAAATGGTGGGGAATTAACTCATGGTTTAGCAGAACAACTTTTAATTCCGGGTGAAGTTGATGTAAAAGAACCGAAACTTTTAAACAGGGATGAGCCTGATACTGTTATAAAAAAATATAATCAACATCAACAATGGCTTGCATTAGACAGACAATACAGAGCAGCAGGTCTTGTAAATTACAAACATTCAGGCGAAAAATATCAATGTGATATAGGTGATGGCAACAAGGTTAATGTAACTGTTGTCGGTAGTAAAGGAAACAGAGACAGATTGCTCGGAAAAGTAAAAATAAACGGTCAGGAGCAGCTTGTTACTATACAAAAAGATGCAAATGGTAAATACCAAATTTTACCTTATTCTCTTGTAGAAAAAACGGATTATTACGATGCGAATGTAAATGACCCTTCTAAAGCCGTAAAAGTTCCGACAAGAACAGGAACAGAACCAAAGACTTATGTCAAAATTGATGATGAACATAAACATTTTTATGAAGATTCTAATTATGCAGAAGATCCGACACTTTTCAGACATGGCGCAAAAGGCGGCAGAGAAATGGTTTTGGACTATGAAGGCGAAGTCGGTGTTCTATCAGGTTCAATGGATTTGCAAAGACCCGACAGTAAGCGTTATGTTTTGGATAAAACTTATTTAAGAGCATCAAACAAGGCGATAGATTTAGCACAAGCAAGAGCAAATGCACAAATTGTTGATTTGCAAAGTGCTATGCAAGAAATGGGTATTGAAAATGTTTATAAACAAAACGGAATACAGATAAATGAAGGTGGAGAAACTTTCTATTTCAGACTGGATGGGACTCAACAAGATCCTGAAGTCATTGAAAGAATATTAGCAGATGATATTGCAAAAGATATGCATAAAGCTGCCGATGGTATGGGTACGGATGAAGAATCTTTACAAAAAGCGGTTCAAGGTATCAATAATACCAGAGTTTATAACATGGTAAATTCAAAATTACCGCAAAAGTGGCATGACTCCAAAAACGGTCAAAATATGACTGCGGTTGAATATCTTTTGTATGATGAATTATCCCAATCAGAAGTAAAACAATATATTGCCCCTGTTGTTGCAAGACTTGCCGCTGATAAATCAAGCGGAAAAGAAGGTGTTCAGGCTGCAGGACATATTATTTCAGGATTATACGCTTATGATTATCATGGTGGTTTAGGCGGTACAACCCAAAGTATGTTAAAAGAAACATCTGCTATTGTTCCTGCAAGTGAAAATGATGAAGTTTTTGCCGCAGCAAATGCTGATTTTGCACAATGGGCAGGTAAAAATGATTATAAAATTGATTCAGGTAAACCCGCAATATATGCAGGTGCCGCAGAAGACGGCTGGACAAATGTTGAAACACACAGAAACATTACAGCAACTTTGGCTGATGTAGGGGCATTAAATCCTGAAGTTGAAAGCAGCCATAAGTTATTGAGTGAAGGGTTACAATTATTAGCTTTTGATAAAGAAAACAGAACTGATGTTGAAAATGTTTCTCAAGCGATGCGTATTGCAGGTGGCAGTGAAATAATGTTTAATGAATTTTTAAATAGTGCTGCCGCTGCAAATCAAGCGGAAGGATTTCATTCTTACATAAGCACTCAGGATGCTGCACAAATTTATTTATCAAATATTTCTGCCGATAAACCGGGTGAAGAAATTGATATGGATAAATTAACTTTATATAATGACGTTTTGTGTAATCCGAGTTTATTAGGCTTTGGTGTTGTAATTACTGATAGTAATGGCGAACCGGTATATTTAAAAGATGATAATGGTAATGTTATAACGGATGAAAATGATAACCCTATACCTATGGTATATGATATGTCATATCGTTCTGAAGTAAAGGCACAAGAAGCAGTTATTTCTTATAAGCAGTCGGATGGCGATGATGATGAATTAGCAAAAGTATTTGCAGATTCAGATCCTGAAGTATTTTCAGCTATCGGACAGATTGTTGAGGAAGGTAATGTTCCGGGTTGCAGTAATCTTGAACAATTTTACAATGCAGCGCATGCAAAGATAAAAGATGCTGATGATAAAGTTGTTATGGAAGCAAATGCAATGTTGTCAGGTCAAATCAACTTTACGGATGATCAAATTGTTGCCACCTGCATTGAGCTGATGCACAGAATAGACAAAAACCCGTCAGAAAATACAAGAGATAAACTTAATTTTACATTGAAAGCATTAATTCAGGAACATCCTGAACTTAAAGATAAACTAACTCAGGCAATAAATAGCGGAAGTTTTAGCTATACTTACACAACTCCGGGAGCAAACGGACTTCCCGGTAATTCATATAGTGTTGATACAAAAAATAAATATCTTGAAATTTTAAATGATACCCCTCAAATTTCACAAGAATCAGTATTTTTGGATGATAATGGTAATCAAGTAACCGATCCTGAAAAAATTGAACAAATGCTTGATAACAATTTTGAAGTTATGGAATCATATAGAATCTATATGACAGAAGTTGAACGTCAATTTTCTATATCAAAAGGAGATGAAGGTTGGGCAGATAAAGCAGCGAACGGATTTTCAAAAGCTACAAGTATCGGTACCGACAGAGGTGATGTTGAAAATGAATTTTTAAATGTAAAAGCTGCGTTTGTTCGTTTGCAGGCGGCATCAGAGGGTCGTTTGAGAGATAAAGACGGAAAAGTTGTAACTCCTGCACAAGCGCAAGAAGATATGAACAAAGCTATTGAAGCATTCCAAACAAAAGTAGGCAAGTATGAAACAACCAAAGGTCTTGTTAAAATGGGTATAGTAATGGCTCCTGTTGTTGTAGCGGCAGGTGTTGCAGATGCTTTGTCTTGCGGTACTCTTACTCCTATATTAGTTGCAGGTGTTGCGGCAGGAACGGCTGAATTGGCAGTAACAACGTCAAATGATGCATCTTCTACTATTGGTCTTACTGCAGAAAAATCTGAACGCAACTTAAAGAGTGCAGCTAATACTGCTGTTATTACTATGGCAACCGCAGGTGTATTGAAAGGTGTCGGTGGTGAAGTTTCAGTATTAAGCGGTACAACAGGTAAAGCATTAAATCTTACGGGCAGACAACTTAAACGCCTGCGTGCAGGAAAAGAAATTTTAGTTGATGGTGAAAAAGTAAGCTTAAAGTCAGGCGCAAAAATAGTTGAAGGTGCCAAAGAACAGGCAATGTTGTCAAAAGTTAGTGAGTGGACGGCAGGAACTCCAAGATGGGTTCAGGGTACTGCTACCAATTTGACAAAAGCAGTAAGCCGTGGTCTGCCTCAGGCTGAAAAAGGCTTATTAAGTAAAGTTGAACAAATGACAGCAAATAGCAGCACTGTTGTTCAAAAAGGTGCGCAAGGTGCGGCAATGGCTACAAATCTTGTTACTGGTGTTGTCATAGAGGGCGGTATTGCAGATCTTTCATCTCAGGCAATTATGGGTGAAGAAGCAGGTATCGAAAATTACATAATGATAGCTGCATTACACGGTGTTGTTATGCCAAGAGCTGCTAAAGCAAAGAATTTTAAACCTCAATACAAACCTGAAGTACCTATCGAAATGAATGGCAAAGGTGTTTATGAAGTAAAAATAAATGGTCAAAAAAGGTCGTTTAGTGATCCGATTGAAGCGGAAAAATGGGTTCTTGACAATGGCGGTGTGAAAAAGCCTGTGCCTGACCCGACTCCTGAAGGAGTTTTAGCAGGTAAAGGAGAAACTTATAAAAATTCCCATGAAATAGTTTTAGACCAAACTCATCCTGCTGTTACAGAGCCAAAACCTCAGGGAACACCAAAAGATATTACTTTTGAGCAGGCAGCAAATCCTGCACAAAAACTTCATACTGCTACAAACAATGGCGCTCATACAGGCGGAGCTTTAAGTCCTGAAAATTTTGAGATAGCAAGACGAGATTTAATACACGAATTAGAATCCGGTTCGCTTTCTTCTGCAAGATACGAAGAATTGCTAAGACAGATTGAATCCTTGGGAACTCGCAGCCGTGAACAGGCTCATCAGTTAAGAACAATTTTAGAAGATAAAACGGGTATTTATTTACGCAAAGACGGTACAAGATTAGATATTCATAATTCAACAAATATTGATGAACTTCGAGCATTCAGAAAAGAAGTCGATGCCTGGAATGTCAATAATGGCAGACCGATACAATTTATTCTTGATGATATTGATGCAAGAATTAACTTTATTGAGGGTACGTCAGCTGCTACCCATAATATTAAACCGCCAACAATGGCAGTCAGTGAATTTGAAACAAAATTCGGTAAAGGTCTGACAAAAGCAGACGGAACACCAAGAGGTTTTAATGATGCGGAATTAGCCGATGTCAGAGCTATGATTGAAAATGCTTCAGAACAGGAACTTAATCAGATTAAAGCAGTAATAAACAGAAATGCAAAATATAAAACAAATGCGATAAGAAGCTCTATTGAAAGTCGTGAAACGGCATTGTTTGGCAAATTCGGTAATGCGGAACATCCTAATTTCAATGCTATGTCTAAAGCAAGAAATAAGCAAGATTTAGATGAAGCTTTGGCTGTTTTAAATCAGATTCCAAATCCGAACCCGACAATTTCCAGTTTGAAATCAACTCTTGAAACAAGATTAAGACATATATCTGCTTCATAAACCTTTTACATTTTTTAACATTATACAATCCTTGAAGTCCTTGTGATACGGGGCTTTTTGGAATGTTATATATTTGTTACATAAAATAGACATAATTTATTTGAATTATTGTATTTTTTACATTATAATTTATATAGACTGAGTTGATATATATATCGTAGAAAAAGTAAATGGCTAGGAATGTATTTGGAAAAAATAAGAATATGTTTACCTTAGGCAAAGCTAAATTTAAAGCTTTGACTGTGGCAGCTATTGCGGGTTTAGCATTGTTAGGTAACAGTGCGGATGCGCAAAGTGTTGCCGTTTCTGATTCAGTCAAAAAAATTACCCCGAAGGTTACAACTCAGAATAGAATTGGTCTTAAAAGAAAGGCTCAGTCTGACACTTTGCGTGTAAATAGCACAAACATTGTCACATCCGGCATGGTAGAATCCTCGGTTGGTACGTCGGGTTTAATGTTGGGCGAGGTATCAAACGAGATACGCAACCTGACATTTAGTGGTGTGACGGATGAAATTGTTGAAATTTCGTCATCTGCGGGCGGTCGTTATGTACCTGAAGATGCTCCTGCGGAAACGACTTTGGCATCAAGGGATGTTGTTGTTTCCGCTTTGGATTCTTTACAGGTTGAGCCAAGCCCTGCTCCGTCAGTATTCCCTTATGACAATGACGATAGCAGTTCATCTTCTGTCGGTGAGGTTAGGAGGGGAACGGCTTCTCAGGCACCTGGTACCACTTCGCTTTTACAAGGAGCGCAAGTCAGCAATTTGACTCCTTATGAAAGAGAAATGTCTGAAAGGACAAAGGGTATAAATTTACCTGAATCTCTTGACCTTGCATCACAAGTTTTGCCTGCTGTTTCGGATGTGGTAATAGTTCCTTTGAATGGAACGCTTGTAGCTTGCCCGAAGGACACCCAATCAGGTTTAACAAATTCGATAATAGCGAAAGTTCTTTCTGCTCGCAATGACGCTTACGGTCATCCTGAGGCTTTAGCCGAAGGATCTTTAATAACACAGGCGGCTGATGCGAATTTCCTCGCCCCTAGCGGGAGAGGGTTAGGGAGAGGTGCATCTCTTGAAACGGATGAGATTCTTCGCTCTGCTCAGAATGACATTGCGGGTATGGGGCAGAATAGTTCTCAATACTCTCCCCTTGTGACTCTGCCGAGTCCAAACTTCCGGTGGACGTTTGGACGAGAGGCATCGAAATCTCTGATTTCGGAGAGGGGAAATGAATCCTCATCCCCTACGGCACTTCGTGCCACTTCCCCTTTACAAGG
>FLNX01002310.1_pt1 | contig 11091 bp, 11 predicted proteins | sample 1140341 | NCBI WGS metagenome assembly FLNX01 (sample SAMEA3878208, study PRJEB12797) | bioreactor metagenome | biome: Moose rumen | place: Sweden | collected 2011-10
GCAGGGAATAACCGGGCGGCGGTTGGGCGAGCCGCTTGAAATGAACCCTTACATTGCGCAAAAACTCGGCGAGACCGCAAAAAGTTATCAAACTGAACTTTTGGAAGAAATTTTTATCGAATTGTCGGAAGCAGATTTTAAATTGAAGACGGGGCGCGCAGGCATTGAAATTTTGGAAAGAATCCTCTTCAAACTTTGCCGCAGGTAATTTAAACGCAAAAAAAATTTTTCCTTCAAACAGCGGCGCAAATGTAGTAAAATTTAGGGACAAGGGAAAAGGGAAAAGGGAAAAGGGAAAAGGGAAAAGTTCATTCCTAATTCTTAATTCCTAATTCCTAATTGAAAGAACGGGGGCGATGCCGTTGGTAGAAGTTTATAAATCGCAGGAGTCGGGGCACTTGGAGAAGTTGACGTTGAGAACGTTGCAAAAGGGCTCTTGGATAAACATAGTCGACCCGACGCCGTATGAATTGCGCGAAGTCAGCGCGTTGACGAATGTCGAGCCGGATTTTTTACGCGCCGCGCTTGACGAAGAAGAACGATCGCATTTGGACAGCGAAAATGATTCGGTAATGATCTTGACGAACGTCCCAATCGTCTACGAAGAGGAAAGTTACGACACCTTGCCGCTCGCAATTATTTTGACGAAGCAATATATAATCACGGTTTGCTTGGAAGAAACGCCCGTCATGTCGAGTTTCAATGAACGAACGGCGCGACTTTTCCACACTTACAAGCGCACGCAATTTTTGTTTGAAATTTTATATCGCTCGGCAACTTTTTATCTGCGCTACCTGCGGCAAATAAATAAGCTCTCCGACGAAATCGAAGAGCAGTTGCGCCGCTCCATGCACAATTCGGACATTTTGCGGCTGATGGAATTGCAAAAAGGTTTGACTTATTTTAATGCCTCGCTCCGTTCCAACGACGCGGTTTTTGATAAACTCCTGCGCCTTCGCAACAGCCGAAGCGTCGAAGGGATTTTGGAGATTTACGAAGAGGATGAAGATTTACTCGAAGACGTTATCATTGAGAACAAACAAGCGAGAGAAATGGTTGAAATGTACAGCCAAATTCTCTCGCAAATGGCAGATATTTTTTCGTCAATAATCTCGAATAATCAAAACATGGTTATGAAATTTCTCGCGGCAATGACGATTATAATCGCAGTGCCGACCGTCATAGCAAGTTTTTTCGGAATGAATGTTCCCGTCCCGCTTGCAGAAAACCCTGTTGGTTTTTTAATTGTCATAGCAATAGCGGTGCTTGCGTCAATCGTTGCGGCGATAGTTTTCTGGAAAAAGCACATGTTCTGGGGATAGAAAAGCAATTAGGAATTAGCAATGAGTAATGAGTAATTAACCCCCCTCTTCATTGCTCATTACACATTACTCATTACTCATTGTTTTAGCTTCGGCGGCGGCAATTTCTTCCGGCGAACGATAATCTTTGTGCGGCTCCAAACCTGCAAATTGATACAGGAAAACAAATTCCTTCGGTTTGTAAGTGATATTGGTAATGCCGCGCACTTTGTATTTGAAATTCCGCTCGGCATCGGGATCGTCCATGTTGTCGCGATATTCGTTGAGCAAATCAAGTGCCATGTCAAAAGGAACCCGCTCTTTTTTTCTGAGAAATACCAGATTGTCAAAGGACATGAACTGAATCAAGCTGAAAAGTTTTTCCTCAAGTTCAAGATATTTTTCCAACTTGGCGGCGTCGGCTCCCTGCTCTTTAAGCTTTTTGTAGCCGTCAATCCAAGCGTAGAAATTTTCAATGGATTTAACGATTCGCGCCTTTTGCTCACGATAAAAATCGACGTGACAGGGAACACTGCGAATGCTGTGAAGAATTGTCTCCGCCAATACGTAAAACGGAATCGGAACTTTTGTCTCAAGGTTACTTTCGGTCGGATTCTTCAGATAATCAAGGAAACTCATATGTTCGCAAAGCCTTTTTTTGTTCTCGGCATACATTTTCAGCTCGTAAAGGTTATCGTTGACTTTGCCCATGCCGTGCCCGAAAGCCTCGAATAAAAATTTCTGTTGAGCCTCGAAACGTTGATTTTCTTCGTCCGTGAAAATTTCTTGCGGCACATATTTTGATCCGACATCTTTTGTGACTTCGCGCATTTCCGCCAAAAGTTCCCTGTTCTTCATGCCGTATTCCTGCATGAGTTTGAAAGCTTTGGTCGTCAATTTGTTGACTGCATGCCAATAGCAAATGGGCGCAGAGTCGGGATCGTCGATTTTAATTTCTTGGAGAATTGCCCAAACATCCATATTCTTGTGCAATTTGGCTTTGAAGGGAGCAAATCTGCCCTTGCCGTCCTGCACATAATGCTCAATAAGCTTATTGCCGGCAGTGATAGCCGCGCCGTAAACCGCTTGAGTCGGAGCATTGGCAACTTCGTTATTCGACACGAACGGCACAGGTTGATCTTTGAACGCCTCAAGTTCGAGATCAATTTGATCGTCGCCCTGATGTTTCTTCTTCTTTTTCTTCTTTTTTTTGCCCTGTGCGGGAACTTCGTCAGTCGGAGCTTCGGTTGATGCAACCTGCGCGGGTTTTTCTGCAACAGGTTCCGGCTTGGGTTCGGGTTGCGGCGGAGGCGGGGGCGGCGGCGCGAAAAGTGTCGTCTTCAAAAGATTGTAAGTGTCTTCGCTGACCGCGCTGAGACGATTTGCAACTTTGATTCCTTGCCCCGTCAAAAATTCGATAATCTTTTTCTCGTCGCACTCGAACTCCTTTGCAATTTGATAGATTCTCTTTGACGCCATAAAAAAATCACTCCCTAAAAAAAAATTTGTTATTTTCCGCGCCGAAGTTCCTCAAGCTTGGCGAAAACTTCCGCGCCGATTCTGTCAGCGACTTCATTGCGTTGAACAGGCAAAGTCACATTGCCTAGATATTCTTTGCGCAAATGTTGTTTTGCCCGCTTGACTGCCCTGTAAAATTCTCGCGAAGGATGCCGATAAGCTCCCGCACCCAGAATCACATTTTCAATCGCCGCGTCCGAGCTGACAACATGCACTTCGCGATTTTTGCGAACCTGTTCATAAGAAATGCGCTCAATCACGCTGTCCGCCGTTTCGTTAAAGCCGCTGTAGATCACTCTGAAAAAATCGTCGTGAACTTCAATCCTCTCTTCGTCTTCACTGCGTGCGGCATCGAAGACCAGAGTTATTTCAAATTTTTCATACGCGCCGTACTCGTGAAGGTTGCGAATCAAAAAATCACGCGCCGTCGCCCAATCTTCCGTGTTTATTTCCTGCCAAACGTGAATCAGATTGTAGCCGTCAACCAAATAATGCGGTCGCTTTTTGCTCATTTTCGTTGTCTCTGGGAAAAAATTTCGTACATAAGAACTGCGCCCGCCGCCGAAGCATTCAGTGAATTGATTTTTCCGACCATCGGAATTTTTATCAGCAAATCGCAATTTTCTCGCGTCAATCGCCTCATGCCTTTGCCTTCGCTCCCGATTATCAAAACAATTCCGCCCGATAAATCTGCTTGCCGGAAATTTTCTTCCGCGTCCATGTCCGCGCCGACAATTTTTAATCCGAGTCCGCGCAGATTTTTTAAAGTTTGAGCGACATTGACAACCTGCGCGACTTTGACATATTCCGCCGCACCCGCCGAAGTTTTAAAAACTGTCGCATTGAGCCGAACACTCCGCCGCTTCGGAATTATCACGCCGTGAACTCCGACTGCCTCCGCCGTCCGAAGTATCGCGCCGAAATTTTGCGGATCCTCCAATTCGTCAAGCAAAATTATGAAAGGCAACTCATTTTTACTCGCGGCAAGCTCCAAAATTTCTTCGACCGTCGAATAACTCACAGCCGCCGCCTCTGCCGCAACGCCTTGATGTCGCCCGTTACAAATTTTGTCGAGTTTTTCGCGGCTTATGAATTCTACAACAACCCCTGCCGCTTTTGCAAGTGAAAAAATTTTTTGTATGGAGCCATAATGCATTCCTTCCGCGACAAAAATTTTATTCACGCTCCGCCCCGACTTCAAAAGTTCCGTGACGGCATTGCGCCCAAAAATTAAATCCCCCAAAGTTATCTCCTCATTTCGGAATTGCGATAAGCCGCCCCCGTTGGATGCAACGTCACGTTGCTTTTTTGTATGGAGCCGTAATGCATTCCTTCCGCGACAAAAATTTTATTCACGCTCCGCCCCGACTTCAAAAGTTCCGTGACCGCATTGCGCCCAAAAATTAAATCGTCCAAAATTATCTCCTCACTTGGGAATTGCCGTAAGCCACGCTTGATTCCGTTCTTTTTCGGGCAACACGCAATGATCAAACCACATAGAAAAAAATCTGTCGAAACTCTCAACCGCGTAACCGTCTTGATTGTGGTCGCTCGTATCGTAAGGATCGGCGAAAATCAAAACGTCGTCATAAAGCTCCGAAGTTCCAAGCGAATCATAACCGATTATAACGCGCCAATGCCCGCCCCACTCGACATTTTCAACCATAATCGGCACGCCCGCCGAAAGATTTTTCACGACAAATTTTTGAAATTCATATTCGTCAAAAGGCGGCGCGTCCAAACTGCTTTGAACGTCCCAACCAATTTCTTTGAAAAATTTAACCATGTTGCCGAGACTCGTCCCGATTTGCGGCTTGGTTTTCATTTTCTTCATCAAAGTTTGTTCGTCAAAATTTTTTTCGCCGAAATAATTTAAAACAGTCAAAGCCGCCGCCGCTCCGCAACTGTATTCCGTCGTCTGCTGATACGTCGAAAAATGCGGCAAAATAATTCTGTCGCCCGTCGAAGTCATTTCGTAAAAATTAATTTGCGGATAGTAAATCGAATCGGCATGATTAATTTCAACAGGAGCAGAAGCCGCGCCGTCGTCGGCAGAAGCGCAACCGATAAATAAAGCCGTCGACAAAAACGCGGCGGTAAAAAATTTTTTCATAAATTTATCTCCTTGGATGCGATTGTAAATGCCTGCTCGCAAATTTCATCGAGCCGCATTAAATTTTTTCTCAAAAATAATTCGCCAAGCAATGCTTCAAAGCCCGTGCTTGCGTGATATTCCGCAACGGTTGCTTTGCGCGGCGCGTGGCTTTTTGCATTTCTGCCGCGTCGAAAAATATCTCTTTCTTCTTCCGACAAAAAATTTTCCAGCTCGGAATAAATTTTCGCCTGCGCGGGAGCCGAGACAATTTCCGCGCTGAGTTCGTGAAGTCGCGTGATGTTGTGCGTGACTTGCAAAAGGCGCGTGCGAATATACAAATGAAAATACGCGTCGCCGACATGCGCCAAAACCAACGGCGACAGCGTTTTGATTTCTTCAACAGGAAATTTTGAATTCATACAGCTCCGAAAAAAAAACAGCGGGTGGCAGAGACACGGGCGCACATGGACGTGCGCCCGCCCGCAACAGAAACAGGATGTTTCTATTGCGGGGTTACGCCCCTGCGAGGGGTCTTTTCTTTTTGCTACTTTTTCTTTGGGCGCAGCAAAGAAAAAGTAGGTTCAATATCGGTTTTGCGAATCCACTTTTTGGAAAAAAGGGGATTAAATTTTCTTCCATGTTGCGCCTTGCGGCGTATCTTCAACGACAATTCCAGCCGCTTTGAGTTCATCACGAATTTTGTCGGCAACCGCCCAATTTTTTGCGGCGCGTGCCTCTTGCCGAACCGAAATAATAATTTTCATAAGCGAATCAACCAATTCGGGCTTGTCGTCAGATTTTTTTTCTTCCGCTTCGACGGGCAAAGGTTGTTCAAAGAGCCCGATAATCTCCGCCATCTCCAAATAAATTTCGCGGACGCGCAAAATTATATCGCCGTCAATTTTCACGGGCAAAATTTTTCCTTCGATAAAATCGCCGTAATAATTCCCGATCTCCTTTGACAGCTCGAACATGTAAGTTATCGCAAGCGCGGTGTTGAAGTCGTCACTCATTGCCGCATAAAAATTCGCCAAGAGCCGCTCGCCCTCTTCGACAAGCCCGCCCGCTTGACTTACAGTTATCGCAAAATTTTTCTCGCCGGTATCCTTTATGAATTTGCCCGCCGAAATTTTCTCCGCCAAAGCTTCCAACTGCCGATAAGCCTTCGCAAGTTTCCCGTAAAATTCCTGCGCCTCAATAACTCTGTTTTCATTGAACTCAAGCGGGTTGCGATAATGCGTCTGCAAAAGGAGTAGGCGAATAACTTCGCCGGGATATTTGCTCAAAACTTCTTCGACAGTGAAAAAGCCCTTGCGCTTCTCAACCATCTTTTTATTTGATTTGCTGATTTTTTCGTTGCCGTCCGTGATAAAGCCGTTGTGAATCCAATACTGCGCAAAAGAATTTTCGTCGCCCAAAAAAGCTTGACTCTGCGCAATTTCGTTTTCATGATGTGGGAAAATCAAATCGGAGCCGCCGCCGTGAAAATCAAATTTCTCGCCCAAAAATTTCAGCGACATCGTCGAGCATTCAATATGCCAACCGGGACGCCCTTTGCCCCAAGGACTTTCCCAAAAAGGTTCGCCGGGCTTTGCCGCCTTCCAAAGCGCAAAATCCATCGGGTGACGTTTTCTTTCGTCAACTTCGACGCGAGCTCCCGCCATCATGTCGGAAAGTTTCCGCCCGCTCAATTTCCCGTAGTTTTTATCTTCCTCAACGCTGTAAAAAACATCGCCGTTTTCCAAAACATAAGCAAAATTTTTATCGACGAGCCCCCGAATCATTTCGATAATATCATCCATTGTCTCGGAGACTTTCGGATAAAAATCTGCGCGGCGGACGTTGAGCGCGTCCATGCCTTTGAAATAAACGGAAATATTTTTTTCAGAAATTTCTTTCCACGTGACGCCCTGCGCATTTGCCTCCTTGATAATTTTGTCGTCAACGTCGGTGAAATTTTGGACGTAAAGAACTTTGTAACCGAGCTTCTTAAAAAATCTGCGGATGACATCCCACGTGACGAACGGGCGAGCATTGCCGATATGCGGCGCGTTGTAAGGCGTGACGCCGCAACAATAAATGCTTACCTCATTTTTTTTGAGCGGCTTGAAAATTTCTTTCGACCGACTCATTGTGTTGAAAACTTTAATCACAAGCAATCACTCCTTTTATTGCGCAAGGATTATAAGACAAAAATTTTAAATCGGCAAGTTGCGCCTTCAGCGATTTTGATTTAAACTTTCCAAAAAATTTTTTGAAAGGAAGAATGAACTTTGCAGAAAAAAATTTCGCGCAGAGATTTTATCAAAGGCGCGGCGTTGGGATTTTTTGCAGTCAATACGCTCGGAATTTTGCCGGAAAAAGTTTTTGCGGCAGATAATTGCGCTGTCAAAACTCGTTACGGAACTTTCAACGGCTTTGTCGATGAAAAAGGCGTAAAAACTTGGCTCGGTATCCCTTATGCTCAACCGCCCGTCGGAAAATTGCGCTGGCAAGCTCCGCAACCTTTGAAACCGACAAATAAAACTTTCGACGCAAAAAAATTCGGCTTTTCGCCCGTGCAAGCAACAGACGATACCGAAATTGCCTCCTCTTTTGAGCAGAGCGAAAATTGTTTGACGCTAAACATTTGGACGCGCGGCGCGAAAAGAAAAATTTGCCCGTCATGGTTTACATTCCCGGCGGCGGATTCTTTGGCGGCGGCAGCAGCGACCCGCTTTATAACGGCGCAATCTTCGCGGCTAATAAAGACGTCGTTATCGTTACGCTGAATTATCGGCTGAACATTTTCGGTTTCATGAACTTCGGCGCGATTGATTCAGCATTTGAGGACAGCGGTTATCTCGGCATGAAAGATCAAATCGCGGCGTTGACATGGGTTAGGGAAAATATTTTGAACTTCGGTGGCGACCCAAGCAATATTACGCTGTTCGGCGAAAGTGCCGGCGGAATTTCAACTATGCTGTTAATAGTTACGCCCGCCGCGCAGGGCTTGTTCAAAAAAGCTGTCGCGCAGTCAGGGCATTTGGCTATGTATCACACGCCCGAACAATCAGCCGAACTTGCCAAGGCGTTCATGGAAACGGGCGGTTATAAAAATATGCGGCAGTTAATAAAAATGCCCGTCGCTCAACTTTTTGAAACGTATGTCGAACTTCGTGCCAAGCGACCTTTTTTATCGGATGTTGATTACTTCCCAACCTGTGACGGAAAATTTTTACCTGCGCACCCGCTCCGAGCACTCAAAGACGGCGCGGCTCGCAATATAAAATTCATGACCGGCAACACCGCCGACGAGTATCGCTATTGGAATTTGTATTCCGCGGACTTCACCGACAACATGGCAGATTTCCATGCCGCCGTTGCTCCGACTGTTTACGATAGCGAATTTACAAATCCGTATGAGCTTTACGAATCGTGGAAGAAAAATCATGCGGGGGCAGATTATTTGGAGTTCGCTAATCAGCTGGATTGGCGCGTCGGGCAGGAATTGGCGGCGGAGTATCAATCGGCGTTCAACGACGTTTATTATTATTTGTTCAGCGAAAAGTCGCCCGATGAACTTTTGGGCTCGTGCCACGCGGTAGAGTTGCCGTTTGTCTTTGGAAATCCGGATGACGCTCTTGCCCAGAATCCCGACCAGAATTTGATTGCGCAAATGCAGGAGGCGTGGTATATGTTCGCGGCGACGGGCAATCCAAGCAACGCCTTAATTCCGACGTGGAAAAAATATTCCAGCGACGACCGCCAAACTATGGAGATAAATTCAAATGCTTGGGTTTGCCACAAAGATTTGAACACTGACAATTTGAATGAGTTGCGCGGCGTCTACGAAGATAATTTGCTCGATTAAAATACTGTGTAATTTCGCGGCGTAAAAAAATATAATTTGAGTGCTTGACGCAGATACTGAAGACTTGGAAAGCAATTTATCCCGGTTGGTTGAGAAATTAGAGGGGCGGCATGGACGCCGCCCCATGACGCCGCGTTTGAACAGGATGTTCAAGCGGCGACGCCCCCGCGAGGCGAGTTTCTTTTGCAACTTTTCTTTGCTCGGTCAAAGAAAAGTTGATCCTATAAACAAAAATTATTTCAAAACTCAACCGAAGGATACGCCGAGATGGTTTTGCGTGCCCACTTTAGAAAAAAGGGGGCAATTTCTCCGCAAAAAAGACCGGTGAAAAATTTTTCATCGGTCTTTTCAATTCAATATTTCCTGTTGAAAATCGTTCCGCGCAGTTCTTGCGAACCAATCAAGTCGTAGGAACGAACAGTGCTGTTTTGCCGCCGCGATTTGTTCAGCCACGACCGCGCCCGATACATTATCTGATTGTCCATCGGAATTATTTTCTTAATCAACGCCTGACATTCTTCCGACTCGCGATAATCATTTTTTGGCAATGCTTTTATCTTGTCGACAAGCCGTCCGCGTTGGTCGACAAGTTCAACAAACAAATCGCTGTCGCGCTGGTCGCTGAACTTTAAAAGTTCTTCCGTCAACGCAAAATATTTGTACCAGAGATTTCGCGCCTCTTGCAAAACTTCTTCCGCCGAAATATTTTCAGCAACTTCGTCATTAGGCATAACCGTTGCCGCCCTTGCCGTCGCCCTTCTCGAAACGCGCTTTTTTCATTGCCTCGACCCATGCGTCGCGCAAATCGCCGATAAGCTCTTTTGCCTCGTCAATCTGCGCAATGTCGCTTTTGATATTTCCTTCAACCAGTCTGTCATAAATGTAATTGTAAAGCATGAACAGCTGATGAGAAATTTCATAATCCATGTTGAGTGTCAAGCGGAATTCCGAAATTATCCGTTGCGCCTTTTGCAACTGGTTATTTGCTTCTTCGTAATTTTTTTCTTCAAGAGCCGCTTTGCCGTCGTCGATAAATTTCAAGCAACCGTTATACAGCATAAGCGTCAACTGTTCCGACGGTGCGTTTAAAATTTGCTGTCGCCTGTATTGCTCTGCCGCATTCATCACCATATTTCAAACCAACCTCCAAAATGCAATTAGGAATTATGAATTAAGAATTAGGAATGAAGAACGCCTTTTAATTATTAATTCCTAATTCCTAATTACTAATTATTTACTGTCCGCCCGTTATGAAGTTCAGCTGCGTGCCGAGTTTGGCAAGAGCCACTTCCATTGCGTCATATTTTTTGTAAAGCTTGTCCTCGAACGAGTTCATCAGCTTCTTAAAGTTACTCATCTTGGTCTGCAACTCGCGTAAAAGATTGTTCAAGTCGCTGTCTTCGGTAATGTCTGACGAAGAACCTGCGCGATTCTTTATAAGTTTTGTTGCGTCCGAGAAAACGTCGCTGAGTTGTTGCGCAATGCCGTTCCTTGCCTTAATTTCGCTGTCGGTAAGTGTTCTGCCGGTTTCGGGATCCGTTTTGTTTGTAAAGGGTTTCGACAAAATATTGTAAACCGCGTCGGGATCAACGGCAAGAGCTTTTCTGAGCTTGGTCTCGTCAAGTTCCAACTGCCCTTTTATGCCCGTCGTAGAAACGCCGAGACTGTAAATCGAATTATACGTAACGTAACTGCCTGTCTCTTCGTTGTAGAAAGAAGTATTAATTCCTTCAACCGTTGCGGAGATTGTGTTGCGCATGTCGTTGATAATTTTCCCGATCGTCGAATCGTGATAGAGCAGACCTTGTTTGGCTTTTTCTTCCCACTTTTCAATCTGCTCGTCCTTCATGGAGTCTTTTTGCGATTGAGTAAGCGGCTTGTAATTGGAATCGTTTTTCTCGTCGTATTTTTCATAAAGGCTGCTTAGAATTTTGTTGTAACTTTCAACGAAAGATTTTACCTTGTCGACAATCGCATCAACGTCCTGCGTAACGGTGACGGTAACGGGATTAACCGCCGTATAATTTCCGGCAGAGTCTGTGGTTCCCGTAGTATTGGTGAAATTGTAAGTTACGCCGCCGACGGTAAGTTTGTTGTCTTCAATCGAATCATAAGGAACGCCGTCAATTAAAACCGAGCCGTAGTAACCCGCAACCGATGCCTTCGTGCCGATAGAGGAAATTTGCAAACCGCTCTCGCCGTATCCTTCAGGCGCAACAAGTCCGCCGTCTTTTGACTGATAAAGATTCAAGGCGTTGAAGAAGTCTTTGGCAACAGTACCGGCGGCGGTCGTCGAGCCGTTGGTATCGGCGGCGGAAGTCGTC
>FLNX01003888.1_pt1 | contig 11060 bp, 7 predicted proteins | sample 1140341 | NCBI WGS metagenome assembly FLNX01 (sample SAMEA3878208, study PRJEB12797) | bioreactor metagenome | biome: Moose rumen | place: Sweden | collected 2011-10
GATATCGGTAGCCGCCGTTATAACGCCGCCGTTCGCAGCCGTAGCGGCAATGGAGCGGGCGTCCATCAGGGCCACCATGGAGATCTGCCCCTGCCCGGGCTTGGAGCCTTCGCGGTTAGGGAAGTTGCGGGTGGTGTGGCGGATGGAAAGGCCGTTGTTGGACGGAACGTCACCGGCTCCGAAGCAGGGACCGCAGAAAGCGGGCTTGATGACTACACCGGCTTCCAGGAGTTCTTCGGCAATGTGGTTACGGGTGGTAGCCAGATATACGGGTGTGCTCTGAGGATAGGCGCTCATGGTGAAATAATCGTTGCCGATAGACTTGCCCTTCAGGATAGTGGCAGCCTCGCTCAGGTTGTCGTAGGTACCGCCGGAGCAGCCTGCGATGATGCCCTGGTCGGCATACACCTTCCCGTTCCGGATCTTGGAGAGGAGGTCCGGGTGCACCTTCTCGCCGAAACGCTTCCTGGTGTCTTCCTCGATGGCCTTCAGCACTTTCTCCGGGTTCTCCTGCAGCTCGTGGATGGTAACGGCGTTGGAAGGATGGTAAGGCAGGGCTATCATGCTCTCCTGGGTACTCAGGTCGATCCTGACCATGGCGTCGTAATAGGCCACCTTGCCGGGTTTGAGCTCCTTGTAGGCCTCCGGACGCTTGTGCATCTCGAAGTAATGCTTCACTTCGTCGTCCGTAATCCAGATGGAAGAGAGGCAGGTGGTTTCGGTGGTCATCACGTCAATGCCGTTGCGGAAGTCGATGGGCAGCTCCTTCACGCCGGGGCCGGCGAATTCCAGCACCTTGTTCTTCACGAAGCCGCTTTCGAAGGTGGCCTTCACCAGGGAAATGGCCACATCGTGCGGGCCAATCCCATGCTTGGGCTTGCCTTCCAGCCACACCAGCACCACTTCCGGGGCATTGATGTCCCAGGTGTTCCGGAGCAGCTGCTTCACCAGTTCGCCGCCGCCTTCGCCCACGCCCATGTTGCCCAGGGAACCGTAGCGGGTATGGCTGTCGGAGCCCAGGATCATGTTGCCGCAGGCGGTGAGGGCCTCGCGGGCATACTGGTGAATCACGGCCTGGTTGGCCGGCACGTAGATGCCACCATATTTCTTGGCGGCGGAAAGGCCGAATACATGGTCGTCTTCGTTGATGGTACCGCCCACGGCGCAGAGGCTGTTGTGGCAGTTGGTCATGGCATAGGGCAGCGGGAACTGCTCCAGTCCGCTGGCGCGGGCCGTCTGGATAATGCCCACGTACGTAATGTCGTGCGACACCATGGCGTCGAAGCGGATGCGGAGTTTGTCCCCCTTGGAGCCGTCCACGTCGTGCGCGCGGAGAATCTGATAGGCAATGGTATTTTCACGGGCGGCATCCTTGTCCAGGGAAGCCTGCTCTGCAAGGGTTTTTCCTTCCAGCAGATAAACGCCGTGATGAATGAGTTCCACCATAATAGTTCAGTGTTTAGTTATTGTTATTTGAATATTGAATCCATGAAAACCGTGAGGGCGAGCATGTCGGCCGATCCGCCGGGAGAAATCCCCTCCCTGGCATAACGGTCGCACATGTCTTTCAGCCGCTCTTTCCAGTCCGGGCCATCCTGGGCAGATTTGTCATTCTGGGCAGAGCGAAGCATTTCCGCCGCCTCCCTTTTCACTTCCTGCGCCCGCTCCATGCCCACACGGCGGATCACGCAGGTGTCGTCCAGGGCGGACATGATCCGCAGCAGAAGCGCCTGAAGCCGAGATTCTTCACTTCTGTCATCCTGAGCACCAGCGAAGGCTCTGTAGTACGGCAGCCAATCGGCAAAGAGGTGGGCATATCCGCTGCGGGCCATGCCCCGGGCGCCTTCTACGCCGTAACGGGCCTGGGCTTCGGCCCCATGCGTGGTAGGTAAGTCTTTGTCTAACAGCGAGTTATCGAAAATGACCCCGGCGATTTTGCCCAGGTCGATTTGCATATCTTTCTCATTATCAACCATTTCCGCACCACGGGCATACAGGGCCAGGCCCAGGCAGAAGATGGCACCGCGGTGCGTATTCACGCCACCTGTAGCCTCCAGCATGGCCTTCTCCGCGTCCAGGCCCAGGTTCCGGAGTTCTTCGGCCGATGCGGCCCGGGCCATCCGGCTCCAGAACGGCCGGAGGGCGGCCAAGGCTTTCTGCATCAGGGCGTAATCCATATCGGCATGGGCGCCGTTCGAATGCGGGCACACCAGGCCGGGCTTGAGCGGAGTGTCCAGCTCCAGGGAAAGGGCGCGCTGTGCCAGTGAAGAGAGCAGATAAGGGTGCGTGACAGCGGGGGTAAGCGCGGCTGCGGCCCGGTAGGAGCCCCTATCCAGGGCTTCGCGGACGGAAGAGGCGCCCACAAAAACATCGGCCAGGGCAAGACGCGGAATTTCAATGATTTCCACGCCCTGCCCCGGAAGCTTTTCCTTAAGTAAAGTATTGTATCGCGCGGTCAGAGGGTCCGTTGGTTCGGAGCCCACAAACCGCACCCGGGCCTGCAATGCCGGAGCAATGTGCCGCACAAAGAGGTCCATGTCCAACAGCATCTGGGTTTCGGATGCGTCGGAGAAGTTTTTCATAAAATAAGAAGGAAAAGTAGCCGATGAAATCTGATAGGCCGACCCCTCCGCGACCGTAACCTGCGGAAGGGCGCCGAAAGCCCCCTGCAGCATGGCATGGCGCTCCCGGTATGCAAAACGGGAAATGTCTTCCCGTACAGGAATGACAAAAAGGTGCTGTACCCAGGTCAGCGCCTGCTTCACCAGGTAAACATGGCCGAGGGTGAGCGGATTGGCGTTCATCACCACCACTCCGGTCTGGCCCGGCTGGCGGAGCGTCCTGAGGTATGCGCAATACTCTTCCAGTCCCCTGCCGTTCTCCATGAGGACGGCCAGGGGGGCCTTGGCCAGCAAATGGAAGCCCAGGCTCTCGAAAATGGAAACGTTCTCCGGCTTGGTGAAAACTTTCAGGTTCCGGATGCCCCTTAGGGAAGCTTCCCGGATGATGCGGGAAACCAGCGGAGCGGCCAGGCCCTCGCTGCGGGCTTCCGGAGAAACTGCGATGCACTTGAGTACATCGGCCTGCAAACCGGCGCCGGCCAGAATTTCTCCGGCCTCATCCACGACCGCCAGATACAAGTCCATCGCTTCCATGCGCAAGCCGTTGGCTGCCAGGAAGCGCTCCACTTTGCCGTGGAAGAAAGGAGATGAAAGCGGCATCTCCTGTATGTCCGTATTCGTGTATGGTCGCATCCTTTACGCAAGCTTTCCAATACTCCCGGTTCCGCCTGCTATGGAATCGCGCCGCTAAGGTAATGAATTATTACCGATTTCCCAAGTTTATCTTATGATTCTAAAAAAGAATTTACCAAATTGTCTATTTTCTCAAGCAATTCCTCCTGCGTATGGGTATGGTTCCGCATGCAGAAGCGGGCGGGGTTCCCGCAAAGGAGGCATTCCCGGGGAGGAAGCCCCAGCTCCTCCCGGCCCAAAGGGACGGGCGCCTTCTCCCCCGGGCAGAGCACATCGATGTCCATGAGCCTTCCCAGGGGATGGGTATCTTCCGTTTCGGTACAGATGCGTTTCACCAGCAGTGCAGGGAGCGGGACCGCCAGATAGGCCTCGTAGCCCGTTTTCAAGTCACGGACCTGCCCATGGCGGAGGACGCTGCCGAACTTGTCCAGCAGGGCCGCAAGCCCGGCGCCCCCCACAGTGAGGGAGTCCGCGTTTCTTTTCACCGGGCCGGGGAGCTGGACCGTAAGGCATATGAGGGTACAGCCGGGATAAGCTTCCAGCAACTGCCGCTGCCGAAGCGCCCGGCTGTCTCGGGCTGCCAGGAGTTCTTCCAGAGTAATGCCGCTCACTGCAGGAATCAGTCTTCGATGTTGTAAATCCTGTCCAGTACGGAACCGTCGCGGTTCATGACTACACCAACGACCGTCTTGCCGAAAGGAAGCGGGTCAGGCGTGCCGATGATAGAAGTTGCCTTTGCGGCCAAATCTTTGATATCCACGAGCTTGAGTCCGGCTGCTTCCAGTTTCTCTTTAATTTCCTGCCGGGCGGGGTTCACGGCGATGCCGTATTCCGTCACCACCACGTCCACAGACTTGCCGGGAGTGATGAGCGTGGTCACCTTGGGCACCACGCACGGGATGCGGCCGCGAAGGAGCGGGCACACGATGATGCTCAGGGCACTGTCGGCCGCCGTATCCTGGTGACCACCGATGGCCCCGCGGATGATGCCGTCCGAGCCCACCAGCACATTCACGTTGAAGTCCGTATCCACTTCCAGGGCACTCAGGATTACGATGTCCAGAGCATGGGTGGCGGATCCGGTGTGCTGCCCGGAGGCATACTCAACTGCCGATACTTCCACATGGGAAGGGTCTGTGGCAATGCTCTGCGCCGCCACTTTGTCGAAGGACTGCACGTCGACGAGCCGGCCGATGAGCCCCTCCTCGTGGAGTTTCACCATATGGGCCGTGATGCCGCCCAGGGCGAAACTGGCTTTGATTCCGCGGTTCAGCATCTCTTCCCGGATGTATTTGACCACGGCCAGCGAAGCGCCGCCGGTACCCGTCTGGATGCTGAATCCATCCTTAAAGTAACCGGAGTTAATCACCACTTTGGCAGCCTGTTTTGCAAGGAGAATATCGCGGGGATTCTTGCTGTCGCGGATGGCTCCGGCCGAAATCTTGGAGCTGTCTCCCACACTGTCTACCACCACCACGGATTCCACATCGGCCCCGCGGATTCCGGAGGGCAGGTTGGGATAGGCCACCAGGTCGTCGGTGAGCACCACCACATGGGAAGCGTAGCGGGCATCCGGAAGGGCGTAACCCAGGGATCCGCAGATGCTTTTGGCATTCTCGCTGCGCGGAACGCCGCAGGCGTTGCCCAGTTCGTCCGAGGCCGAAGCCCCCAGGAAAGCAACGTCTATCTTAAGCTCCCCCTTGGCAATGGCGCTGCCGCGGCCGCCGTGGGAACGGAAGACCACCGGCTCCTTCAAAAGACCATGGGAAATGGCATCGGCCAGTTCTCCCCGGAGACCGGAAGTGGAAATTCCGGTAATAACGCCGTTCTTAATATGTTCAATCAGGGGTTTATGGACGTCCGAAAGGCTGGACGCGGCCAGTTTCAGGTCCTTGAAGCCCATTTCGGCCAGTTTGTCCACAACCAGGTTCACCACTTTGTCCCCACCCCGGAAATGGTGGTGGAAACTGATGGTCATGCCATCCTTGAGGCCCGAGGTCACGATGGCCTCTTCCAGGGTAACTACTTTCGAGTTTCTCATAGCACTTCCTCCTTGTCAATTACACCGGCGGCCACGGCCAGGGCGATGGTCCGTTCTGCGCGGAGCACCACGGGCCTGTCCACCATTTTACCGTTCAGCGAGATGACGCCGGAGCCTTTGGCCTGGGCCTCCCGGATGGCGGCCACCACGGCACGGGCCTTGGCAATTTCCTTTTCAGTAGGCGTAAACACACTGTTCACCACCTCGATTTGCCTGGGATTGATGATGGACTTTCCGTCGAAGCCCAGTGTTTTGATGAGTTCCACTTCCTTCCGGAAGGTTTCCATGTCGTCCAGGTTGGAATACACCGTGTCGAAGCAGGCGATGCCGGCGGCACGGGCGGCCACGACAATCTGTTCGCGGGCAAGCAGCAGTTCCGCCCCGCCCGGAGTACGGTTGGTCTTCAGGTTGGCGCTGTAGTCTTCGGCACCGAGGGCGATTCCCATCATCCGTTTGGAGGCGGTGGCTATCTCATAGGCGTTCACCACGCCCAGGGCGCTCTCGATGGCGGCCATGATGCGGGTTTCCCCCACCCGGCCGATTTCGGTTTCCACCTTCAGGATTTCGGCTTCCAGCTCGCGGACTTCTTCGGCCGTCTCCGTCTTGGGCATGCGGATCACGTCCACGCCCGCCTTGACGACGGCTTCCACGTCTTTGCGGCCATAAGGGGTATTGAGCGGATTGATGCGAACCACCATCTCCGTATTGCCGTAGTCGATGGATTTGAGGGCGTTGTACACCAGCAGGCGCGCTGCGTCCTTTTCGGCCATGGTAACGGAGTCTTCCAGGTCCAGCATAATGCTGTCGGGGCCGTAGATATGGGCATCGGCCATCATTCCGGGATTGTTGCCCGGAACGAACATCATGGTTCTCCTTAGTCTTTCCATACGTCCTTCCCGCTTGAGCGGACCGCGGCTGCTGTAACCCGGGCCCGGATGGTACAATCCAATGCGCCTTTGTCGATGGCCTCCACGTGCGCATCCGTGATGCCGAGGCCTGTCAGCGTTTCTGCAATCAGGGCTTTGATCTGACGCCCGAACTGCGCGGCCACGGAGCTCTGCAAATCTATCTGCAAGCCCTCTCCAGGGCCGATGGTGACCATGATGTCACCACTTTCCAATGTTCCTGCTATTGCGTGTTTCATTTCATGAAATAAAATGTTTACGTTACCCCTTCCCTAAATCCCTTCCCTCGGGGAAGGGACTTGCTTTCGCCCTTCGGGCTCAAAGGATGTTTACGTTACCCCTTCCCTAAATCCCTTCCCTCGGGGAAGGGACTTGCTTTCGCCCTTCGGGCTCAAAGGATGTTTACGTTACCCCTTCCCTGAAGGTGGATAAACAATCAATTATCCCTGATGGGCTGGTCTTAACAGATCCAATACCACTTTTACGGGGTTGAAGGTCTCGATGGGCACCTCCACAAAGAGGGTGTTCCAGTCGCTCATGGCGCCGTTCCAGAGGCCCGGAAGTTCCAGGGCCTTGAGTTCCCGCCCTTCATAGCTCTTGGAGCTGATGAAACCGGCTTCTTCGTCCACATAATCTAGCAGGTTGAACTTCTCTCCCTTGTAATTCCGGAGCAGGCACACCAGATCTACCGGATTGAAGTGCGTGGCCTGGGACATGGCTTCCATGGCGCCCTTGTCGGCCTTGTTGATTTGCACGCTTTCCAGGATCTGCAGGCTGGTGGCGCCGTCCTTCCCGGCAATCACATAAGGGCCGCCGCCCGGTTCCCCTTCGTTGCGCACCATGCCGCAAACCCGGATGGGCCGGTCCAGCTTGGCACGGAGGATCCGGACCCTTTCCTTCTCACTGCGGGCCAGCGGAATTTGGACGCAGAGGGTCTTGTCCAGGAAATTCTCTATTTCGTTGCAAAGCTGCACGGAAGGCGCCTCGTCCAGCTGGCGGAGATACCCGAAAATGCGGTCTCTAAGCTGCAGGGCCACACCCATGAGCACCTGCTTGTAACGGGCGGTGACCGGAAGCAGCTTTTCATGTGCGACGTTGTCTATATTCTTGATGCTCACCAGTTCCTCTTCCACCTTGTTCAAATTGTAGATAAGGGCGCCGTGGCCGGCCGGCCGGAACAGCAGCGAACCGTCCTCCTTGCGGAAAGGTTTGTTGTCCGGATCCACCGCCAGGGTGTCCGTGGCCTTGTCCTGGAAGGTAAAACGGATGTTATAGCGCACGCCGTACCGGGCTTCGTAGGCAGCCTTCACCTCGGCGATGGCTTCCTCAAACAGGGCCTGGTGCTCCGGCGAGATGGTTACAGTGAGGTTGCAGCTGCCGTCGGCGTTCCTCATGTACTCCTGCGCCTCTACCAGATGTTCGGCAATGGCGGTGCGGACTTCTTCCGGATAACGGTGGAACTTGAGCACGCCCTTGGGCTTGGAGCCGTAGGCCAGCCCCTCTTCCTTCAGCAGGAGACGGAGCGTCTTGAGCCTATAGGCGGCATTGTCTTCCGGCTCGCCGAAGCGTTCCGGAGTATAGAAAGCGAAGTCCTTGATCCGGGCCGACAGCTTGGCCCCGGGAGCGTCGGCAGGAAGGTCTTTGCCGCCTTCCATGACGGAAAGGCCGGCGAACATGTCCTTGAACATGCGGGAAGCCGCTCCGGAAGCCGGGACGAACTTGCTCTTCCCCTTCACGGCGGCCTGCTTGCAATAAGCAACGGCGGCGTCTTCGGCCGAAGGGTCCAGGACCAGGATGCCCCGTTCCGGCGTTGCCGGTCCCACGATTTTCATCCAGGGGAAGCCGCTCTTGAAATGTTCCACCTGGTCTTTCACCTGGCGGAGGCTGGCCCCCCGCTCCTCGATTTGACTGATGTCTTTCTGATTGAACATGGCGTATGTGGTTAGTCTATGTAAAATTCTCTGCGGTAATTGTATTCGCTCCTGAGTTTCTCGAAGCTGCCGGGGCTGGAACGGAAGATGAAATCGTCCGTGAAGATGGGATAATTGTACTGCAGGATGGCCGCAATCTCCCCTTGCGTCTTCCCATGGAGGTCCAGCGTAACGGGCTTCAGGGCTTCGTTCTCCGTATCCGGGGCGAAATCCATCAGCGGGGCAATCCCGAAGTGCCGGGCAATGGCCTGGACGGCCATGGCGGTTCCGTTCTGCTTGCCCTGGTAGGAGTAGCCGGCAATATGCGGGGTGGCTATGTCACAGGCGGCAATCAGGTTAGGATTCACGTCCGGTTCGTTGCACCAGGTATCCAGGATGATGGCGCCCAGTTTGGGACTGGCATGCAGGAGGGCCGATTCGTTCACCACCTCCCCCCGGGCGGCGTTGATGAAGATGGCACCCGGCCGCATCTTCTCGAAGAAAGCTTCGGAAGCCATTCCCCGGGTGGTTTCGTCCAGCGGGGTATGGAGGGTGATAATCTGCGACTGTTCCAGCACTTCGTCCAGGCTGGAAAAGCCGTCCTCCCCTTCCCGTGCAGCCCTGGGAGGGTCGTTCAACAGCACCCGGAAACCCAGGGAACGGGCCATTTTCTCCACCTTGGTGCCCACATTGCCCACGCCGATGATGCCGATGGTGGCCCCGTCCAATTTGATGGATCTGCGGGAAGCCGTGCCGTACAGGGCGGAGAACACATAATCCGCCACGCCGCCGGCGTTGCAGCCCGCAGCATTGCAAACCTCGATGCCATGCTCCGCGCACCAGGGAAGGTCTATATGGTCCGTTCCGATGGTGGCGCTGGCAATCATCTTTACCCGGGTACCGGAAAGAGATTCCGCATTGCAGCGGGTTCTGGTGCGGATAATGATGGCGTCGGCCTCCTCCATGGCGGCATGGTCTATGGCCCTGCCGTCCAGGTAAACCACATTGGCATAGGGTTCCAGAACGCCCTTCAGGAAAGGAATATTGGTATCTGCGACAATGGTCACTTCCGTGGGTTGATTTATAGCATACAAATATAGCGATTGTACGGGAATTAAACAATTAGTTTTTTTGTAAAGTGTTTTGGCAAAACAGCCGCCATATATTATATTTGCACTTGCTTATGAGAAAGGTTAGTAGTATATTGTGGGCTGGGCTCCTTTTGGCTTGCGGTTTTCCGCTGGGGGCGCAGGAAGTGCGTGACTCGTTGGAAGCTGCCCGGGTTACTGCCGTGAAGGAGCGGATGCAGAACACGACGCAAACGGGCCTTACCCGCATCGAGGGAAAGCAGCTCAATACCGGCATAGCCACCTTCGGTACTCCGGACGTTATCAAGAAACTGCAGATGCTTCCGGGCGTCGCCGCAGGAAACGAACTCATGAGCGGCCTTTATGTGCACGGAGGGGACGGCAACGACAACCTCTTCCTGCTGGACGGCGTACCCCTTTACAATATCTCCCATTTCGGCGGGCTGTTTTCCAGTTTCAACACAGACCTTATCGACAACCTGGACTTTTATAAAAGCGGATTTCCAGCCCGTTACGGCGGCCGGATGTCTTCCGTGGTGGACGTGGAGACCCGGGAGGGGGACATGCAACGCTTCCATGGCGCTTTCTCCCTGGGCCTCATCGACGGGCGCGCCCAGTTGGAAGGCCCCCTCGTCAAGGGGAAGACCTCCTTCAATGTGGGACTCAGGCGCTCCTGGATGGACCTGGTCACCATTCCTGCCCTCATCTATGCCAACCGCCGCAACGGAGAGGACGAAACGGTGGACGGCGGCTATGCAATGAGCGATTTCAACGCCAGGATCACGCACCGATTCTCCCCCAAAAGCGTTCTCAGCGCCTGCTTTTACTGGGGAGAAGACAACCTGCACGCCGGGCAGGAGACAAAAGACTATGTCCTGGGAGAGGACGGCCTGCAGCACGAGAATACCGGCAAGATGAAGATCGGCGTAAAATGGGGCAGCCTCACCGCTTCCCTCTCCCACCAGTACGAGTATTCCAGGAAGCTGCGTTCCAAGAACATGCTGTACTTCTCCAGAAGCAGCTCGGACACCGGTTACGAGTTCCGTTTCCAAGACTGGGCGGCCGAGGGGGAAAGCGTCACCGCCATGGTGGACTCGGACGTCTCCTATGTGAAGGAAATCGGCCTCAAGAGCGACTGGGACTGGTATCCCAACAACTATAACCACGTGCGCTTCGGCCTGTCCGGCCAATATCACTGGTACCATTCCGGCCGGGAATTCACCTCCTCTTCCACCCAGGGAGGCGAAGTTCTGCAGGAAAATGCCGACAAGGAGTCGCTGGGCTACCGTTCCCTGGAACCGGCCCTGTATGCCGAGGACGAGATTTTCCTCCGCTACAACCTTACCCTGAACGCCGGCCTGCGTTATGCGCTTTTCCGCACCGGCGACAAAACATGGCATTCGCTGGAGCCGCGCCTGGCCTTCAAATGGATGCTCCATCCGAATGTGACCGCCAAGCTCTCCTACACGCGCATGAGCCAGTTCGCCCACCTGGTGGCCGCCATGTACATGGACCTTCCCTCCAACAGCTGGATGCCCAGTACGAACCAGGCCCGTCCCATGGTGTCGGACCAGATTGCAGGCGGCATCTACCTCACTCCCCTCCCGCATTTCACCCTGAACCTGGAAGGCTGGTACAAGACGATGGATCACCTGCTGGTGTACAACGGCAGCAACTCCTTCGTCCCGCCCCTTACAGAATGGGAGAAATCCTTCACGGAGGGTACCGGAAAGTCCTGGGGCCTGGAAGTGGAAGCCTCCTACAACAACGGGCCGCTGGAGTTGTCGGCCTATTATACCCTGTCCTGGACCCGCCGCAACTTCGAGGATTTCTACTGCACCTGGTTCCCCGACCGGAACGAC
>FLNX01004618.1_pt1 | contig 11053 bp, 7 predicted proteins | sample 1140341 | NCBI WGS metagenome assembly FLNX01 (sample SAMEA3878208, study PRJEB12797) | bioreactor metagenome | biome: Moose rumen | place: Sweden | collected 2011-10
GGGGGAGGTTTTATTGATGCAGATGCAGGTGGCCGAAGTTGCCATTGAAGTACAGAAGAAGAAAATCAAGAATATGCACCTCTATGTCAAACCACCCTGCGGCAGGGTGGTTATTTCTGCACCTTTGCAAGTGCCGAATAAAGCGATTGAACTCTTTGCCCGCACCAACCTTCCGTGGGTACGCAGGCAGATTGAGAAATTTCAGCAGCAGCCTCGCGCAGCCAGACGGCAATATGTGTCCGGGGAGACACTTTATCTGTGGGGCGAACCTTATCGACTGGTGGTTATCGAGTCGCAAAGGCCTGCCTATAAAATCATGGGCGATAAAATTCTCTTGTATCTGCCGAAAAAGTCCGGCGTGGACTGGCGGGAAAAATTTATGCGGGAGGTCTATCGGGCAGAACTGATAAAAAAGGCAGAAATGCTTATGCCCAAGTGGGAGCAGATAACTGGCCTCAAAGCCAATGAATGGCGGACAAAATACATGAAAACGCGCTGGGGCACTTGCAACATCATAGCGAAAAGAATCTGGCTGAATGTCCAGTTGGCGCAAAAGCCGCCGGTGTGTCTGGAATATGTCATCCTGCACGAGCTGACCCATTTAATCGAAAAACACCACAATGCCCGATTCTACGGCTATGTGGCAAAGTTCATGCCGGACTGGCAGGAAATCCGGGCACGGCTGAATGCAATGAATTAAGATAAAGATTGTTGGTACAGCAACAGGAAAGGCTTGATAAATAAATGGCAGTAAAGAAAACCGAATTATACAGCTCTTTGTGGGCAAGCTGTGATGCTTTGCGCGGTGGTATGGATGCGTCACAGTACAAGGATTATGTGCTGACCTTGCTTTTTATGAAATATGTGACGGATAAATACGGCGAGATTATCGTTTTTGATAAAGAACATGACCCGGAAGAAGACCCGGCAAAGCGTGTTGGTTGTAGTTTTGAAGACTTCATCAGATTAAAAGAAAATAAGCATATTAGTGAGGGCATGGATAAAATCCTTGCCCGACTGAAAGAGGTCAACACGGCGCTTAGTGATGTGATTGGCAATATATCGTTCAATGATGAGCAAAAGCTGGGCAAAGGCAAGGAAATGGTGGAGAAGCTCACGGAGCTTATTGCCATTTTCCAGCGTCCGGAGCTTGATTTCCGCAACAATAAGGCCACGGGTGATGATATTATCGGTGATGCCTACGAATACTTGATGAAGAACTTTGCCGCCGATAGTGGCAAGAGCAAGGGGCAGTTCTATACTCCTGCTGAAGTTTCACGGATTTTGGCCAAGGTAATCGGGAGTGGTACGACGACGAAAAGCAATCCAACTATCTGTGATGAGGCAGTTGCATGATTGATACAATGCTCCGTAGCCGTTATCGTTAGGGAGTGCGGATAAAGCCCAAGAAACAAGGCTTGCTGACACAAAGGGGTGTGCAGAAAGCCGATTTTTTATAAGTGGCTATAGGGATGCCGCTACTCAGATGATTCTTCATTGCGCATTGAAACACAAAAAATGCACACCCCCTTATTTTTACGCAATCAAGGATTCCTCTACAATCAATGTGTCGAGTTTTCTACATATTTTGAATGGAGGAATTCAAATGAACAACAAAGCTAACATCTACGGGTATATCAGGGTATCTACCACGCTCCAGAACGATGACCGCCAGTGGATGGCCATGGACGAGTTCGGAGTAGCACGGGAGCGCGTGTTCGTCGATAAGCAGTCCGGTAAGGACTTCGACCGTCCTGCCTATCAGGATTTGCTTGGGAGGCTTTCGAACGGCGACACATTGGTCGTGAAAAGCCTTGACCGTCTCGGACGCAAGTACGACGAGATGTTGGAGCAGTGGCGCATCATCACCAAGGAGAAGGGTGCAGCCATCGTAGTCCTTGACTTGCCCCTTTTGGATACACGCGAACGAATAGCAGGTGACCTTACCGGAATCCTGATTTCGGACATTGTCTTGCAGCTGTTCTCATATGTTGCGCAGACAGAGCGCGATATGAATCATCAACGCACGATGGAAGGCATCATGGCGGCACGGGCAAGAGGCGTTGAGTTCGGCAGACCGCCCCGGCAAAAACCAACAGGCTTTGAAGCCATGCGTGCAGCATGGGAGGCAGGTGAGTTGTCAGAGCGTGAAGCTGCCCGCCGTCTCGGTGTTGCCCGTTCTACATTCCATAAATGGACACATGAATAAATGGCCGAAATACCATGGTTTTTCGACCACCTTAAGAATCCTTGATTTTAAGCCACTCTATATATTATCGTAACATTTCGACAGAATATAAATAGTGTCCTGCCGAAACAAGAAATTTTTGACTGGCTGAAAAACCATGGTTTTTCGACACCCTCGGAGCCTATAAGAACTGTGGATGACCGCATCATGCAAACTGCACAGAAAGGAAAAGAATAAGGAGATTTTGGCAATCTTGTTTCCCGATGCCCCCGTCAGAGCAGATACATCAGGGAATTGAAACAAATGTCGGGAAAGGTTATATGGGTCATACGAGGAGGAGGAATATGCAATGAAATTATTCAGGATGTCTGTACGGAAACCGTCAGGGCGTATGGCAGTGCGACAATGTGCTTGCAGGAGTGACGTGGATCCTGGATGCCGTCAGTTCGGGGGACAAGGATACGAAAGCAAAGTATGCCGCAGCCGTCAGCGATGTGAAGATCACGAATGCCGCAAATGGCCAGAAGTGCATGCAGATTACCTTTGACGGCAAGGCTTTGGCAAGTGTTCAGGATAAGGCTGTCCGCAGCCGTATTGCATCCATGAGTGCAGCAGACCAGAAGGAAGCCATGGAATATCTTCGCTATATCAATGCGGCTCTTGCCGATACCAATCCAGAGGTCACATGGACTGTGGACAAAAAGACGGGTAAAACTGTCATTGTAGTGGCAAATCTCACGGATATTCTGCGCAGCTATGCCAAGACAATGCTGCAGGATTCCTACCAGGGGAATATTTCTCTGACACCGCAGGAGACGGAGTTTCTGGCCGCTCTTGGCTACTACTATGAGTTGCAATTGTACCTGACGAGTTCCGAGGCCAAGGCGGATGTCAATATTCCTGCCAACGTGAAACAGAATGCAAAGGCAAGTAATCTCTTCAATGACATTGAAGTAGAGGTTATTTCCGTAGTGCAAAAGTAACATAATAAGAGCTCAGCTTTCCCGGCATAATTTTTTGAACAAGCCCCTGATATATCTGCTATGGCGGGGTCATCCAAACTATAGGAAATGGAAGAACAAACGATTGAGGAGTGAAGAACACCATGGAAAAATCAGCAAAATTTTCGATTCCTATTTCTCGCCGTGATTTTATGAAACTGGCGGCGGTTTCGGCGGCTACACTGGCTATGGGGGGGCAGAATCCGCCCCAGGCAAATGCTGCCTTGCCCTCTGCCGTGGATTTTGGCACAGCGAAGATTCCCACCCTTTTTGAAACCGATGTCTGCGTGGTGGGGGGCGGCCCTGCGGGTACGGCAGCGGCTGTAAACGCGGCCAAAAACGGAGCCAAGACCCTTCTCATTGAGCGCAGCATCCTCTTAGGGGGGCTTGCAACCCTGGGCTGCGTCTATCCTTGTATGCCTACTCTCGTTGATGGCAGCGACACACCTTATATTACGGAACTGAATCAGCGGATGGAACGGCAGCAGGGTGCCAGGGCGAGAAACGATGTTGTTACTGCCGACTTCTTTTACGGCGGTGGGCAAGGGCTATACGCCGCCGAGTCCCTCACCTTGGTCTATGAGGAAATGTGCGCCGAGGCGGGGGCGGATATCCTGTATGAAACCACCCTGATGGGCGCAGTGGTGGAGCAGGGCATAATCAAGGAATGCATCGTGCAGACAGTGGAGGGCCTTGGCAAAATCCGCGCCAAAACCTTCATTGATGCCACGGGGGATGCCCTTCTTTCCCGCCTGGCCGGTGTGAGGACGGAAAAAGGCTCGGAGCAAACCGGCCGGAACCAGCCCATGAGCCTGCGTTTCGAGATGGCAGGGGTGGATGTAAACAAGGTCTGCGACTTCTTCACGTATACCTTAAAAGACCAACGCATGGAACCGCCTCTTTTGCAACGGTTCAAGGAAGATGTGGCCGCAGGCAAAGCCCCCTTCATGGAGTTTGCCAAGATTAAGGAAAATGAGGCTTTTTTCAAGCAAGGGGTCAAGGAGGGCAAGCTCACCGAGGATGACATCCTGTATATTCAGGGCTTCTCCGTCACCGGCAAGCCGGACACCATGGCCATGAACTGCCCGGAAATGCCCCCCTTGCTGTTCAGCGCCACAGAGGCAGCCTCACGCAGCAAAGCCATCCAGTTTGGCCGCCGCATGATGCACCGTATCGCAGGTTTCCTCATTGCCGATGTCCCCGGCTTTGAAAAGGCTTACATCAGCCGTGAGGCCGGTATGCTGGGAACCCGTGAGACTTGGCGCATCCGGGGCAAATACTACCTGACCGCCGAGGATTATTGGAACGGGCACCATTTCCCCGATGCGGTCTGCCGCACGGCCTATCCCATCGACATTCACGATGTAAAGCTGAACTTTGGCAAGAAGCTCCAAAAGGGCGAGTATTACGAGATACCCTACCGCGCCATGGTGCCGGAGGAAATCTCCAACCTCATCGTTGCAGGGCGCTGCATCAGCGGCAGCTTTGCGGCCCAAGCCTCCTTCCGCATCCAGCCCACCTGCATGAGCATGGGGGAGGCGGCAGGCATTGCGGCGGCATGGGGGCTTGCCCATGGCATCACGGCAAAGGATGTGCGTTGGGAGGATATTCCGCAGGATAAACGCAGTTATGTCAGCGAGGCATAAAGCGACAGGAAAAAAAGGAGCAAAAAAAGTGGGAACAGACAGAGGGATTTCCCCGCCGGGCAGGGCTATGGAGGGACCGCGGTTCTGCGTCCGGCACGGTGGGGGCTTTGGCGGAGTTTGAGCGCAGTCTGTGAAAGGAAACATATAGACGCAAAGGAAGGAGATACCATGAGAAAGAAGATTAAAGCGAACAAGCGTCGGAGAATGCTCGCCTTAGCCATTTCGGCGGCTTTGGCAACATCAATATTTGGAGTTGGCGCGCCCGTTAGCGCTGCGGAGTTTTCCGCCTATTTCGACTGGCGGTTATCTGACCCCACGGACAGGACATCGGCTGCAGATCCTTTAAGCATTGTGCCGTCGGTGAAGAATCAGGGAAAATTTGGCACTTGTTGGGCCTTTGCCACCATAGGTGCCTATGAGTCAACCTTTATGCGTCAGCTAAAGGAAGCGGCGCAAGGCGGCGAGGCTATTACTCCCGTCATGCCGGATTTTTCCGAGAGGTATCTGACGTGGATGGCTTATTCTCCGGCTATCAACGAAAAGGAAACGGATAAGATACTGCGTTATCCCTACGGCCCGGTAGACCCTCCCTATGTGCATCCCATTTATGACCAGGGGGGTGACGGTGACAAAGCTACCATGGCTTTGCTTAACAAAGGCGTTGTTAAGGAGGCGGAGGCTCCTTATCAGATTTTCATGGATGATTTCGCCGCCGTCGATCAAGAACTGCAAGAATACATAGATGTAGCCAGAGCCAATTATAAGGCCGGTATTTGGAGCCGGGACGAAGCCAATGCCTACTACCAGAAAAAGGAAACCGAGTTAAAGCAGCAAAAAATTGGGCAAGAAACTTATGGCGCCATTGAAAACACCATTGTCCCCACCGGCGGTTTGCAGGAGGTCTATGTGTTTCCCAAGGACCGTGGCGGCGGACTTACGGACAAAGAGATAGAAAAGGTAAAATCCCTAATTAGAACTCAGGGAGTAATTTTTGTCACGCATTACGCCAATGATCAGACGGCTTTTAATGCGTACAACGAGTGGCGCAACTTGAATATCAACATGGCAACTCATGCCGAGACCTTAGTGGGGTGGGATGATGACTATGTATTTCACGGCAACGATACGGAGGGCAATCCCCTGAAGGGAGCCTTTATCATGCGAAACAGTTGGGGCGAGGACAAAGGAGATAAGGGTTACGGTTATATTTCTTATAAGGATGTTTCATTGCAAAGCTTTTACTCCTTCGAGGCAGAACTTGATGCCCAACGTTACACCATAAACGCTAACCATGCTCCCGTCGCTAATTACACCTTGGGGCAAATACTTCCCGACACTAACAGCTACTTTACTCGTCAACCCGTAGCATCTTCCTTTCAAGCCGGTAAAAATCATTTTCTGAAAGCCGTAATGTTCTACGCCTCCGCCGATAACATGAAGTATGAAATCACCGTAAGGGAAGGAATCGCCCCGGGCGAAGGCACCGTATTGTACAGCAAGTCCGGCACCTTGGGCGAGGACGGCACCAAGGGTTTTGCCGGGTATCGCACGGTGGACTTGGATAAATACATACTTTTGCCCCAAGGCAAGGATTATGTGGTGGAGGTTGTCACCGAAAGCCAAGACGGCTCCCCGGCAAAAATGTTCTTTCAGGCAAGCGACGATCGGAATGATTACAGCGGCTATAAAGGGTACGAAGGACACGGCAAATCCTATTATTACGATTATGACGAGGGAAGATGGGTAGAGGATGCCTATATTGACTTGAATAGCACCTATCGATATACGGCGGGCAGCGTCAAGGATGATAATATTGTACCGACGACGAATTACGCTACAGGGTATAAAAAGCCGGATATTAGCGACACCAATATGCAAGCCGCCCGCATTTTCCTCGTAGCCAGAGGCAAAGAAACGGATCTTGCCAACGGCGGCGATTTTACGGTTGGCTATCTGGATGATACGGGAAGCGACCATTCTTCGGTGATAAATCTCGGCAAGAAAGATGAAAATTATGGATATGATGCCGCCCATCCCCATCGTAAAACCCTATCGAACATGACGGTGGATTTGGACTCCGGCGTTATAAACAGCTACGGCGGTACGATTACCGGGGAAGGTGCCGTAACCAAAACGGGAGAGGGGAGTTTGCTTTTAGCGGGAGCAAATACCTACACAGGGCTTACAAGCGTAAACAAGGGGCTGCTGGCCATAAACGGGAGTATTGCCGCAGACGCTGCGGTTACGGATACCGGCATCCTTATGGGAAACGGCTCTATAGGCGGTACGCTGAATAACCAAAATATCGTGGTGGCAGGTTACGGTGGGGAGGGTACGCTCACCGTGGGCAATTTGTCCGGCGATGGCGGCAAATTTATCTCCCTTGCCAATGCCACCGACAACACCAAAATTCAAGTGCAGGGAACGGCAAATGTAACAAACGCCACTTTCCTTGTGGAGAACGCCCTGCCCGAGAAGGATTATACGGTGGTAAACGCTTCTGCAGTCACGGGAAATACAGCTAACAATTCTGATAAGCAAACGGCTGTCTCCGGTATGATGAGCCAGTACAGCGAAAGTGTAAACAATACGCTGAAGGTAAAATCCGTTTTTGCCGACAATCTTGGCGATGCCGGGACTTCCGAGAAAGAAACCATGCAAGCCATGAACGCCATGTACCGCAATCTGAATGACACCCAAAGGGAAGAAATGCGTACACTCTACCATCTTCCCGTAGGCGAGGCAAAAACGGCTCTGTCCCAGATTGGAAATTCCGATGCGCCGCAGCTCATGAGCCTTGCCCAGCAAAGCACCATAGCCCAGAATGTCATCAGTGACCGCTTGAGCACGGCATTTGCCACGGCCATGGTCGATGTTCCTATGCCCGTCAGTCACTTTGCCGATGAGTCCGAGAGCGGAGACAAGAACGCTTTGACCGTTCCCATGGAACTTCCCCTGGCTACCGACAATAATGCTTGGGTGAAATTCACCAAGCACTGGGGCGATATGAAGAGCGGCGCCAACTATCACGGGCAGGCTATCAGCGGTGGTTATGACCGCGCCATCGGGAAGAACTGGCGTGTCGGCACTTTTATCAGCTACAATGCCATGAGCTATGGAGCGGAATCGGCGAGCGGAAATGTCTACGATACCCGTTTCGGATTTTATGGGGGCTATCATAAAGGCGCAAGAGATGCCTGCATTTATCTTGACTACGGTTGGCAGAAGAACAAACTTCGCCGGAGCCTGATGGGAATGATAGCTTCTGCCGATTACGACAGCCGGCTCATCGAACTGGGCGGCGAATACAAGTATGACCTCCATGCGGATGACGGCAAAATTTGGCATGTCAGTCCCTACGCCGGGATGCAGCTTTCCTATCTCCACCATAACGGTTACAACGAAACGGGAGCCGGTATATTTAACCAAAGGGTGGCCGGAGAAAACAACACCTATTTTGCTATGCAGACGGGCGTTGAGTTCAAGCGGTATCTGAATCGTGGAAGTTATGGGATGCGCTTGGGGGTAAAACACGCCTTCAGCGGAGCAGACCCCAACTTGTCTTTCCACTACGAGGGCGATGCCCAAAACCGCTATACCCTCACGAACAGTCAAGACAAGACCCATTTCCTGCTCAGTCTCTTTGCCGATACGGAATTTGCCCCCGGCTGGCAGATTGCAGGGGATGCGATGCTTCAAAAGGGCAGTCACGATAAAGATTTAAGCGCAAGCATTATGCTGCGCCGTATGTGGTAAAAACAAGTTCTCTATGTATTGCAGGAGGCAATTTAGATGCGATTTCTGGAAAAAGTCAGTGCCGTCATATCCAAATGGCTAATGTTTTGTCCGGTTACAAAATTACGAAGAAGGGAGCTTGATTAAGAGTGATTACGCTAAGATTTATTTCGAGGTGTTTCCTATGTGGTCTGCTCACGGTTTGTCTGCTGTGCGCAGCAGTTTTGCCAGCAGAGGCAGCAGACGTAACCGGACAATTTGATGCCCGGCTCTACCAGAGCAGATTGGATCAATATGCTGCCATAAAGGTTTATAACGTAAGCGGAGAAGATGGCGTACCCTACATATCCGTGCAAGAATATTTGACTGATTTATATGGTTCGAATGTCTCTTTCAAGCGAAAGCATGGCGGCAATCTTCTGGTCGTCACCCGCAATAACACCAGCGTGGAATTTGATGTGAAGAAGGCAAGTATCAGCAGTAAGGACTGGGATGCATTTTTCGGGTCATACGGTGAAAGAGCACTGCCCAATGGAATCCTGCTTCCTGCTGAATTCCAAGGCATAGCTGTTTCACACAAACATCCCTCCACGGAAACGGAGGCAACAACCTTCAGCATTGACCTCCCGGCCTATGGCTTGCAAATGATGGCATATGATGGGCAGATTTTGCTTCCCTTCGCTGTATTGCAGAACATCTTTGCCCTGCCTTGCGGCGCCAACAGTTTTTCCTTCAACGGTGATGATTTTTACGATATAAAGCAGCCCGTTTTCTATATTTACGGGCATAACAGGAACCCAAATATCAAATTGAATCCTTATTCCACGGCTTATTACTCAGGCAAATTTTCCCAGGCCAAGGAGATACCGCCTGCTTATGTGCGATATGCTTACGGTTCCACCTGCTTGCTGCTTGACCTGTATTACGGACATAAAAAAGAAAAAGGCATCGACAGTTTTGATCGCTATTTAGAAGAAAATGGCTTGAAGGAAGGTCTTCTCTCCACGGATACCGATAAGAATTCCGATGCATTTTTGGATTTGGTTTACAGGCTCTTCGACAGCGGACACGATGATGTACAGCTTGAGCACAGCGTATTCAACAGCGCCACATACACCAATACCGTAAGGGTAGCCGAGGCATATGGCGGAATCAAACCAACCCTCAAGGCTTTGCAAAGTTTGACCTACAAACTGGCGGATATGGGGGTGGACTTTCTGGCAGGAGAGACAGGCACCTACGAACAGTATCAAATCGCTTGCCGACAGCTCAATCTTGATTCTATCCTGTTGACGTACATTTTCCGTGATGACAGCCAAAAGCCATGCAAAATCTATCTGGAACAGGCAAAGGACTATATGCGTTGGAGAGGGACACCGGAAGAGAACTTCGAGCCGGAACGCATGCCGGGTTCAGAACGGGGCAAGGAACTTGGCAATTTGATTGAAAAAATCATGCACATCAAGTCCCTTAAGCCGGATAATTTTGGCACATCCCGGGTGGATATCATCGGCAATACGGCCTTTATTTACTTCGAGGGTTTTTCGGAGTGTGGAGCGGAAAGCAGTTTCTACTATAATCTGCCTGACAAGAACGTATATGATATCAGCACCTTTGGGCTGTTTTACGATGCCTTTGCCAAAATCCAGAAAAAACCGCAGGTAAAAAAAGTCGTAATTGACCTCTCCAACAACGGAGGCGGTGCAGTTTCTGCGCTGATTGCCATTCTGGGCTTCCTATCACCTGACGGAGAGGCGAACCTTACCTATTTCCACACATTGAATCAAAATTATTGTTCAGAATGGTATCATGTGGATACGAATCTGGACGGCAAATTCGATGATGCGGATGGATTTGGCGGGAAATATGATTTCTACATTTTGACCAGTGGCTACTCCTATTCTTGTGCTAATGCGCTTCCTTTCCTCGCTCAAGCAGACGGTCTGGCTAAAATTATTGGTGAGCAGCCGGGTGGTGGTGATTGTATGGTAGCTGGATTCCTGGATGCTTATGGTCATGTAGCCAGAATGTCAGGATGGAACAAAATGGGCAGAATGTCAGACGGACAGTTTGTCAGCGATGAACATGCAGTCAAGGTGGATTTTCCATTCGGTGATGATGCTGATAAGCTGTATTTCAATTACGAGGCAATTGCCCAATGGCTTAAAGGAAAATAGATTGTTTTTATTTAGCTGTACAATTTAGGGGGGGCAAAATCCCCACCGAGGGGGTGCAAATGCACCCCCTTCTCTTTTACTCAAAGCCTTCAATGAAGGCAGGAATTAAGCCAGTTTCCAGCGAATTTTTGACTAGAGGTGATGGGGGTGAAAACATTGCGTGAAGATGTGCTTCGGTACGCAAAGGGAAAATATAAGACAGAGCCGGAGCATCTGTGGCGGCGATTTCCGCACTATGCCGTTCTTCGCCATGAGGATAACCGTAAGTGGTACGGACTCATAATGGATGTCCCAAGAGAAAATCTT
>FLNX01003086.1_pt1 | contig 11019 bp, 7 predicted proteins | sample 1140341 | NCBI WGS metagenome assembly FLNX01 (sample SAMEA3878208, study PRJEB12797) | bioreactor metagenome | biome: Moose rumen | place: Sweden | collected 2011-10
AATGGCAGAAACGAGCGGAAGCGGGGTTCCGTCAACAAAAACACTCAGCCACCGCGGAGCGGTACTGCCGTTTTTGTTGGCGGGTTCCCGCTGGGAGCTTGTTTCTGCAACTACGGTATGCATAAACTCGACATTCGACCTAATAATTTTTCAAGGAGTTTTTTATGCCAATGATTGAAGCCAAAGTCACGATGGATCTTCCCGAGGACAAAAGGAATGCCCTCAAGACGGAGTTCGGAAAAGCCGTCAGCTTGCTGGGGAAGCCTGAGAGCTACTTGATGGTGAACCTTGTGGACAGGCAGGATTTGTATTTCGGCGGAAAGAGGATGGAGAAGGGGGCCTTCGTGGACGTGAAGGTCTTCGGCTCCGTCGATTCCGCCGCTTCGTCCAAGATGACGGCAAAGGTCTGCGAGATTCTGGACAGGGAGCTTGAAATCCCCGGAAACGCCGTCTACGTCAGCTATTTCGGCACCCAGAATTGGGGATGGAACGGGGGAAACTTCTAGCGGCTGTCCGTCGTCATTTTGTCGATGATGAGGAGGTGTGCCTCTCAAGGAACGCGATGTATGATTTTGCGTACCTTGAGAGCGCCACGTCTTTTCTCGTCAGGTAGCCCACCGTCATTTTGTCGTCGGTCGCCAACGGACGGGATATTATGTTTTCTCCGTTTAGCTCGTGGCTTATTATCCCTGTGCAGATTGTGTAGCCGTCCAGGCCTATCAGCAGATTGAAGAGTGTCGCCCTGTCCCTGACCTTTATGCTTTTTCTGCAGTCGAAGTCGATTTCCGTGAGAGGTTCTTCAGCGAAATAGAAGGAGTTGAAATCGCCCTGCTCGTAAGTCAGATATGGATATGGAAGCAAATCTTCCAGTTTTATCAAATCCTTTTTTGCAAGGGGGTTCCTGTCCGATATGAAGACGTGCAGAGGTGTCGTCAGTATTGGTGTGAAAGACAGATTGTTCTTTCTTATCAGCTTCGATATCACGTCGTCGTTCTTTGAGCTTTTGTAGATGACGCCCACCTCGCTTTTCAGTTTGGCGACATCCTCTATTATCTCGTGGGTCTGGGTTTCCCGTATCGTGAAGTCGTATTCGTCGGCTTCCCTTTCCCTTATCAAGTCGACGAAAGCGTTCACCGCGAATGAGTAGTGCTGGCAGCTCACCGAGAAAATCGTGCTTCCGCCTGCGTCTCCCTTGTATCTCTCTTCCAGAAGCTCCGCCTGCTCCAAAACCTGCCTTGCGTATGAAAGAAATTCGTCCCCCTCGTTTGTGACCGAGACGCCCCTGTTTGTCCTCGAAAAAATCGATATCCCCATTTCGCCTTCGAGTTCCCTTATGGCTGCCGTCAGGCTTGGCTGCGATATGAAGACCTTTTTCGATGCCTCCGTTATGTTTTTGGTGTCGGCAACTGCCACCGCGTATTTCAACTGCTGCAACGTCATGAAAGAAATATAGACCATGCCATATTTTTTTGCCATAGGAAGAATCTATCGCAATGCGCTTGAAAATAGTATTTTTCACGGAAGAACGCAACTTTTATACTCGATTCCATATTAAAAAAAATTCGCCAAACAGGAGAAAAAAAATGGCATACAGGACATCGGTTGCAGGATTTCCAAGAATAGGCAAGAAGAGGGAATTGAAGTTCGCTCTTGAAAAGTACTTCAGGAACGAGATTTCTGTCGAAGAGCTGGAGCAGACTGGCAGGCAGATGAGGGAATACGGCTGGAAAAGGCAGAAGGAGGCCGGAATCGATTTTATACCCTCGAATGATTTTTCCTTCTACGACAATTTGCTTGACGCTGCCTTTTTGTTCAACATAGTTCCTGAGAGGTACTCGGCGCTGGACCTGTCGGGCATCGACAAGTATTTCGCGGCGGCAAGGGGGTATCAGGGGCCTGCCGGAGACGTTAGGGCACTGCCCATGAAAAAATGGTTCAACACGAACTACCACTACATTGTCCCGGAGTTTTCGGACTCCACAAAACCTGCCCTGTCATCGGACAACAAGCTTCTAGCCGAGTTTGAGGAGGCCAAGTCCCTTGGAATAAGGACCCTTCCGACCATCGCTGGAGTCTACACGCTCTTGTCGCTTTCGACTTTCGCTGGTGAGAAGAAGGCCGGGGATTTCGCTTCCGACCTTGTTGCCGCTTATGCGTCGCTTGCCGTTTCGGTGTCCGGTGCCGGCGCCGAGTGGATTTCCTTTGCTGAACCCGCCCTTGTTTTGGACATGGACGAAAACGACAGGAGCTTTTTCCGTTCGCTCTACAAATCGCTCCTGGAAGAAATCAGGCGGAAATCTTCAATAAAGGTTCTGCTTCAGACTTTCTTCGGGGATATCCGCGACTGCTACGACGACGTCGCCTCTCTCGGTTTCGACGGAATCGGGCTTGATTTCGTGGAGGGGAGCCGAAGTCTTTCGCTTGTCGAAAGAGGCTTTCCAAAGGACACCCTCCTTTTTGCCGGAATTGTGAACGGAAAGAACATCTGGAGAAGCGACTACGGGGTCAAGGCCTCCCTCGTGGAAAAAATAGCCGCCTCGCTCGGCTCAGAAAAAATTGTCCTTTCGACTTCGTGCTCTCTCCTCCATGTTCCGTACACGACTTCCGGTGAAGACTCAATCGCTGCCGACGTAAAGAAGTATTTTGCCTTCGCCGAGGAGAAACTTTCCGAGCTTTCGGAAATTGCCTGCGGAGTCGGGGAAAAAAGCGGCGCATTCGAGTCCAACTCAATGCTTTTCGCTTCCGAGCGCGTCTTCAAATGCCCTGATGTCCAAAACGCAATCTCGTCGTTGACAGCTGGGGATTTTGTCAGGAAGCCGGACTTCTTTGAGCGCGAGAGAATCCAGAAGGGCGTTTTCAATCTGCCCGCGTATCCAACCACCACAATCGGCTCGTTCCCTCAGACTGTCGATGTGAGGGCGAACAGGGCGCTGTACAGAAACGGAAAGATGACAAAGGCCGCCTACGATTCGTTCATCGAGGGAAAGATAAGGGAATGCGTCGAATTCCAGGAGGAGATTGGGCTGGATGTGCTTGTCCACGGAGAGTTCGAGCGCAACGACATGGTTGAATATTTTGGAAGCCAGCTCTACGGCTACATCTTCACGAAGAACGCATGGGTGCAGAGCTACGGGAGCCGCTGCGTGAAGCCGCCGATAATATGGAGCGACATCTGCAGGCGGTCGCCCATGACCGTGAAGTGGTCGGTATTCGCCCAGAAGCAGACGAAAAAGCCGGTCAAGGGAATGCTGACTGGGCCTGTGACGATTTTGAACTGGTCTTTTCCAAGGGAGGACATTCCGCTGCGGGAGCAGGCGCTGCAGCTAGCTCTCGCCATAAGGGATGAGGTGCTGGACCTCGAAAAAAACGGAATACGAATCATACAGATTGACGAGGCTGCCCTTCGTGAGAAACTGCCTTTGAGAAAGTCCGATTGGCGGACCGGATATTTGGACTGGGCTGTTCCTGCGTTCCGCCTCGTCCACGCAAAGGTCAGGCCTGAGACCCAGATTCACACCCACATGTGCTACAGCGAGTTCGGCGACATCATAAAGGACATAGACGACATGGACGCCGATGTAATCACTTTCGAGGCCAGCCGCGGCGACTTGAAGATTCTCGATGACTTGAAGAATGCCGATTTCAAAACCGAAGTGGGGCCTGGCGTGTACGACATACATTCGGCGAGAGTCCCTTCCGTTGAAGAGATTGTCGCAGCCTTGAAGAAGATGTCCGGAAAAATCCCCGTCGGGAAACTCTGGGTCAATCCCGACTGCGGACTGAAGACAAGGGGGGAGAGGGAGACGGTTGAAAGCCTCAAGAACCTTGTGGCCGCCGCAAAGATTCTTCGGGAGTCATAATTCCATCGGTTTTCCATAAAATTTGAAAAAATCTCAATTCAATCTTAGAATAATAGGGCGAAAGTCGAGTTTTTACAGAGAAATGGCCGAAACGAGCGGAAGCGGGGTTCCACAGTCTAATACACGAAACATCGCAAGCGATGTTAACGCCACCGCAAAGCGGTACTGCCGTATTCGGCTGTGGGTTCCCGCTGGGAGCGCGTTTCGGCAACTACGGTATGCATAAACTCGACATTCGACCTAATAGTCTGACATTTTATTTTAAGATTGATGAGGTATTTCAATGAAATTTAAAAGCCTTAGATTGAAACTGATGGCGCTTCTAGTCGGGGTTGTTGTTGTCTCCAATGTGCTGTTGGTTTTTGTCGCCTATTCAATATCCAAGCCTGCATTGGAGAAGTCGGTCGAGGCCAATTTGGCAGCGATAGCGGAAAATGTGGCTTCGGAGGTGCGTCTTCGCAATGACAGGGAATTCCACATGCTAGAGGTCATTGCCAATACAACCGAGATGCAGAATCCTGATATACCTACCCAGGACAAGTGCGCCATAATCCAGCACGCCAAGGAGACCGATTCAAACTACGAGAACATAACTTTCTACGACAAAAACGGAATGACCATCAGCGGCGACGGTGTCCTGCTCGACTGCTCGAATCGCGAGTATTTCATAAGGGCGATGGCGGGGGAATATTACGTTTCCAATCCTGGGATAAGCCCTGCCAACGGCAAGCTCCTTATTTTTTACTCGGTTCCCGTAAGGTCCCGCGACACGAACGAGATAATCGGCGTTGTCGCCGCAGTCTTTTACGGAGACACTCTGTCGAAGATTTGCCAGGAAATATCCATCGGAGAGGAGAGCCAGCCGTTTATTCTTGACATGAAGACCGGCGCGACTGTCGCCGACAGCAACGTCAAGTACGTTCAGGATGGGCAGAACATCCGCGACGTGACGACGGGGGCGATGCACGACGCTATTTTGGACGCTATGTCCGGCTCGTCATCTTACCGTTCGTTCTTCGAGCCTTTCAGAAGCAGGAAAATGGTCGCCTCGTACCGTCCTGTTGGCGGAGGCAGCACTTGGGCCGTCTTCTGCATGGCTCCTTACGATGAATTCTTCGGAAGCATAACCCGCATGGCTTCTTTGATGACAATCGTGGTGGTCCTGATTCTCGCCGTTGCTTCGACACTTTGCGCTGTCGTCACTACATTGAGCCTGAATCCACTCAAGGAAGTCGTGTCTTCGATAACCGAAATCGCCAGCGGAAACGCCGATCTCACAAAGAGAATCAAGGTCAAGTCCGACGACGAAATCGGCCGTGTCGTGTCCGGATTCAACCAGTTCACCGAGAAGCTGCAGTCGATAATCTCAAGCGTGAAGGAGTCGAACAGGAACCTCACATCGGTGGATGAGGACATGTCCGCCAGCGTCGAGGACACGGCAAGCTCCATAACGCAGATAATCGCCAACATAGATTCTATGAGGTCGCAGATAGAGAGGCAGAACGGTTCCGTGAGCCAGACTGCCGGCGCCGTGAACGAGATTGCCGCGAACATCGATTCCCTTGAGCGCATGATTGAGTCTCAGTCGAGCGGTGTGGCCGAGGCTTCCGCCGCAGTCGAGGAGATGATAGGGAACATCTCGTCCGTAAACAACTCCATGGACAAGATGGCCAAGTCGTTCGGGGAGCTGCGCTCTGACGCGCAGTCGGGAATCGACAAGCAGCGCATGGTCAACGAGCGGGTCGAGCAGATTGAGAGCCAGTCCCAGATGCTTCAGGAAGCGAACGGGGCGATTTCCGCAATCGCAAGCCAGACCAACCTCCTCGCAATGAACGCCGCGATCGAGGCCGCCCACGCAGGCGATGCAGGAAAGGGGTTCGCGGTAGTCGCGGACGAAATCAGGAAGCTTTCAGAGACGTCGACCGTGCAGTCCAAGACAATCGGAGACCAGCTTTCCAGCATAAAGGATTCGATAGGGGAGGTCGTTTCGGCATCCGCCGAGGCGAGCGCGGCTTTCGCGTCCGTGTCCAAGAAGCTCGAGGAGACTGATATGCTCGTCATGCAGATAAAGTCTGCGATGGAGGAGCAGAATGAAGGTTCAAGGCAGATCACCGACGCGCTGCACAGCATGAACGACAGCACTGTGGCCGTCAAGAACGCGTCGTCCGAGATGACCGAGGGCAACAAGATGATTTTGAAGGAGATTCAGCTTCTTCAGAACGTGGCGTTGTCGATGTCGGACGGCATGGCCGAGATGTCCGACGGCGCGAGAAAGATAAACGAGACGGGTGCCGCGCTGAACGGAATGTCCGACAAGATGAGCGAGTCCGTTTCCGAAATCGGAAAGCAGATAGACCAGTTCACTGTCTGATTTCTTTTGCGTCCTTTTGAGCCGGTTTCTTGGGCAGATTGTCCGGGAACCGGCTTTTTTTTCAGCTCTTGAACGTGACTGTCGTTCCTTCTGTCCTCTTGCTTTCGTAGACGGCGGTGTCCACGAGCTTGTACGTCGCCGTGAAAGATGCCCCCTTTCCGCTTTCGACTATTGTCGCGCCGATGCTCACGGTTATCCTGGTTCCGCCAAGTTCCTCGATTTCCGTCTCTTCCAGCGCGCCCTTGAACCGCTCCAGGGCCTTCTCCGCTTCGCTCTCGCTTGTGATGCTCGGAGCGAACGCCGCGAATTCGTCGCCTCCGAGCCTGAACACTATGTCGCTTTCCCTGAACGCGCCCCTCAGTTTCTTCGCGACTGCGACTATCACCTTGTCGCCGACGTCGTGCCCGAAGTTGTCGTTGAAGTTCTTGAAGTTGTCAACGTCGAGCAGACAGAAAAGACCTCCTGAGCCTGTGCCGAGAGCCTCCGTCACCTTCGACTCTCCGCTTCCCCTGTTGAGCAGTCCCGTCATCAAGTCCGTCTCTGAGAGCGTCTTTAGCATCTCCCTTTCCTTCGCGGTCTGCACCACGCCGTCCACGTTGTTGAACGCCGCTATGACCATGCCGTCTTCGAGTCTCATGAACTTGAACTGGTAGAAGTGGATTTCCCCGTTGTCGACGGCGCGGTAGCTTTTCGAGTATTCATGCTGCTTTTCAAGGTTCCGCATCACCGTGGGGAGCGACATCGCCTTTGACAGGAATTCCGCGTCTTCCTTGTAGACTCTGTCCCGTATGTAGCTGTTCATGATTTCCTCGTATGAAAGGAGCCTGCGTCTGCTTTTTCTTATGGCTTCGGTTATGTATCCGTTCAGCTTCAGTATCTCCGCTGTCTTGTTGCTTGGATCCAGCCGGAATATGTTCTTGTAGTCCCTTCCGAGAGCCTCGAACGTGAAAAGCTGCTCCTTGAGCGCGGACTCCGTCTTCTTCTTCTCGTCTATGTCCGTGAAGAGTCCCACATAGGAAATCGGGGAGCCGTCCGCGCGCCTTATGAGGCTGCCTGCCGCATGGTACCATCTCCAGCCCCTGTCCTTCGTGAGCAGCCGGTACTCGGTGTCGTATACGGTCGAGCCTGTGTAGTCCCTGACGGCCGCCCAGTACTCGTTCAGGACTCGTTCCTTGTCGTCTTCGTGCAGCAGGTCGGACCATGATTCCAGCCGTTCGGGAAAATCGTTCTCGTCCGTGTATCCTAGCATTTTCCTGAACATCTCCGACCAGTGGCATGAAGAGATGTTCCCGCTCTCGTCGAATTCCATGCTCCACGGCCCTGAATTGAGGACTCCATGTATTATGTTCATCGCCTCCGATTCCCTGTTGAGCTTGACGTACGCCTCCCTTATCTTTTCGGAGACTTTTTTCTCCCGTTCGACGCGCGCCTTCGAATTCCGCATTCCCGTCACGAAAAGGCTCACGAACACGAAGAGCAGGGTCAGCGTCATTATAGACATCTGGGTTCTGTTCCGTATCATCAGCGAATTCGTCGCCTTCGTTATGTGGTCGGATATCACGTTGTCGTAGGAGAGCACCGCCAGCATCCAGTCGGTGCCGTATATGGGCACGTAGTAGAGGAACACTTCCTCTCCGCCGCTCTCCGCGTGGACGCTTCCGAAGTGCTTGCTCCCGAAGTCCTGCGCCACGTCCCTGAACGTCCTTCCGTCCTGTATCCTGCTGTCTCCGACGAATGACAGGATGTTCTTGCCGGACTGTATGCGGCCGAGAGGAAGGTTCGTGAGGTTCTCTCCTGTCTTGTGGTACAGTCCGCAGTATGTTTTTGTCCCGTCCGAGTGCAGCGTCGTGGAGTCGACTATCCTGTCCATGTCGATTTTCACGAAGCACGTTTTGATTCTTGCGTCCCCGAACTTGACTCCGCGCACAGGCACTGACAGGATGACCTGTTTTTTGGAGCCGTAGACGTTCGTGGTGGTGAGCGTCGGGTCGATTCCGTTTCCCTGTATGAAGAGGTACTGCTCGGAGACCGTCGATGTGCTGATTCCTGTGTAGAGGATGTTGTTCTCGTCCACGAACGAGAATGTATCGATTCCGTAAAGGTTCCTGATTTTCTTGAGGTATCTCCTGAGGCTTGCCTTCGACTCAAGGTCGCTTTCGGTTATTTCCGACAGTGCGTTCTCTATGTAGTTGTAGTTTCGGCGTATCTCCCCCAGAATCCCCTGGACTTTCTGGTGCGCCAGCTCCTCGATGTAGAATTCGCTTACGCTGTTGGCCGACTCCTCCGCGCCTCTGTCGGCCGCGTCCGTCACCCAGATGGACGTCATTATGAACACGAGCGTCGCTAAGACTCCTCCTGCGACTATCATGACTGCGGAGCGGATGCTGTTCCTCATGTTCGCTTCCATGTTGCGTTTTTGAAGAATTCCTTCCTCTTCCGTCAAATTCATCTGCTTTCTCCATATATTTCCTCCAGAATTTCCTTCGCGTCGTCCTGGAATATGATGGTCGTCCTCTCGTCGGTCTTCTCCGGGTATGCGCTCCCAGGCTGAAGTCCATCCGCAATTTTCACCGCGACCTGGACAGTGTCGAACCCAATCGAATAGCAGTCCTGCACGGCGAGGGCGTATATGATTCCGTTTTTTAGGTACCGGAGGGCTTCCTTGTCGTGGTCCATGCCGACTATGAGAACGTCCCCCGTCCTTCCCATCTTTATGGCCGCCCTTGCCGCCCCGACAGGATTGTTCATGTCGCAGCATATTATCCCGGCGAGGTCTCCGTGCGCCTCCATCACCTTTTCGGCGAAATCCTGCGCGGCCTCCTTGGAGTCGTCGTCGTAGCTTTCGGCCACTATCTCCATGTCAGGGTATTCGCTTATCGCCTTTCTGGCTCCCTTCGCCCGCTCCTCGTGGCATGGGACTCCCTTCGTGCCGAGGATGAGCGCGACCTTGCCTTTGCCTCCGAGCTTTTCGCAAAGGGCGCGGGCCAGTTCCTCTCCGTCCCTCTCGTTGTGCGTGTTTCCGACGTAGGCCGTGCGCGGACAGCCGTCCCCCGCGTCCGACGTGGAGAACGTCATGACCTTCTGCCCGGCTCCGACCGCCTTTGCTATCGCCGGCGACACGATTCCTATGTCTGCCACGTCGACCGCTATCACATCGTATTCCCCACTCTTTGCGGCCTCTTCTATGCGCTTGGCCTGGAGTCCGGGCGAGACCTCGTCGAATCCGATGTAGTCGTACTCTATGGACACGCCGCTGCTTTCCTCGAACTGGCGGACGGCCTCCTCGACTCCGAGCGCGACCGCGTCCCACCACGGATGGATGAGTTTGTATGTGAAATAGAAGTTGTACCGGCTCTTCCCCGGTTCGTAGTCGTCAAGTTGCCGGTCGAAGTCCACGGCCTTGACGGGCGGCCTCTCCTCGTTTTTTTCGGGGGTGGCGACCTCCCCCTGTCTTTTTGCCCCGCAGCCCATCATGAAAATGGACAGGGCCGCCGTGGCGAGTGTGATGTGGAAAATTTTTAGGCATGAGAGCATGTGAAAGCACCTTCTTCAACTTTAAGTCAAAATCGCCGGGAATGCAAACCTGTTTTTCCTCCATCCGCTGTCACAGCGCGCAGATGTCCAGGTCCAGGTTCACGATTACCTTGTACTCCCGGAACATGTCCGTTATCTCGCCCTTTATCTTTGCGAAAAGCGCGAGCCTGTCCTTCGCATCGAAGTCTATCACGATGTCCATCCTGAGCGTCGCTTCGTCCCTGTCCACGTACAGGCCGTGCAGCTCCAGCACTTCCGGGTATTTCGAGAGGTGTTCCGCGATCTTCTTCTTTATTTCTCCCGCGGGACCGTCCCCCGTGTTCGACGGATAGACTCCGACCGCGCTCATTATTATGCCGTGCCTTTCCATGACTGCCTTTGAAATCTTCCACTGGAGCTTGTCGACCTCCGCTATGGTCGTGTCGTCGTCCACCTCGATGTGGGCAGAGGCTATGTAGTTGTCTGGTCCATAGTCCGTCAAGGTTAGGTCGTACACCCCCCTGACTCCCTCGATTTCCGATATTGTCTTCTTTATGCTCCTCGCCGTGTCCGCCTCAACGCGCTCGCCGAGTATCGCGCTTATGGCCTCCCTGAGCGTCTCGTAGCCGGCCTTCAGTATGAGAAGCGATATCACGGCTCCCAGGTACGCCTCCACGGCTACGCCCGCCTTGATGTACAGGAATGCCGCGGCTATGGTCGCCGCCGAGACAACGGAGTCCATGAGGGCGTCCTTCCCGCTCGCCACCAGTGACTCCGAGTTGACCCGCTCACCGGTCTTCTTGACGTAGACTCCCATGGCGATTTTGACGATTACGGCCGCCGCGAGTATGACGATTGACGTCCATCCGTATTCCGGCAGGGTGGGGGAGGCGATTTTCTTCACGGACTCCACGAGCGAGGTGATTCCCGCGTAAAGTATGACCAGCCCTATGACCATCGCGCTCAGGTACTCTATTCGCCCGTGCCCGAACGGGTGCTTCTTGTCGGCCGGCTTCGACGCGAGCTTCGTCCCTATTATCGTTATGACGGAGCTGCCCGCGTCGCTGAGGTTGTTCACCGAGTCGAGCGTCACCGCTATCGAGTTCGACATTATTCCAACTGCGGCTTTGAACGCCGCCAGCACGACGTTCAGCGCGATTCCGACCGCGCTCGCCTTCACTATCGCGGATTCCCTTCCGCTTCTCTCCGTTCGTCCCCCTTCTTCTGCTTCTGGCATTTCCGACTCCTCGCTTTATTTTTTCAGACTATTATAAC
>FLNX01000253.1_pt1 | contig 11014 bp, 12 predicted proteins | sample 1140341 | NCBI WGS metagenome assembly FLNX01 (sample SAMEA3878208, study PRJEB12797) | bioreactor metagenome | biome: Moose rumen | place: Sweden | collected 2011-10
GTTACACTTTTTTAGCCTATTCCCTTGCAGTCTCAGTTTTTTTTCGTACCTTTGCCGCGTTATGATAACGATTGAGAATATTCGGAAGAGTTTTGGGGAGTTGGAGGTGCTGAAGGGCATCGATCTCCATATCGAGAAGGGGGAGGTGGTGAGTATTGTCGGACCCTCGGGGGCCGGCAAGACTACGCTGTTGCAGATTATCGGTACGCTGGACCGGCCGGATGCGGGGAAGGTGATCGTCGACGGGATTGACACGAGCAGTTTGTCGCAGAAGAAGTTGAGTGACTTTCGCAACAAGCATCTGGGCTTTGTGTTCCAGTTCCATCAGTTGTTGCCGGAGTTTACGGCGATGGAGAATATTATGATTCCGGCCTATATTGCCGGCACGTCGCAGAAGGAGGCTCGTCAGCGGGCAAAGGAACTGCTGGCATTTATGGGGCTGAGCGACCGTGCGGGACATAAGCCGAACGAACTGTCGGGTGGTGAGAAGCAGCGCGTGGCCGTGGCCCGTGCCCTGGTGAATCATCCGGCGGTGATCTTGGCGGATGAGCCGTCAGGTTCGCTGGATACGAAGAACAAGGAGGAACTGCACCAGTTGTTCTTCGACCTGCGTGACAAGTTCGGACAGACGTTTGTCATCGTGACCCACGATGAAGGGCTGGCGGCATTAACCGACCGCACCATCCATTTGAGAGACGGACGAATTGAGGATCAGACGATTGAGGAAAAGGAAGAGAACTATGCTGAAACTGGGAGATTATCAGACGCTGAGGATTAAGAAGCGTACCGACTACGGCCTGTATCTTGATGGCGGTGAAGAGGGCAATATCCTGTTGCCCAAACGCTATGTGACCCGTCGGATGAGGATAGGCGACGAGATAGAAGTATTTATCTATCTCGATCAGGATGAACGTATCATTGCCACTACAGAACATCCGATAGCCAAGGTGGGGGAATTCGCGTGGCTGGAGTGTGCCTGGACTAACGAATACGGGGCTTTCCTCAACTGGGGCTTGATGAAAGACCTGTTCTGCCCCTTCGGTGAGCAGAAGCAGCGGATGGAGCGGGGCAAGACCTACTATGTCTATATTATGGAAGACGAGAAGTCCCATCGCCTGATGGCGACGGCCAAGGTAGAGCGCTTTCAGAAGAGAACGGGGCACGAGGTGGCACTCGATTTCTCGGAAGTGTTGCTGCGCTACCTCTATGAACACGATGGTTTCTGCGAATTGGGCGATAAGTCACCTTCTGAAGAAATCGCCGCCCGCTTTGGGGTCAGCAAGAAGGTCTATAAGCAGGCCGTAGGCGATTTGTACAAGCGGATGATTATCACGATTGAGGAGGACGGGTTGCATCTCGTACGTTAATTCCTCTTCCTGTGTATCCACTGCGAGATGGTGGTGTAGAGCGAGGTCTCTTCGTGGTGCTGGGCCTCAGTGAAACTCATGCGGTCTTCCTTGGTGTCGCCGAACTGGTCGGGGAAGATAATCATCAGATTCTTGCCGGAGAAGTATTGCTGCAGTTCGTCGGGCAGACGTTCGAGGGCATTCTTGTAGGAGATGGTGCCCTTACGCGCCGTGACGACCACGAACATGTGATCCTCTACGATAGTGGAGGCCAGGCGCGGCAACTCGTTCCAGTGCCCCATCGGCGTGTATTCGGCACGGACGCTGGGGTGGCGGTTGTTGATGTATTCTGCGATGAGGACGAGCGACTCCTGCCGACCATGGAACTGGATGCGGCAGTCGAGTTGCTCGGCAAAGCGGCTCAGACGTTCCAGCCAGCGGTGGAAGCCCGGCTCAAACTCGGCCCTCGAAGGCACGGCCACCTGGATGCGGCGCAGCGTGTTGAGCGGCTGCACGAAACGGGTGAGGACAATCTGGCGGTTCAGGCCGTTGTAGAGACTCTGGATGAAGTCACCCCAGAACTTCGGGTTCGACTCGGTATGGACGTGCATACCCATCACAATCTCCGAGCAGTTGAACTCGCGGAAGGCGTGCTTGATGCCGTTGGCAATATTGGTGGCCAGTCGCACCTGCGTCTGCATCTGCACCTCTGAGGCAGCGGCCTGACGCTGTAGTTGCTCGAGCAGTCGGAGGCCCGACTCGCGGTGGGCACTGGAATGCTGGTCGTCGTAGACCACGTTGAGGGCGATCAGTCCACGGTTCAGCCGCTGGTTGCGCATCAGCAACGAGAGGGAGAGCAGTTGTGGGGCAATATCGGGATACTTGACGCAGACCAGGATCTTCTCGTCATCGCCCGGCGTGTCAGACAGTCCTGATGTCGTGATAGCAGGAGAAGAGCCGGGGTATGAGAGACTGTCGTAGTTCTGGGCGAGGATAATCTGGCGTGAGGCATAGTCGGTCATCAGCGTTGAGATGATACAAGTGACGAGAATCATCATTACCACACCGTTTAGCATATCGTCGTTGACGAGATACTGGCCAGGTGCCACCTCGAGCCGCATTCCCACCATCACCATCGCGATGGCGCCGGCAGCGTGGGCAGAGGTGAGGCCGAACATCATATTGCCGTCGCGCTGCGGCAGACGGAAGAGCAGGCTCGACACGTAGGCTGCCACGGCCTTTCCGAAGGTGCCGAAGAAGGCAATCAGGAACACCACCCACAGCACGTTCAGTCCCGTGAAGAGGGTGCGCACGTTGATCAGCATACCCACACCAATCAGGAAGTAGGGGATGAAAAGGGCGTTGCCGATGAACTCGATGCGATTCATCAGGGGCGACACCTTGGGTATATACCTATTTAATATAAGACCGGAGAGGAAGGCGCCGAAGATGCCCTCCAGTCCGATGGCTGCGGAGAGGGCTGCGGAGAGGAACATCACGGCGAGCACGAAGATGTACTGCATCACCGAGTCGCTGTAGCGGCGCAGGAAATAGCGGGTCAGTCGGGGGATGAGCCAGACGGAGCCAAGGATGAAGGCGGCCAGTCTCGCGAAGAACCAAAGCCAGAAGACAAAGGCGGGAACCTCCGGACTATCCAGATTGTCCGTCTTCTCTGGGAAGGACGCCGACAGCGCGGCAATCATCACGAGGGCCATAAAGAGGGAGATCATCGACGAGCCGACGGAGAGTTGCACGGAGGAGTGGCGCTGCAGGCCGTAGCGGCTGATGATGGGGTAGGCGATGAGGGTGTTCGAGGCCATGATGCAGCCCAGCAGGAAGGAGGCCGTGGCAGAATAGCCGAGCAGGGTGGTGGCCATGATGAAGGTCAGGATGAGGGGCACGAAGCACGTGAGCAGTCCGAAGATCAGGAACTGCCGCGAGTTGCGCTTCACGCTCTCCAAGTCCATCTCCAGTCCGGCGAGGAACATAATGTAGTAGAGGCCCACGCTGCCGAAGATCTCAAACGAGATGTCGCGCTCCAGGATGTTGAATCCGTATTTTCCGATGGCGACGCCAGCCAGCACCATTCCGATGATGTGGGGGATGCGTAACTTGCTCATGATAATCGGCGCAAACAGGATAATCATCAGCACCACGAAGAAGATCATCGTGGGGTCGGTAATGGGGAAATATGTGGCGAATAGCATCATTTTGTGTGCAAAGGTACGAATTTTTAGCCACAGATTGCACAGATGAGCACAGAATTTTTAGATTCTCACAGAATTAATCCGCGAAAATCTGTGTAATCTGTGGCTTTTTTTGTAATTTTGCAGCCAAATTTGTAACATTCTAAAGATTAGGCTTATATGAAAGTAGCAATTGTTGGTGCGAGTGGAGCCGTGGGACAGGAGTTCCTGCGCATACTCGATGAGAGGAATTTCCCGATGGATGAACTGGTGCTGTTCGGATCAGAACGCAGTGCCGGAAAGAAATACACGTTTAAGGGCAAGGAGATCGAGGTGAAGTTGTTGCAGCACAACGACGACTTCAAGGATATCGACATCGCCTTCACCTCTGCCGGTGCCGGCACGTCGAAGGAGTTTGCCGAGACCATCACGAAGTATGGTGCGGTGATGATCGACAACTCCAGTGCCTTCCGTATGGACGAGGATGTGCCCCTGGTGGTGCCTGAGTGCAATGCCGAGGACGCCCTGAACCGTCCGCGTGGCATCATCGCCAACCCGAACTGTACGACCATTATGATGGTAGTGGTGCTCCAGCCGCTGGAGAAACTGAGCCACATCAAGCGCATCCACGTGGCTTCTTATCAGAGTGCCTCTGGTGCCGGTGCCGTGGCTATGGCCGAACTGCAGCAGCAGTATAAGGAGATGGTGGAGGATGGCGAGGTGAAGACCATCAAGAAGTTCCCCCATCAGTTGGCCTACAACGTGATTCCCCAGATCGACGTGTTCCAGCCCAATGGCTACACGAAGGAGGAGATGAAGATGTACAACGAGACGCAGAAGATTATGCACACCGATGCCAAGTGCTCGGCGATGTGTGTCCGTGTCTCGTCCCTGCGCTCTCACTCTGAGTCTGTCTGGATTGAGACGGAGCGTCCCATCAGCGTGGAGGAGGCCCAGAAGGCTATCGCTGCCGCACCGGGCTGTACGCTGAAGGATGATCCCTCGACGCTGACCTATCCGATGCCGCTGGAGACGGCTGGCAAGGATGACGTCTACGTGGGTCGTATCCGCAAGGACCTGAGCGACGACTGCGGTCTGACGTTCTGGCTCTCCGGTGACCAGATCCGCAAGGGTGCTGCCCTGAATGCCGTGCAGATAGCGGAATATTTGGTGAAGGTGGGCAATGTCAAGTAAGTGGGTAATATATGGGGCAGCCTGTCTGGCTGCCCTTATTATGTGCCTGTCTTGCGGTACCGGTGACGATGACGGCAGCCGACTGGGCGACGTGATTGTCGGCACCTGGTATCGTGACAGTCTGGCATTGGAGAGTGATTCTATCTTTGATCCTGAGGATTTCACGCACCATCGCTTTGATTTCCGGGGTGACGGCAGTTACAACGGGATGGCGCGCCAGGGTTCTTATGTTTCCATTAGTCGGTTCGGCAATGTGATCAACGAGGGCACTTACAAGTGCGACAACGATAACCTGCGTATGGAGTACGTCAATGACGAAGGTGTAAAACAGACTGTCCTCTCCCGGATACTATCATATACTGACAGTACGATCTATCTGAATAGTAAATTCGATTCCGGTGAAATCGATGTTTACATTAAGATGTGGCTCAAGAAGGGTAAAGCGCCAGATGACGAAAAAGGGGAGTAAATGCTACTCCCCTTCTTCGTCTTCCTCCACTTCCGACGATTGATAGACGTAATTCAGGGTGACTCCCCAGTAGGCGGAGAAATAGCCGAGGCAGCCGCCGGTGAAGTTGTCAATGGGGTTCGTGCCCGTGTTGTCCATCATCTGCATCGAGTAGAGATAGTCGTAGGCCCGCTGGTCGATGGCCTGTATCTCGATGCGCAGTTGGTCACCGTCCTGTAGCACATCGCTCTCGCCACTGCCTTCACGGAAGAAGTTGAAGAGTTGCTGCAGTTCGTTGCCCGGATCGTTGCGGTCGCTCATCACGGCCCAGCGGTAGCCGAGGTTGTTACGGTAGACGTGCATAAAGTACCAGTTGCTCTCGTTGGCCCAGTCCTGGATGCGTAGGTCGCCCGTCTGGAACCATTCCGTCATGATCTTCTTGCGTATGACGCGGAACGTGTTGACTTTCGGCTCCTGCTGCATCGTCGAGGTCGAGGTGAAGTGTTCGCCATCGACCTTGACGTCTATGGTATACTCCACGCCGGGCGTGCCCCTTCGGGTAGACCGATAGTAGCCGTTACGGGTGTAGGCCAGTGTCTGGCGGGTACCGTCGTCGCCGGTGATGACCACTTCGGCCCCGCTGATCTCGCTGTTGCCGGAGTTGTCCTCCATTGCGTTCGTCTGGCTGATGCGGGCCACCATCCCGTTGTTCGATACCGAGGCCTCCACCACGTAGTGCGGATCAGCCTGGTGGTAGTCGATGGTCAGTTCCTTCTCGCAACTTGACAACAAAATAAGTGGTGCTATGAGTCGGTAAATGGGTAGGCGCATAATCCTCAGAATTTTACGTTAAACGATACTGACGGCACGATGCCGAACAGCGAGTACTGCTTGGCACGGGTGCTGGCCCCGTTCTCGCTGTCCTCGAAGTTGATGAGGAACGGGTTGTAGCGGTTATAGAGATTGTAGATGCCGAACACCCACTCCGTTTTCTTCCCGCTCTTCAGGATCGCACTCACGTCCAGGCGGTGATAGTCGGGCGTCCGGTAGCCGTTGCGCTCCGAGTAGTAGTAGATCCAGTTGTCTATCACCTGATACTTGCCGCTGGGTGCCGTGAAGGCCTGTCCGCTGTTGAATATCCAGGCCGCATTGAGCGTCCATCGCTTCGACAGTCGGTACATCGCCACGAGGTTGATGTCGTGCCGGCGGTCGTTGTTGGCGTCATACCACCGTCCGCCGTTGATGCCGTCGATGCGAGTCTTCGACCACGACAGGGTATAGCCCAGCCAGCCCGTCAGCCGTCCCGTGTTCTTGCGGGCCATCAACTCCACGCCGTAGGCCTTTCCCTCGCCGGGCAGCACCAGGCGCTCTATCTCTATCTCGCTGCGGAACGACTTGCCGTCGCGGTAGTCCAGCACGTGGTCGATCTTACGGTAGTAGCCCTCCAGCGAGAAGTCGTACGCCTCGTTGGGCGTGATGGCGAAGATGCCGGCACTCACCTGGTCGGCCACTTCCGGCTCCACGAGGTTGCTGCTGATGGTATAGCGGTCGAAGGGAGTCGACGTGCTCTGGTTGCGCAGGGCGTGGATGTTCTGCGAGGTGCGGGTGTAGGCGGCCTTGAGATTGAGAAATTCAGAGATTGAGAAATTGAGGCTGGCGCGGGGCTCCCAGACGATGTGGGTGCGCACGATCTGGTTTTTCTTGTAGTTATAGTACCAGTCGATGTCGCCCTCCGGGGTGATGTCGTAGTAGAGCGAGCCGCCGAGGGGCGAGAAGGCATTGAAGCGCACGCCCGCCGAGGCCGTCAGTTGGGGGAATAGTTTGACCGTGCCGTTGAGCCAGACGGCATTCTCCCAGGCCCGGCGCTGCTCCTTCTCATAGTTGCTGAGCACCTGCCATTCGGCCGACTTCACGTTGAGCAGCGACGACTGGAAACCGGCCTTCACTTCGTGCAGCCCTAAGGCGATGTGGAAGTCCTGCCGGAAACTGGCCTGCCGGATATGTCCCTTGTACCAGAGGTCGAGACCGAGGAAGTCCACGCCGTTGTCGTTCTCATAGCCACTATATAATAAGGTGGTCTGCGAGTGGGAGTCGCCGCCGAAGTGGTGGATCCATTTCAGGCTCGACGTGAGGTTGCGCCACTTGATGTCGATCATTTCCTCCAGGGCCGTGCGATCGTATCCGGTGAAAAATGAGAGGAATATCTGGTCGCGGGGCGTGACGGTCCAGTCGAGTTTGGCATTGATGTCGTAGAAGTAGAGCGTGTTGTCCTTGAAGTCCTTGCTCAGTTTCAGGAAGGCGTCGAGATAGGTTCGGCGGGCCGTGACGAGAAACGACAGTTTGTCCTTCACGATGGGGCCTTCGATCGTGCCCTTCGCTGAAAGCAGGCCGATGGTGGCCCCGCCGTGCCATTGCTGCTTGTTGCCGCTGCGCCCGCTGATGTCGAGCACGGCTGATGAGGCACCGCCATACTGGGCGGGCAGCAGTCCCTTGTAGAGTGTGGCCCCGGCCAGCGCATCGTCGTTGAAGGCAGAGAAGAGTCCTGCCAGATGGCCTACGTTGTAGACCGGTGCATTGTCGAAGAGCACCAGGTTCTGGGCCGACGTGCCGCCGCGCACCTGGAAACTGCTCGACGCATCGCTCTCGGCCTTGATGCCCGGCAGCAACTGGATGCTGCGCATGATGTCGTTCTCGCCGAAGAGTTGCGGGGCAGCCGTCAGTTCCTTCAGTTGCAGTTGCTCGGCCCCGGTCTGCACGCTCTGCAGACGCTGCCGGGCCGAAGTCGACGTGACGACGACCTCGTCAAGTTGTTCGGTCCTGACGGTATCGCTGGGTGCCGTAAAAAGGGCTAAAAGTAGGATGCTTCCTGTAAACATAGGTGCAAAGGTAGCGTTTTTTTTGGAACTTTCCAAAAAAAACGCTACCTTTGCAGCAAATTCTTATTAAACAACAAGATTATGAAGAAAATTATCGCATTTGCAGTGGCTTTTCTGGCACTTTGTGCCTGCAGTAGTGAACCTGAGTACCTCAACTATCGTGGTTTGTCGATGGGCCTGCCCTTCAAGACCTTCTACGACTCGCTTCAGGCCCGTGGCTTCGTGATCGACTCTGCCCGTTCGGACTCAGCCCTCACCAACATCGTGATGACCAATCCCAAGGAACTCTACCATCTGGTGCTGGCCCAGCAGAACGACACGCTCCGTATGTTGCAGGAGTCCTACGAACTCTCTACCAACGACAGCACCCGCAACCTCTGGCAGCAGATCCGCGATGAGAAGGAGAAGGAACTGGGCACCTGGCCTAACTGTCCGCACCTGGGCGATGACCACAAGGTCGCCAAGTTTGAGACCGACGGTGGCTACATCACCATCACCCTCAAGAACACCTACACCCCGACCCTCAACGTACTCTATCAGTTGAAATAAAAAGAAATCCCCTCCGCTTGTCCTGCGGAGGGGATCTCTTCACTTGTGCTTAGCGGTGGAATCTCAGTTGATAGCCGCGTCGGCAATAGGCTTCCCATTCTTTCTTGATGTAGCCCGATTCATAGTGGGCCATAGCGAGCACGACCCCACTCATTCCTTCATAGTTGAACTTCAGCCGTTCGCGGGGCGCGTGGCCTGAGTGTTTCGCCACGAAGGCGATGTAGTCATCCGTCGGATTATGATCCTTCGGCGGTGCCCATCGGCTGATGATCTCCTGAATCGTGTACAGCCCGTGTCTGTAGTAATAACTCTTCAGCACCGACCACATAGCCCTGAAGCCGTAGTCCATGTCCTGAAACTGTTTGAATTCCGGATCCTGCGAAGGACGCACCTCACCATTGAAGAGGTCGGTCGACTTACGGATGTTCCCTGGGTTGCAGTTCTTCTCTGCTCTTGAAATCTTATTCATACTCATAATTCTCAATTTCTCAATCTCTCAATTTCCAAAACTCCGCTTCGAAGCCGTGTCTGTATTGATTCATAGGCATCACTTCACTCGGCTCGTCAACGATGATCTCCCTGACGTTATAGTGCTCCAGTGCGAGCACCATCAGCACGTAGTCAGCCCTGTTCAGCGGCTTCAGATAGTCATCCGCCTCACATAGGTAGAGGTTCACGCCGAAGTCGCTCCAGTTGGCGGCGTCGAGAGGCAGCAGCCACATACTGCTGCGGTGGTTCAGTTTCAGCCTCGGACAGGTGCCCCAGGGTGCTCTCGCCCTGTTCAGGTAGAGCGGGAGCGGACCCCGTGGCAGGTGGCGGCTGCCGTTGACCACTAAGCGCAGGTCGGTCTGCCAGGTGGCCTTCCAGCATTTCTGTTTGTCACCCACGGTCAGGATCATCTCGCCGCGCTCCACATCCTCATAGCGGGTGATGTGGGTCAGTCTCAGTTCTACGCCTTCCATCGCTCGTCCTCCCCTTCGTCCGTGTCGTCCGGCGCGTCACCGTCGCGGCCCTTTCTCATTTTCAACACCATCTCCAGCAGCGGGAGCAGATAGGGTATAGCCTCTACCAAGAGTTGTACCAGCTTCATAATGTCCTTAATGTTCACCATAACTTTTTCAGTTTTAAATATTCAACATTCAATTCTTTTGAGATCTCGATTGCAAAAGTACGGTGAGAAAAACATAAAAATAGACCATATTATCGCCAAACCGCCGATAATATGGAATGCGTGGAATAGATGGGCATTCCTGATGGAATGCAAATGGAATGAGGCCTTATGGCTTGACCAAATCCTCTCTTCGGAGTTCAGTCATTAGGTCGCGACAGAGTTCTTCCAGCCGTTCGTAGCCCTCCTTTCGCTGTTTCTTTTTCATAGTCTGTTCGAAAATGGCCTGGCGCCAGTTGCTGAATTCGGTCTTCCCTAAGTAGCCCGTGCGATAGAGATTCACGTTGCCGTCCTTGCACTGGTCCTTATACTCAGGATACCATTTCCTCATCTGCTCCACAAAAGCATGGGTCGATAGTTGCGTGTTTCGTATCAGTCTCTTGTCCTTCAGCACGCGCCAGAGCGCAAACCAGTCGTATTGATTGGTCAGTCGCTTCAGGAAGTGGAGGCCGATCCATTCCCATAGTTTGTCCAAGTCCAGTTCCCCTTCAGGCAGTTTCTCCCTGAAGATGTCGTTCGTTAACGCCGCTGGTTTCTCGCAGTCTATGGCGCTCGTTTCCGTTTCGCTATGGGCGTGCTGTGTCTGATGGCTTTCGCTCTTGTCGCGAGTCAGCAGCAGGATGGTCTCGCTCTGCTCGCGAATGACGCGGTCTTTGTCCGAGATGATGTGTTTTTGCTCATTCAGTTGCTGCTCCTGTTCGTTGATCTTACCGAGCAGCCTCATTAAGATTTGGTTAAGACGTTTCTTGATTTTGGAAAAGACGGACTTGGGTATTGCCATCTGAACGATGTTCATCACCTCTTCTACCAAGTAATCCTGCTCGCTCAAAGTGACAAACATACCTCATCCTCCTTTCCGTTTTTAAGTAGTTCTACATATATTTGATTCTATCTATCTTTTTACCTTTGGCTTTTCAGCCAATTTGCAAAGTTAGCGGCTTTATCCCTAATAAATGCATTTTATTTGCATTTTCTTTCAGTTCGTTAGGGTTTATTGACATATATCATTTTGCCTATATAATAATTAAAGGTACGCGCCCGCGCGAGTGAGAACAATATGCCAGACACTTTGAAAAGATGCTCCGCAGCATCTGAAAACAGGCTCCATTTCATCGAAAAACAGGCTCCATTGTACCCTCAAAGTAGGCTCCATATTCGCGCTATGGAGCCTGTTTCCGGATAGTTTGCCATATCTTTTCCGATGCCACGGAGCATCTTTTTCGATGAAATGCTTGGTGGTTTCATTC
>FLNX01003889.1_pt1 | contig 11005 bp, 5 predicted proteins | sample 1140341 | NCBI WGS metagenome assembly FLNX01 (sample SAMEA3878208, study PRJEB12797) | bioreactor metagenome | biome: Moose rumen | place: Sweden | collected 2011-10
ACGCGCTAAGCCGACCAAAACTGAAACTATAAGTGCTATAAGGAGACTAGCCGAAACTTATCATGAGCTGATTAAGTTTCAGCGAGTTATTGATACAAATTATAGTTTCAGTTAGTTACGGCTAGTTTGACCTAGTTTGAGCTATTTCCCGATGCAGAAGGCAGCATTCGCTGATTATCAGTAAGTTAAGTGTTTCGTGGTTCAAATGTGGTTCAGAAAAAACGGGTAGTATTTGTCACTAAACCGGACTAAAAATAGCACATTTTCGCCGGAGCAAAATTCCGGGAAATCTCTTCGAGAACTCCGTTGGGGGTTAACAGACCAGAGCCGATTGAAACAACATTGTCCCGCGGAAACGTATGGCGCGGATCGTTCCAGGGATGTTCGCCCATCGTTCTTAGTTGTCATTTCTGAAGATATAGCCAGAACTCAGCCGGGAGATATACATTCGGTAGGTCAACGGATTGAGCGAATAGCGGGGCTATTTGATTTGGGTGGAATTTGGCAACACCGCATCCGACCTTAGTAACAAGGAATCTTAGCTCCGGATGCTCAGCGGCATACTGAATAAACGCATCAACATAGGGGGCGACTACTTCAATTCCACCGTGCATAGTGGGGATTGCGTAGCACTTGCCTGTCGGGCCTGTACCAACGCCCCATTCTGCTCCGAACTTCTGATACGCCTGGCGAGCGGCACCACCGATGTGCTTACCTCCAATGTTGGAACCGAATACGAATACCTCATTATCCGCCAGTGACTCTATGCGGTCAGAAGATACGCGGATTTTACTCTTATCAAGGAAATGAGTATTGTCGGAAGGCGGGGGAGTTTGCACTTCCGGCGTAGAAATGGGAGCAGGTGTAGAAGGCAAATCAAAAGGCAAGGTTTCGACCGGAGTTCCCTCAACATCAACGGGAGACTCATCTTTTACAACCGGGTCGCAGTAGTCCAGGTCTTTCCACTCATCTAATAGATTCAACTTATCGACAAGGTTAATAATCTCCTCGTTGGACAAATCCGTATGAGACTCCGTGATGTCAGCCAGTTTCTGGAGAAAATGGTCGTTATCGGTAATATGAAGCCAACTCTTTACCCTTCCGGATAGCTGATTGTTGAATTTTGTCGGTTGGTTGAACACTATGAGAGCCGGGACGTTGCGAAGCATTCGTTCCGACAAGATCATGCCATCTGACAAGCCTTGTTTGAGATTAATATGGTTTACTTTTGCTTGCTGATACGGATTCTTTCTTGATCCTCCCTTGACAATAGTACCGTCAGCAAGTGTCCAGCAGCCGTTTTCGACAGCAGTTACCTCTCCTCCGTAATTCTTGAATTCAACGGAGATAACAGCATCATTTTTAAACAGAATCCCATCGATCTCACTGTCGTATATGTTATAGTTCGCGACAAACAGACACACCTCCGGTTTGCCGGAATAATGCTTTTTGAGCATTTCGCAAATTGTGCGATACTGCTCTCTTTCAGCGGTGAAAGAGTAATCAGCGACTTTGTAAACGAGTAGACTCATATCTATAACAATGTTTGTTCTTTTTTATAACCCATCACCATCTTGAAGCAACCCTCCATCGTCTTCATTCCTACACCATCATAATTGATCAAGGCTATCATTGATTTAATTGATTCATCTTCCAATGCCCTGTTGATTGCTCGAATTTGTGTAATGCTTCTTATACCGCAGGCTTTTTTCTCCGAATCGCTTATGGACTGCCACGTCGCCTTAAACCTCTCGAACAGGTCATCGGGAGCAGAGGGGTCATAATCATATACCTCAACTGGAATGTCACACGTTTCAAGGTACCGAAGCATAAGCGGCAGCACTTCGTCTTTGCTCAGTCCTCCGTTATTGGTGCCGAGCATTGGAAAGGCAATCGAGGTGATACCCTTCTCCTTATACGTCGAAACGAATTTCTCCAGGCCGAGCTCGATATACTCTATCTTGCTTGGGTATTTCCAATGGAATTTAGTTGGGAAGTTCAACACCCAGGGATCATTCGGTTCGCCTTTGTATAGCCATAGTTTTCCTATGCCTATCTGTTTTGACTTACAGAACCCTTTATATATGTCAAACATATATGGATAGCGCAGCTTGAACACCAATGCGATGCCCTTACCCATCACACCGACACAATTGACGGTATTTACAATAGTCTGGGCTTTTGTGTTAAAGATGTTCCCTCGTATTATGGTAACGTTAGATGCCATATCAGTTATTCGTATATATCAACCAGCTACCCTTTCTCGGCTCGGAGACCTCAAAGTAGATGGTGAACGGTTTGTCTTTTTTTATCTCAAGATAGCGTCCAATATAGATGCTGTTACCCTTTTCCCTAAGAATGGAAGCAGGGTTTAGTATTTCCGGGGCCATTCCATCAGTATATGAAATTCTAAACTCAAAAGAATTACAATAATCGGTTGTAATCTCGAGCGTATCTGCAGAATCCTTAAAATGTAGTTCGCGGTTAATCCTTTCGAATAGATCCTCTTTTGCAATGATTCTGTCTTTTAATGGCGAAGAGCCGACCAGACTCTTAAGCATATCACGTTGATAGCTATCGTAGCAACAGATATGTAATGAGGACAAGGATGATAGGTCAACTTCGTCTTTGACAAGGAACTCTTGTTGCCGCGCATCCTTGTTGAACTTATTGTAAATCTCGTCCGCGTTGATATGATGAGGGTCTTCAATAACCTTATATGCTTTGGTCGATCGCTTTTGCATATTTCCGTTGCTGTAGTAGCACTTGTCCGCAGCCTTGGCCAACAACTCCTCGACATCAATGACAAAAAATACAGGCATGGGACACTTCGGAAGACCAAGGTTATATGCGCTGCTATAGTATTTGCCGTCATTCCTATCCTTCCCCAGGCACTCATTGTAGAACTGAGTAGGGGATTTGGAAATAAAATAGAAACGTGCAAAGCCGTGCGCTTTAGCCGTGTTATCCACGTTAGTGCCTGCGCTATTTTCAAATACGCCATCAGCCTTGTTCCTACTCTGAAGAGTGTGACTCTTGATAATCCTTACCGCATTACTCATGTGTGTAAAATGATACGCACGAGGTTTGTCGGGGAAAGCCTCAACGAAACTAATGATGTTTTCTTGCTTTAGATAACCGCGGTCTCTGATTTCAACCTTATTGAAGAAGGCTTTGTTACGGACAAGAGATGGCCAGTCCCAATAATCAACGTATTTGTCGACGAGAGAAACGGAGAAGACAATTGTCTCGGAGACCGAAGCCAACGTCCAATCAATTCGGTCGGTGAATTTCTCGAGAATGTCGTTCGTGAATACGAAATCTTTTCTTTTGCAGACAATGTTCCAATTCAGATCGTCTGCATATTCTTCGAGTGTTTCAATATCTGCGACAGGGAAATGATCGTTCTTTGATACTTCCTGCCAATTCAAATCATCAGCAAAATCGGGGAGCAGATTCATTACATGCTCCGAAGATGATAATCTTTCCCAATTCACCTTGTCGTCAGGAATTAGCGCAATGAGGGGGGCGCTGACGGGGAAGTAATGGCGTCCGGTCAGCGTCATCCAGTCTACCTGAGATGAGATGCGCTCATCTTGGGCCATTAGCAGCAACAATGAAGAGGAGGACCATAGTTTGACGGAGTCTCTTTTCGACAAAGCCTCCCAGTCCCAGTCTTTATCTGAGTATCTGACCAAGAACTCGTCCGTTGGCTTGAACGTCTCCGCGGAACTAAGCAATCTCCAATCCCATTGATACCTGGACCTTGATTCAATGTCGGCCTGAGTTACGCGCCATTTGCCATTTGCAATCAGTGCGTTATAATCATATTGCGCTTCGGGAAATCCTTTGATTATCTGAATCATGTCCACATCCTGACGTTCGGACAAAGATTCAAATGAGATATAAGACCGATAAGCGCTGATTACATTATTGAGCTGTTGCTTGTCTTCCACCGTGAAAATACGGCTGTGAAGAGATATATACTCCCAGTCAAGTTTTCTGGCATACTTGGTCAGGAACCAGTCTTTGTCATTGAGACTGTCTAATGTGGATAGACCGAAAAAGTCCCATCTATCTTCGAGTCCTACTATCAACTGCCTAACATCCTTATTCCAGGACGCCTCTCTGATGCCGGATTTCGGGTCAAAGGTCAGATGTTCATCAAATTCTTTTGAGTAGGAGAGAGAGTCCCAATCTATAAAATCGGCGCACTCCTCAAGATCGGTGAAAATGTCAAACTCTTTCTTGGAATACAGCATGGACAGATTCCAGGAGAATCTACTGTCACGATATGTGCTTCGAAGAATACCCTTGAACTCATCATATGAATACTCTTCGGATAGATATGCCCACGCAGCATCCTTGGAGGTCTGGTCAGTGATAGAATTGAGAGATGATGCTATCGTTGAAAGCCATGAAATGTCAAGGCGATTCTGCTCGTTAATGATTCTATCAATTACTTCATTCCAAGACCAATGATTGGCGTATTTTGTGAGATTCTCAATGATGAACTCAACAGGAAGGTTTGCTGAAAGATAACTCCAGTCCCACTTGTCGACAAACGCGGGATGCCCTATGTTGTTATACCTAAGACTGGCGAACATCCTTTCCGTAAGAATACTCCAATCCCAAGGTAATGTGTAATTCGCCTTTACGAATTCAGTGGAGACTTTTTGATTGCCGGACAGTTTAGACCAGTTCCATTCAAAATCTTTGAAATCACTGATGGTCGTCTCGTCTTGCAATTGTGCAGAAACGTAATCTCTTCCGATGGGTGTCGTTACACGATCTTTGTATCGAGCAAAAAACGCCTTGTCCCAGATTAAACTCGGATTACATTCAAAGCCGGGAGTATAACGAGTGGAATGCCAGTCTATCAGCCCTAATGTATCGAAGGCTTGAATCAATTCGTCAGACCAGGCATACTCCTTCTCATTAAACAGCAACGAGGAAAGCGATCCACCTTCATTGATGTTTGTGTTCACTGCAGACACGAATGACGAATTATTGACAAAGGAATGCGCCGTTTCATCATTCACAAAGGCTCGGTCAAAGAGGCGGACAAACTTCAGATGCCCCTGTATGGAAAGGATGTTTTCTAAGATATACGACAGATCGAAAGTGTCTTCGACTTTATTCCAATCCCAGCGCCTATCCGGATACTCCAGTAGAAGAGATCTGACGGGAACAGTATCTTCGGTATAATCTGACAAATCGACGTTTGTCAGGGCCAGATTGCCAAGGACAAAATCTTTCTCAAGGCGTTTACCGAGAGCCTCCCAATCCCATTCGGAAGAGAAGACCCCCAACTTAAGAATCAAACTCTCTATAAGGGGTACCTCTCTTGTGATATCGCTTGAGATACCTTCAAGATCCCAGGGATAGTCATTGAAGTTAGCGAGAAGGAAGTCGTCCTCGACCCTACCAGTAAGCACATCCCAATCCCACTTGTCAATGTGTTCTTCCAAGTGTTTGTAGATAACCTCTATGTCACAATTATTGGACATATTTAGCCAGCAATTGCTGTTCGCCATTTCAACGATTTTTGCGAACAAGCGCTCATCGCTCCACTTTGTCCTGGAGTCCTTTGTAAGTTCCTCAAAATTGACAAGCTCAAAAAACGGTTCGAGGTTGTTATAGTCCAGAACTGCCGACTTGTCATCCCACAACTTCGCAAACAAGCACTCCAGGATGGCATTCTCCCTCTGAAGTGCGTTTTCGTCCAACTCAAAGAGTTGGGTAGCCATAGGAGCGATCTCTTCTTCGTTGTACGCGACAGGGAAGTACTCTTCATTTCTCGTATACAGCTGGACCGGGACTTTGCGTATTTCAATGTCGAAATACTCATCGATGACGGCTTCAAATATGTTGCTCGGATTCTTTGACTGAAGCTGGATTCGCTTAATCAGCTGATTCGGTTTTCTGCCGATTATCGTTGGAATATCGCTGTCCTCCGGCCAGTATTGGACACCAGGCTGCAATTCTGTATAAATGCCCATGTCCTTATAGAACGGGAACATTTGAAGTGCGTCCGGGTACGGGTAGGAGAATGTCAGGTGTTCGTAGAGATTCTGTCTGCCGCTGAAGAAACGGTAGGAAGTATTGTTCGCCAGTGACAGTCTCCCCAGATTGGTGAGTTCAACAAGGTCCTCGTTAACACGAATCAGGCGATTCTTCTCTACAATAGCAAGAATATCTTCGTACAGTTTGACTTCAGCCCTGTCATAATATGCCTCTGGCTGGTTGTCCACCACACTGAATCCAAGCATAATGCCGAGACTTCTCTTTTCGTAAGCACCGTACTCGGTAGTGGACAACAAGGAACAAATGACGTAATCAAGGTCTGGCAGAGGCTCCTCCGTGTAATATTGTACACGGCAGGAATAGCGTTTCAACCCCCATTTGTAGCGGCTCGAATAGATGTAATCTGCATTATTTAGAAGGTCCTGATTCATAGCTCGCTTTGCTCGATAACCTTATTGTTCGGATTGTTCCTTATCGTCTTAAACAACTGCTCGTAGATTGGATGCTGCGAAAAGTGTTTTTCATTGCCAACTATAACAAGTAATCTCTTTGCTCGGGACAAGGCAACGTTAAGTCGGTTCGGGGATTGTGCAAATCCCAGAGAATACTGTTCAGGGTAGCCATATTTCCTGAATCTCGCAAAATTGGGCGCATCGTCTTTGTGGGCCTGAATAACATGGCTCCGCACCATAGAGACAATGATTATATTGCGCTCCATACCCTGGAATCGGTCAACGGTGCTAACTCGGATGGGGATATCCTTGTGGTGTTTTGCCAATGCCCTTATCTGCTTTATCTGCTTCCCGTAGAAACTGATAATTCCAATCTGCTTGTCTTCCTCTTTGTCGAATTTGTCAAGGTACCTGGAGAACGTAGAAGAAGAAGCGAATCTGTCAAGCAGTTTCCCTATTACCTCGACCTCCCCATAATTAACTCGAGAAGTGCCATCGAGCATTTCGGGGCTATCCGTATTGATGAACAAAACGTGCGTATTATGGCCGATAAACGGCCTCATGTCAATGCCATGATAGCGAGATGCCGGATTGCCGAAGTCAGGTTCATTGACTCCCAAATCCTTCGGTTTGATTAAGCCGCAATCAAGGCCACCGTCCTTTAGATAGAACTGCTTTATAACCTCGTTTATGTCCGGGTGCATTCGATATTGCAAATTGAAGGTTTCTTTGATCGAGGAATCTGCATTCTCATATAACCGTTGGAAATGAGATTCTTCAATCTTATCGAATTGCGTTTCGAGGAATTTTTGGAGGCGGTTAATCTTTTCTCTTTCTTCCGGAGATTTGGCGGAGGACAGTGCATAATCCAGCGAAGATTCCATTTCTTCGCGGTCGAGCATAGGAGGAAGCTGACGATGGTCACCGATAACAATCGCCCGATGCCCGTATACGAATGGCAGGACCAACTCGGCCGGAGTTGCCTTCGAGGATTCGTCCTGGATAACTGTCGTGAACTCTATTTTGACGTTTCGTCCGTTAGGGTTGAAGACCTCCTTGAAGTTCCTGAAGAATTGTGTGCTTCCTTTACCATCTGCTTTCTTGTCTCCGATAGAACTACAGGTGGCTCCGATTACGTTGCAATTGTCGACGTAGTTTTTAAAAACGCGTTCACGAATCTCTTTTGACGGGTAGGAAAGAACCTTCTTCCATTTTGTCATAACGTCATTGTCCTCAGCACTCATGCCGTAGAATGACCTCTGAGAGATATTATCCAACCAATTGTTGAGGACCAAATCCGTCTTGGATACAGTGCCGGTTTCGTCATCTTCTTCGTCAATCTCTTCCGGTAGCAAAGCATCGTTCCCTTCATCAACCCATTTCTTCATCAGTTCGATTGAGAACTGTAGTCCTTCGGACTCGAGTTTTTCTTCACCTCCGAAACGAATTGGTTTGACCAGATTAGTTTTGCTATTGATGATTCTTGAAATAGCGTTATCAACAGCGAGATTCGTTTCCGAGGTAAGAAGAATACGTTCACGCTTATTGCCTTGTTTTAGTCCATTTCTGATGAGCTGCCAAATGAGTTCGGCAATGGCGGTTGACTTACCGGAGCCAGGAGGCCCTTGAATGACGGCGAGATCTTTTGCGTAGAGACATTTTAAAATTGCATCTTTCTGAGATTCGTTAATTCTCGAATTGATCAAATGCTTGCAAAGTTCCTGATACGGGCCACCATCTCTCCGAAGGATGTACTGTAAATCGGGAGTAGGCGTGGCGAGCGCAGAGTCGAAGATGAAGTTCTGAAGGTTGTCATTGAGCAAGTTGTTTCCGCTTGTTGCCATCGTAAAAGTATTCTTCAACCTCGAAATCTTTTCGATGTCCCCGGTAAGAATTGGCACAACGAACTGAATGTTTTTTTGATTGAGATACTCAATTACAGCTTGCTCTTTGCCCGCCTCTACATCGATATCAAAAATGAGTTTAGGGTACTTGACTGAAAGAAGTTTGCCAAAAGGAACCATCTTTTCGCCGACTTCAAAGCCGAAGTCGGCCTTGCGCATATCTTTAAGATTATCCTCGATGTCTTCTATACGAGACTCTTCATCTCGGTGAATAAGAACCTTGACCTTTCCGGGGACGCGCTGGTCGAGAACAACGTTGAGAGATCCACTCAAGAAAGACAGCTCCCGCTGCAGAGAGTCATGCAATCTCTCATAATAATCAACGGAAGGGCAGGGTAGACTGATGCGGACAAAGTGTTTATTAGCATCGTTTTCGATGCTGACATTTTCAAATCTGTCGCTTAACCGATTCTCCACCTCGCTGAATCCCACCATCGAGGTGGAAACGTTGCACTTGAATTTGTGCTCGGCACCATATGTGCGCGCAGAAATGAACGGGACTGACTTTTCAAGTTCTTTAAGGATGCCCCATATGTTGTCTGTCCGCCAATTGAAATCTATACCCAGATTGCCGGTATCAGGATTGAAACTCATATTGTCGTGTTGCGACACATATTGAGTCACATCATCGAAAACATATCGAACAGACTGGCGATTGGATGTCTTGTAGCGAAAAACCGTATCGAAATGAATCTCGTTTTCCGAACAATAGTGGCGGGCCTCTGTCAGGAAAACCGTGATATTGTTCTGAATCTCAGACATTACATCGAGGTCACATATCTCGTCCCGATCAATTGGCCGTTTGAAGACAAATGCTTTCGTAGAAGCGTCATAATAGTCACACACGGCCCTCATCATCTCCTTGGCGTTCGGATTGTCGATGGTGAAGATAATACGATAACTATCCAGTCTTAAGCCGATTTTTGGACCGTATTCTTTAATGACCTCATCCGGGATGTAATGATTCTTATACTCAATTATGTCTTTTATGACGGTCTCACCTTTGCGCTCTTTTGCCTTCCTACAATAGTGTTCGGAGCCGAAAAGGTGAGAATAGAATGCTTCCAGGTCAACGTTAAGCGTCGTAATGCAGGCTACAATATCATCAACTTGACCTGTACATATATGCCCGCTCTGCAAAGATCTGTCGAGATTGCGGATTTCGGCAAGAGTAAGTTGATTGGTCGGGAAGACTATCCCGTTCCCATAGAAGACAGTTGCGTTGATGGACGGAGTATGGTCCATCTGAATATAACAAGTCGCAAGCTCTTTCTGAAGCGAAGTAATGCCGGATTCCGAGAATGAATTCCAGACGCCTTCGCCAATCATCAAGTGGTCACTATGAATGTCATCGGAGGAGAGCATCAACCGCTCTTTGAAAATCCTTTCTACGATCCGATCACGACCAGACTCGTCCACGTTTACAGTCATCTTATTCCCATCAATATCTATCGTCTCTGGGGCAATACTGATTGGAGCACAACGTTTCTTCAAGAGCTGTTCCTGAATCAGGATATACTGATCCCACAAATCTCGAAGGTCCTCGTTAAAGGCTGAGCCGGAAGAGGTATGATGGTCGGTCACAGGCATGATGTATCAAAGTATACAAAGTTAATGAAAATCTTGCATAACGGGAAGAAAGCGTATAAAAACCGACTATATAAAAGCGAGAGAATAGTCACTGATAGAAACATTTATTGCAAGGTATTTATAGCTAAAATAAGTAAAGCGTAAAGGGCTCCTTAGTCCGTTTATTTCGGGTTATTTACCTCTTGTTTTGGTTTAGATAAATTAGTATAATTATTTGTTTTATAATTAAATAAGTTTATGTATATTTGTATCGAGGCGGTACGGAAACCGCCCTGAAACTTAACTTGGACTTAAACTATGATTGCACTTTCTTCCATCGCTTTCGGGGGATTCTCTGGGTCGGCAAAGGGTGTTACGGCTCGTCAAAGAGGCGGCCGTACCATCCTTTCCGTAAAGTGCTGGCCCTCGGGACCTGCGACCAATGCGCAGACCTTGCACCGTGCTCATTCCGCCCAGATAGCCAAGTCTTATCGCCTTGCCACGGACCAGCAGATGCTGGAGTGGGCACGTATTGCCGAGACTGCCACCGGTAAGAGCGTCCTGGGACAGAAGGCCAGCCTCTCCGGATTCAACGTGTATATGCGTTACAATATCCGGCAGATCAATACCAGCGGTCTTATCTACCTGGCGGCACCTCAGGAGATTCCGGAAGAGCCAATCGTGATAGTAACCCCGTAATCATAAAAGGACAGTTTAACAAACTATTTATTACCCTATTTCTAACAATTTAAATTACAAAGCCTTATGAAGTACATTCCTTCTATCGCATTCGAGGAGATGTCCGGCAGCGCCAAGGGCGTTACCGCGGCAAAGATGAAGAGCCGGAAGTACATCCGCAACCGCGGATACGGCGGCTCCGTCCGCACCTCGGACCAGGCCAAGGTCAAGGGTATCTTCAAGATGCTCACCACCAGGTGGAAGTCCCTGACTCCCGCCCAGATCCTGGCCTGGAACAAGCTGGCCCTCTCTCAGGAGGGACGCAGCGTCCTTGGCACCAAGGCCAAGATTTCCGGTTCCAACCTCTTCACCCGC
>FLNX01000254.1_pt1 | contig 10992 bp, 10 predicted proteins | sample 1140341 | NCBI WGS metagenome assembly FLNX01 (sample SAMEA3878208, study PRJEB12797) | bioreactor metagenome | biome: Moose rumen | place: Sweden | collected 2011-10
AATATCGGCAGTGAACTCCTCAGCACCACGCTTGGTCTCACGCACGTCAAGCGAGTACTCGTCGACATGTACAGAGGTCAGGACATCCTCGCGGACAATGCGCTCGTTGAGCACAATGGCATCCTCGTAGTTGTAACCCTTCCAAGGCATGTAGGCCACGAGCAGGTTACGGCCCAGGGCCAACTCACCGTTCTCGGTGGCATAGCCCTCGGTCAGGATATCGCCCTTCTTCACGCGCTGACCCTTGTTACAGATCGGGCGCAGGTCGATGGTCATATTCTGGTTCGTACGACGGAACTTCGAGATACGATACTCCTTCAGGGCCGGCTCGAACGAGACGAATTCCTCATCGTCGGTACGGTCGTAGAGGATACGGATCGTAGTGGCATCCACATACTCCACGACACCGTCGCCCTCAGCCGTCACCATCGTACGGGAGTTCTCGCAGACCTGCTTCTCGATACCCGTACCCACGATTGGCGCCTCGTTGTGAAGCAGGGGCACGGCCTGGCGCATCATGTTCGATCCCATCAGTGCGCGGTGGGCATCGTCGTGCTCCAGGAACGGGATCAGCGAAGCGGCGATAGAGGCGATCTGCTGCGGAGAGACGTCCATCAGGTCGACATCAGAAGGCGGCACCACGGGGAAGTCGGCATCCTGACGACACTTCACCACCTTGCGGATGAAGGTACCATCGTCGTTCAGCGGGGCATTGCCCTGACCGATGATGTGATCCTCTTCCTCCTCGGCGGTCAGATAGACGATCTCGTCATTATTCAGGTTGGCCACACCATTCTCCACCTTACGGTAAGGTGTCTGGATGAAGCCGAGTTCATTAATCTTGGCATAGACACAGAGTGACGAGATCAGACCGATGTTCGGGCCTTCAGGGCTCTCAATCGGGCAGAGACGACCGTAGTGTGTATAGTGTACGTCACGCACCTCGAATCCGGCACGCTCACGAGACAGACCGCCAGGACCCAGGGCGGAGAGACGACGCTTGTGGGTCACCTCGGCCAGCGGGTTGGTCTGGTCCATAAACTGCGACAGCGGGTTGGTTCCGAAGAACGAGTTGATGACGCTTGAAATAGTCTTGGCATTGATCAGGTCGGTCGGCGTAAACACCTCATTGTCGCGAACGTTCATACGCTCACGGATGGTGCGGCTCATACGGGCCAAACCGATTGAGAACTGATTCGACAGTTGCTCACCGACGGTGCGGACGCGACGGTTCGAAAGGTGGTCGATATCGTCGACGGCAGCCTTCGAGTTGATCAACTGGATGAGATACTTGATAATCTCAATGATATCTTCCTTGGTCAGCACACGCACGTTCATATCCGTGTTCAGGCCAAGTTTCTTATTGATACGGTAGCGGCCTACGTCGCCCAGGTCGTAGCGCTTGTCAGAGAAGAACAGGTTCTGGATGACCTCACGGGCACTGGCATCATCGGCAGGATCGGCGTTACGCAACTGACGGTAGATGTAGAGCACGGCCTCCTTCTCAGAGTTACTGGGATCCTTGGCCAGCGTGTTGAAGATGATGGAGTAGTCCTGAGCGATGGCCTCGTCCTTATGCACAAGGATGGTCTGTGCACCACTCTCTAGGATCTCCTGCATATTCTCGTCGGTGATCTCCGTCTCACGCTCCATAATGACCTCGTTACGCTCGATGGATACAACCTCACCCGTATCCTCATCCACGAAGTCCTCGTTCCAACTCTTCAGCACACGGGCTGCGAGTTTGCTGCCGACGACGGCCTTCAGGGCCTTCTTGTTGACCTTCACCTCCTCAGCGAGGTCAAAGATCTGGAGGATATCCTTATCGGCTTCAAAACCGATGGCGCGCAGCAGGGTCGTCACGGGCAACTTCTTCTTACGGTCGATATACGCGTACATTACATTATTAATGTCGGTAGCGAACTCGATCCAGGAGCCCTTGAACGGGATGATACGTGCCGAATACAGCAGCGTGCCGTTAGCGTGGGTGTTCTGTCCGAAGAACACGCCCGGCGAACGGTGCAACTGAGAGACCACCACGCGCTCAGCACCATTGATAACGAAGGTACCGTTGGCGGTCATATAGGGGATCGGGCCCAGGAACACGTCCTGGATCACAGTGCCGAAATCCTCATGATCCGGATCGGTGCAATACAGTTTCAACTTAGCCTTCAAAGGTACGCTATAGGTCAGACCGCGCTCCAGGCACTCGTCAATCGTGTAGCGGGGCGGGTCGATATAGTAATCCAGGAACTCAAGGACGAAGTTATTACGCGTGTCGGTGATAGGGAAGTTCTCGGCGAACACCTTATACAAGCCGTCGTTCTTGCGTTCCTCAGGCGGAGTGTCCAACTGCAGGAAGTCCTTAAACGACTTTAATTGCACATCAAGAAAGTCCGGAAACGGCATCGGGTTCTTGACGCTGCCAAAGTTTACTCTGTTATCAATCTTTTTTGAAGCCATATTGTTATTAATTTGTCCGGGATTATCCGGGTAATGTCCGGAATGTCCGGATTAATTAGACAGAAAATGGTCGGGAACCCTCGACTGGAGAGTCCCCAACCACAATCAGTATTGTTGTGCGAATTACTTCAGCTCAACCTCGGCACCAGCAGCCTCGATAGTCTTCTTCAGGTTCTCAGCCTCTTCCTTGCTCAGACCCTCCTTAACGGTAGCGGGAGCACCGTCAACGAGATCCTTTGCTTCCTTCAGACCAAGACCACAAGCCTCCTTAACGGCCTTTACGACCTGGAGTTTAGCGGCACCTGCAGACTTCAGGACTACGTCGAATGAAGTCTTCTCTTCAGCAGCGGCCTCAGCGCCACCTGCTGCGGGACCAGCAGCAACTGCAACGGCTGCAGCAGCAGGCTCAATTCCATACTCGTCCTTCAGGACTGTTGCCAACTCGTTTACTTCTTTTACAGTAAGGTTTACCAACTCTTCTGCAATAGCTTTAATATCTGCCATTTTATTTAAATTTTTAATTGTTTTTAATGTTAATGTTACTTATTCGCTTATTTGTTACGCTCAGCGATAGCGTCAAGCAGACCGTGAATCTTACCACCGGCATTCAGGCCAGAGACAACATTCTTGATCGGAGACTGCAGCAGAGCCACAACGTCGGCGATCAGTTCGTTCTTGCTCTTGATGGCTACCAACTCATCCAGTTTGTCAGCACCAACGAAGACACTCTCCTCGGCGTATGCACCCTTCAGTGCAGGCACCTCGGCCTTCTTGGTCTTGTACTCCTTGATCAGTTTGGCAGGCACATTGGCTGTCTGGGTGAACATTACAGCCGTATTACCCTTCAGGCACTCATACAGGGGAGAGTAGTCAATCTCTGAAGCCTCAAACGCCTTGTGGAGAAGCGTGTTCTTCACCATCAGCAGTTTGATCTCATTCTTGAAACACTTCTCGCGCAGTTCGCTTGTCTGCTGAGCATTCAGTCCGGTAAGGTCTACCAGATAGAAATGAGGAAATGCCTTCAGTTTCTCTCCAAGTTCTACGATGATAGTATCTTTTACTTCCTTTTTCATTTGTCTAATCTTTTAACGAGTTATTCAACTGATTTAGGATCTACCTTGATACCAAGACTCATAGTACTTGAGAGGAAGATACTCTTAATATATGTACCCTTAGCAGCAGCAGGCTTCAGTTTGATAATGGTGGAGATAAACTCCTTCGCATTCTCAAAGATCTGATCTGCAGTGAAGGTCACCTTACCGATTGACGTGTGCACAATACCGGCCTTGTCAACCTTAAAGTCGATCTTACCCTGCTTCACTTCCTTCACAGCCTTTGCAACATCCATAGTAACAGTACCGCTCTTGGGGTTAGGCATCAGGCCACGGGGACCGAGCACACGGCCGAGGGGGCCGAGTTTACCCATGCAAGAGGGCATCGTGATGATAACATCAACATCAGTCCAACCACCCTTGATCTTCTCGATATACTCATCAAGACCAACGTAGTCGGCACCTGCTTCCTTAGCAGCAGCCTCCTGATCAGGAGTACAGAGAGCGAGCACACGTGTCACCTTACCAGTTCCGTTCGGCAGCGACACAACGCCACGAACCATCTGGTTAGCCTTACGTGGGTCAACGCCCAAGCGTACATCGATATCGACCGAAGCCTCAAACTTGGTGGTGGTAATCTCCTTCACCAGTGCAGCGGCTTCTTTCAAAGAGTATGCTTTCCCTGCTTCAACCTTATCAGCGACCAACTTTTGATTTTTTGTCAGTTTACTCATTGTCTTAATTGAAGTTATTAATTATTTACCAGGGAACTCCCCTTCTACAGTGATACCCATACTACGCGCTGTACCAGCCACCTGCTTCATAGCAGACTCTACAGTAAAGCAATTCAAGTCTTTCAACTTATCCTCAGCGATGGCGCGAACCTGATCCCAGGTGACCTTGGCCACCTTCTTACGGTTAGGCTCGGCAGAACCACTCTTCAGTTTGGCAGCCTCCTTCAACTGTACTGCTGCGGGAGGAGTCTTAAGTTCGAAAGAGAATGACTTGTCAGTGTAGTAAGTGATAACGACAGGAATGATCTTACCTGCCTTATCCTGGGTTCTGGCGTTGAACTCTTTGCAGAATCCCATAATGTTGATACCCTTAGAACCCAGTGCAGGGCCTACGGGAGGAGAGGGATTTGCAGCGCCACCTTTAATCTGTAATTTGATTAATCCAGCAACTTCTTTAGCCATTTCTGTTTGTTAATTATTTAATTTTACTATATAAGCCAAGGAGTGGAAGCCTCCCGTGACCGTATATACGAAAGAGCGTACCGTAACTTACGCCCTATTCTTTTTCTACTTGATTAAAACCGAGTTCCAGTGGAGTCTTGCGACCGAAGATCTTCACCATCACCTTCAACTTGCGCTTCTCGGTGTTTACTTCCTCAATGACTCCGCTGAAGCCATTGAACGGACCGTCAGTAACCTTGACTGCATCGTCAACATTATAGGGAACCACAGCCTCCTCAGTCCGAATATCCGTCTCCTCAGCCTTACCGAGAATGCGGTTGATGTCAGCCTGACGGACCGGCGAGGGATTATCCATTCCACCCAGGAAACCCAGCACGTTGGGGATGAAGCGCAGCGTATGAGCAATCTCACCCTGCAGGTTAGCCTCTACAAGCACATAGCCAGGAAGAAAGAGTTTCTCCTTGACCACGCGCTTACCGTTGCGGAGTTGTGCATACTTCTCAGTAGGCAGGAGCACCTGACCCACATTGGCGGCAAGCACCTCATCCTTCTTCAGCAAAGCCTCCAGATACTCCTTCACCTTTGCCTCTTTTCCGCTTACGGCACGCAGAACATACCATTTCAAACCAGTCTGAGCCATCCTATTCTGTTATTATCCTGGATAAACCAGACTCATTACTGAACGGAACACAAAATCCATAGCCCACACCACAAGAGCAATAATCAGCGAGGCGGACAATACCACCACAGCGCTGTGCGTCAACTCCTTGCGTGTCGGCCAAGTCGTCTTATGTGCAAGCTCGTCATAGCAAGCCTTGCAATAATCTATAAACTTCTTAAACATATCCTTTTACTTTCTTGCACGGGAAGGAGGACTCGAACCCACGACCCTCGGTTTTGGAGACCGATGCTCTACCAACTGAGCTATTCCCGTAAATTAAGCCCTCGCGGCTGCGAGGGCTTAAGACTTATATTAGTCCTCGTACACCTCGGTGATCTGACCAGAACCAACTGTGCGGCCACCTTCACGGATAGCGAAGCGCAGACCCTGGTTCAGAGCAACAGCGTAGATCAGTTCAACGTTGATCTCTACGTTATCACCAGGCATCACCATCTCAACGCCTGCGGGCAGAGAAATCTCACCTGTGCAGTCCATTGTGCGGAGATAGAACTGGGGACGATACTTGTTGCCGAACGGTGTGTGACGACCACCCTCTTCCTTCTTCAGGACATAGATAGAAGCCTTGAACTTCTTGTAGGGCTTGATCTGGCCGGGCTTGCAGAGCACCATACCGCGCTTAATCTCGTTCTTGTCGATACCGCGGAGCAGCAGACCTACGTTATCACCAGCCTGACCCTCGTCGAGAATCTTGCGGAACATCTCAACACCGGTAACAACAGACTTCTTGTCCTCACCGAGACCGAGCAACTCAACCTCATCACCTACGTGAATCACACCAGTCTCGATACGACCCGTAGCCACTGTGCCACGACCTGTGATAGAGAACACGTCCTCAACAGGCATCAGGAAGGGCTTGTCGGTAGCACGAGGAGGCTCCTGAATCCATGTGTCGCAGGTATCCATCAGTTCGATCACCTTCTGCTCCCACTTCTCAACGCCGTTCAGAGCACCGAGGGCAGAGCCACGAATGATAGGAGTATCATCCTCGAACTCATACTGCTCCAGAATCTCACGGACCTCCATCTCAACGAGTTCCAGCATCTCCTCATCCTCGACCATATCGCACTTGTTCAGGAATACAACCAGACGGGGAACGTTTACCTGACGGGCGAGCAGCACGTGCTCACGAGTCTGAGGCATAGGACCATCAGTTGCAGCAACAACGAGGATAGCACCATCCATCTGAGCAGCACCAGTTACCATGTTCTTCACATAGTCGGCGTGTCCCGGGCAGTCCACGTGAGCATAGTGACGATTCTTTGTCTCGTACTCAACGTGAGCGGTGTTGATAGTGATACCACGCTCCTTCTCCTCAGGAGCATTGTCAATCTGATCGAATGACTTAACCTCAGAGAGACCCTGCTTAGCCAGTACGGTGGTGATAGCAGCGGTCAGAGTTGTCTTACCGTGGTCAACGTGACCGATAGTACCAATGTTTACGTGCGGTTTGGTACGCACAAATTGCTCTTTTGCCATTTTACTTGTTTATTAAATTGTTTATAATTCTGAATTTTCAGTTTCCTCCTCACATCCAAGAGAGCTGTAACTGAGAGTTGAACTCAGGACCTCTTCCTTACCAAGGAAGTGCTCTACCACTGAGCTATTACAGCGAGTTAGAGCGGAAAACGGGGCTCAAACCCGCGACCCCCAGCTTGGAAGGCTAGTGCTCTATCGACTGAGCTATTTCCGCGAAACTTCTCTTGAGAGTGGGTGCTGATGGATTCGAACCACCGAAGTCGAAAGACAGCAGATTTACAGTCTGCCCCATTTGGCCACTCTGGAAAACACCCATGTTCTTTTTCGCCCTTTCAAGCGAGGGGAAGCCGCACCCCGTTTCCTTCTTTTTGAGCCTCTTGTCGGATTCGAACCAACGACCCCGAGATTACAAATCACGTGCTCTGGCCAACTGAGCTAAAGAGGCTTTTCAAGCAGCCGTTCTCTGTTTCAGATTTACGACCTGTCGGAAAACGGCTGCAAAGTTACTACTTATTTTTGAATTACCAAAACTTTTTCGAGTTTTTTTTATCGATTTCTCAATTTTTCCTTAAATTTCTGCAGTTGAGCCCGCATTGAGTCGACACAAAGGTCGATTCCTTCCTCAAAAGTGTCACTCGTCTTCTCTACGAAAAGAGTGCTTCCGGGCACGGCTACTGACAGGCTCGTTTCCTTGTTCTGTGCAGTAGCGGGCTTCACTACTTTCAGTTGCACCTCTACTTTCTGTATATCCTCAAATGATTTTTCCAACTTGGCGACCTTCTTTTCGATGAACGCCTGTAATTTCTCGGTAGCGTCGAAATGAATCGACTGAATCTTAATCTCCATAGTTACCTCCTATTTTTAAATAGTTATTAATAAGGTTCAGGCTCGCGGATGAGCCTCTTTATAAATTCGCTTCAACTGCTCGAACGTCGTGTGGGTGTAGATCTCGGTCGTCGAGACGCTCTCATGACCCAGCAGGTTCTTGATTCCCTCCAGCCCTGCGCCGTTATTGAGCATTGCCGTGGCAAAGGTGTGACGAAGCACGTGGGGCGACCTCTTCTTCAGCGATGTCACTGCCGACAGGTACTTGCGTACGATCAGATACACCTGATTCCCCGTCATCCTGACACCCTTGTCGCTCAGGAAAAGCGCGCCGTCGGCCTTGCTGCCGAACTGTTCATCCCTGACAGCCATGTAATGCTGCAGTTCTGTCGCCAGTTCCTCCCCGAAGGGAATGATGCGCTGCTTGTTCCGCTTTCCCGTCACCTTTAACTGGCTGGCACCGAAATCGACATCGCTGTCGTTCAGCCCCGTCAGTTCCGATCGTCGTAGTCCGGCCTCATATAATAATATAATTATGGTACGCGCACGTACATTATTATATATATCATTCCATTCCAGATCATCGAGCAGCCTGTCCATCTCTCCTTCGCGCAGGAACTGGGGCAGCGGTTTCGACTTCTTGGGGCCGGTCACGCAGTGGGCGGGATCGTGCTTCACCAGTCTCCGCTTCAGAGCAAAACGATAAAAGGAACGCAGTGCACTCAATTTCTTGTTGATCGTTGAAGCAGAGTTTCCTTTATCCATCAGACTCTCCATCCAGTCACGGATCAGGTCGGTATCAGCCGACACCAGGGAGAGCCCGTTATCTCTAAAGATTATATACGATTCAAACTCCTCAAGAGCGTCCTCGTATGTCTGCACCGTCAGCGGAGATGTATTCCGCTCGAAGCGCAGGTAGTTCAGAAACTGGTTTATCATCCTATCTGCCTTATCAGAAGTGTTACATTCTGTTTTCGGCTACGAATTTACGGAAAATATTCGAAACTACCAAATTTTCGGGGAACTTTTTTATTCCTCGGTAGCGCGAAGCTTCTGAACGTAGATGGCGTGTTCCATCTTAAGACGCTTAAGCACAGAAGGTTTGTCGAACTGCTGACGGCGACGGAGTTCCTTCACTACACCTGTCTTTTCAAACTTTCTCTTAAACTTCTTGAGGGCCTTTTCAATGTTCTCGCCTTCTTTTACTGGTACAATAATCATTTGTCTTTGCTTTTAAAATTTTATGTTAAACTTACTGCTCTCAGGCACATAGCCACGAAAAGCGGGTGCAAAGTTACAACAATTTCACGAATTGAACAAATCTTTTGCCAAATTTTATTGAAAAACCGTAGAAATTGCCTAACTTATGGCGCTGCAAGCGTCGCGCAACCATTCTTTTTCGTCATCTGTAAGGTGCGGTGAGAGGATTTCGAAGACGCGCTGGTGATAGTCGTTGAGCCACTCGATTTCCTCCTTGGTCATCATTTCCACGATGATGGGGGTCTTGTCGATGGGACAGAGGGTGAGCGACTCGAACTGGAGGAACTTGCCGAACTCGGTCTCCTTGTAGGGGACGATGAGCAGGGTGTTCTCCGTCCGGGCTCCGCAACGGCCGGGCAGATAGATGCCTGGCTCGTCGGTAATCGTCATGCCAGCCACCAGCGGGGCGGGTTTCCACTCCATACGGAACTGGTGAGGGCCTTCGTGCACATTGAGGTAGGTACCCACACCGTGGCCCGTGCCGTGCAGGTAGTTCAAGCCTTCGCGCCACATATCCTTACGGGCCAGGATGTCTATCTGGGTGCCGCTGGCACCACTGGGGAACTTACAGAGTTCTATCTGGATATGGCCCTTGAGCACCAGCGTATAGATCTTCCGCTCTTCCTCCGTGAGGGGGCCGAGGGCGATGGTACGGGTGATGTCCGTCGTGCCGTCGAGATACTGGGCGCCGCTGTCGAGCAAGAGCAATCCTCTGGGCTTCAATGGGATATCGGTCTCGGGCGTGGCTTCATAATGCACGATGGCCGCATGCTCGCCATAGCCTGCGATGGTGTCGAAGGAGATGTCGCGATAGAGGGGTTGATCGGCACGGAGGGAGGTCAGTTTCCGGTCGATGCTGATCTCCGTCTGTCCACCAGCCTCCACTGCGGGCTTCAGCCAGTGCAGGAATTTCACCATTGCGATGCCGTCTTTCAGCATCGCCGACCTAAAACCCGCGATTTCCGTCTCGTTCTTCACGGTCTTCATCCTCTTCACGGGCGATTCCTCTTCAACGATCTCCCGTGCGACGGTCTTATATAGAATATAGTTCACCTCGTCCGGGTCGAGCAGGATATTGTATTCGAAGTAATCCTTCAGCCCCTGAACCACATTCTCGTAGGCATCCACCGTTACCCCTTCGCTCTTCAGATAGGCCAGCACTTCGTCGGTCAGTTTCACCTTATTTATATAAAGGGTGACGCTTTGGGATGAGATCAGCAGATAACTGACAAACACCGGATTGCAGTGCACGTCGGTTCCTCGCAGGTTCAGCGTCCAGGCGATATCATCGAGGGCCGCCATCAGCATCCCGTCAGCATGCTTTTCCCGCAGGGCCTGACGGATACGGGCAATCTTGTCGTGAGCCGACTCTCCGGCATACTCCATCGGAAATATCTCTACCGGATTCTCTGGAATAGGCGGACGGCCCTGCCAGATCTGCGCCAACGGATCAAGATTGGTCCTGAGCGTGAGACCGCCCTCTTTGCGCAGGTCGCTAATGAGTTCCTTCACGCTGCTGGCACTACTGCACCAGCCGTCGATACCGACTTCCATTGAACATTGGCCATCGGCCTTTGAACATTCCTTCCCTATCCACTCCGGGATGGTCGGCGTGCCTTCAATCTTCAGTTTCATCAACTGAAACGGCGTGCCCTTCAGTTGTTCCTCGGCAGCGAGGAAATAGCGGGAGTCCGTCCACAAGGCGGCGGAGTCCATCGTCACCACCGCCGTACCAGCCGAGCCGTTAAAACCGGATATCCATTCACGTCCCTTCCAGTGGTCGGGGATATACTCACCCTGATGGGGATCGGTACTGGGGAAGATGAAGGCTGCCAGATGTTCGCGCCGCATCACTTCCCGGAGGTCTTCTATTCGCTGATTAATAGTTCCATTCATACGCTATCAGTTTTAGTTTTGGCCACAAAGTTAAGAAAAAAAATCCATATCCTCAAATAAATTTGGATTTTAGCCCACTTATTCGTACCTTTGCAGGCAAAACGAGAATCCCTATGAACTATCTGAAAGCAACTTTACCCCT
>FLNX01003890.1_pt1 | contig 10983 bp, 6 predicted proteins | sample 1140341 | NCBI WGS metagenome assembly FLNX01 (sample SAMEA3878208, study PRJEB12797) | bioreactor metagenome | biome: Moose rumen | place: Sweden | collected 2011-10
ATGTATTACCCTGAAAAAAGTTGACTGTTAAAAACACAGTTTATGTTTCATTACAGGTCAACAAAAGTAGAGCAGTTTTATGATGCTGCTATGGATCTTTACTTCAACAAAGGAGTCGGTGCGACGCAAATAGTTCGGCAACTTCCTATTTCGAGATCCAATCTTTACAGATGGATTGCTAAATTTGCAGAAGCAAACGGATTGAAAGAACCGACCGACATGAGCAAGAAAACCGCAAAAGGCCAGCCCGAAAGCGCTCTTCCAGAGGGCCAGAGCGGTTCTACGGATGACGTTCAGGTTCTTCGCGCACGTATCGATGAGCTTGAGAAGCAGCTCCGCTATGAGAAGATGCGTGCTGAGGCCTATAACACGATGATAGACCTCGCAGAGGATGCCTTCAAGGTGCCCATCAGAAAAAAATCTGGCGCCAAACGGTAGAGACCCTGCATGCGAAGGACTCCAAGCGCTTTCCCGTGGAGCCCCTGAGCAAACTGTTTGGCAAATCAAAGCAGGCATATTACAAGTACGATGAGAATGTAGTCCTCCGCAAAGCTGCGCGGGAGGCGTTTGTGATTGAGTATGTCAGAGGCATAAGGGCCCTCGATCCCGGTATTGGCGGCCCGAAGCTCTGGGTTATGTATAAGCGTGAGTTCGGAGATAACGATACCGTGGGCCGCGATACCTTCGAAGATATTCTGGATAGGAATAACCTCAAGGTGCGTATCCGCGTACGCAAGCCAAAGACTACGGACTCCCGACATGGCCTCCCCACATTCCCGAACCTTACGAAGGAACTCATACCGACCAGACCCAACCAGTTGTGGGTCAGTGATATTACGTATATAGCAATATGGGTTGATGACATTACTTACATCTTCTGCTACTTATCTCTTATCCTGGATGCCTATACCGAGGAAATCATCGGCTGGAGCGTCGGCCCCACACTGGAGACCGTTTACCCACTCGAAGCCCTTGAAATGGCCCTCAAGCGACTTGACGGCCTCGAAAGGGTTGATCTTATCCATCACTCAGACCGCGGCGTTCAGTATGCCAGCAGCGAGTATGTGCAACTCCTTCACAAGAACAACATCAAGATCAGTATGACTGAGACCGGCGACCCTAAAGAGAACGCCCAAGCTGAACGCATCAACAATACGATGAAGAACGAATTGCTGAAGGGCATGCGCTTCATCACCATAGAGCAGGTCCGCGCTGCTGTGGCCAAAGCCGTCAGCTTCTATAACTACCAGCGCCCTCACATGAGCATCAATATGATGACTCCGGCCGAGGCGGCTTTCTGCGAAGGCGTTCTGGACAAGTGGTGGGTCAGCTATCGGGAGAAGGCCGTCCGGGCTATCTTGAAGAAGCACGCTTTGGAAAGTGACGGAAAAACAGTATCTTTGTCTGCCGTTCAGGGGTCTCCTTCCGGCCTACGGCCTCCAGTCAACCCCTGAACGCGATAAGGACCGGATAAGTCAACAAATAATAGCGATATTGACGACGAGTCAACATAAATCAGCGATAAGTTAAATCCAGGTCAACTTTCTTCAGGGTTAAGACTTCAAAAAAGTCAACCTAAATCAGGAAAAGACACAATGTCCCCAAATCCGGGACATTGGGAGCAAAATCGGCCCAAAACGCGCCCAATGTCCCAAAAACCGGGACATTAGGAGCAGTATGACCGGATTGACACCCGTCAAGACGTAACCGCGGAGACGCTTACGACGTTTCTGGTAAACCTGATCCAGCCCCAGGTAATCTCCATCGCATTTACAAAAAGCAGCAACAATAGCGCAGATAATCAGCCACTTACGTCTCCAAAACCTACATTTTTATTTTACCCTCGCAACGGAGGGGCCTAAAAATGTATCTTTGCAATTGAACCACGTAATTGTTTTATGCGCCTATTCTTCCCAACTCTGGCAATAACAGCAGCATTGTTGCCCTTTCAGCTAAAGGCTCAGGATGCCGTATGTGAAAAAGTATCCGGCCGGGAAATACTCCTGACAAACGGAAGCGCTAAAGCCAGCCTCCGCTTTCTTAGTCCGCGTGTCATCCGCGTGGAGTACGCTTTTGACGGGAACCTCATAACCGCCCAGCCCACCCCAGCAGTCATAACGGAGGGTCTGGAGGAAACAAATATAATCCTTGACCGGGACGGAGCGTCCTGGGACATTCATACCGGCGCCCTCAGGGTGGTGGTAGAGCCGGAACCCTTTTCCATAAAGGTATATGACAATTACCAGACAATGCTTGTGGCCGATGTCCCGGGCGGGTACCGGAAAGACGGAGACCGTGTAGTTTGCACCAAGAACCTTGCAAGGAACGAATCCATCTTCGGCCTTGGCGAAAAAGGAGACATTATGGAGCGCAGGAGTGGCGTCTACACCATGTGGAATAGCGATAAACCCTGTTACTGCATTGACGAGGACCCCCTGTACAAAAGCATCCCCTTCTTCATGAGCAGTCGCCGTTATGGAATCTTCTTCGATAACAGCTACCGCACAACCTTTGATTTCTCCGGGCGTGACAGCTATACTTTTGAGGCCGATGGCGGCGCCATGGTCTACTACATCATCGCCGGTGAAGACTACAAGGATATCTTGAAACAATATATCGGCCTTACCGGAAAGCCCGTGATGCCTCCAATGTGGGCCCTTGGCTTCTCCCAGTGCCGCGGGCTCTATGTCCATCAGGACCAAGCGCTGGAAGTTGCCCGCAAGTTCCGCGAACTTGACATCCCCTGTGACGTCATCTACCAGGATATCGGCTGGACACAGTATCTGCAGGATTTCAAATGGAACGCCCGCAATTACTCCAACCCCCGCGCAATGCTGGACACCCTCCATTCCCTGGGGTTCCACGTGGTGGTGTCTCAGGACCCCGTCATTTCCCAGAGAAACGCGGTCCAGTGGCATGAAGCGGACTCCCTGGGCCTTTTTGCCAAAGACATCCGCACCGGAAAAAGCTATGACATGCCCTGGCCATGGGGAGGCCGATGCGGTGTTGTAGATTTCACCAATCCCGCCGCTGCCGCCTGGTGGGGAGACTACCAGCAGAGGCCCATCGATGACGGCGTGGACGGCTTCTGGACGGACATGGGAGAGCCCGCCTGGAGCAACGAGGAAGAAAAAGACCGCCTCTATATGCAGCACTACGCCGGGCCCCACGCAGCCATCCACAACGTCTACGGCCTCTATTGGGACCGCACCGTGACGGAGGAATTCAACCGCCGGAACCCCGACAAACGCCTTTTCCAGATGACCAGGGCGGCATTTTCCGGCATGCAGCGCTACTGTTTCTCATGGACAGGGGACAGCGGAGACTCACGCCTTATGACAAATAGTTGGGAACAGTTTGCCTACCAGATTCCCATGATGCTGTCCGCAGGCCTTGGCGGTATTCCGTTCATCACCGGGGACATCACCGGCTACTGCGGCACCATAGAAGACTATGAAGACGCGGCGGAGCTCTACGTCCGCTGGATGCAGTTCGGCCTTTTCACACCTCTTAGCCGTTCCCACCATGAGGGCAACACCGCAGTAGAGCCCTGGATGTTTCCCCCGGCAGCCATGGCGGCGGCAAAGAAGGCCATAGAACTCAAGTACACCCTCCTGCCATATATTTACACCTGCGCACGCGAGGCCTATGACACCGGCCTTCCCATCATGCGCGCCATGTTCCTGGAGTTCCCGGAGGACCGGGAATGCCGCCGCCAGGACTTCCAGTTCATGTTCGGCCCCAGCCTCCTGGTGGCCCCCGTCGTGGAACAGGGAGCCACAACCCGCGAAGTCTACCTTCCCAAGGGCCGATGGTTTGACTGGTACACCGGAGAAGCCTATGAAGGCGGCCGATATGTCACCGTCCCGGCGCCCCTTGACAAGACTCCGCTCTTTGTGAAGGAGGGGAGCATGGTTCCCACCATTCCGGTGGTGATGAACACTGAAGAGGCAAGACTGGCCCCCATAACCATCCGATGCTTCCCTAAAAACGGCCAGACAGTATCCTATACCCTTTATGAAGACGATGGCGTGTCACTGGGATATACCCGCGGGGAGTTCTCCACTTTCACGTTCTCCTGCACATCCCGGGACGGGAAATACTATTTTGAGGTTCCCGCCCATGACGGAATTAAGCTTCAGATTCCGGGTAAGAAGCCGGGGGCGGTCTACGTCAACGGAAAGAAAACCAGATATCATTCAACCAATAACTCAATAACCGTTTCATTATGAAAAAGATTGTAAACCTTATCGTTATGGCGGGCATAATCGGCCTTGCAGCCGTTTCCTGCCAGAAACCCGCAAACAACGGTGACAACACCGGCGGCTTGACCGCACCCACCCTCACCGCCGATCCCGCCTCCGTGGTAGTTGTTCCCGGCAGCGAGGAACTTGCCCTTGCCTTTGCATGGAACAGTGTTGCCGCAGAAGGCGTAACCCCCGTGTACGGCCTTCAGGTGACCAAGAAAGGTGATGCCGAATTCGCTTCCGGAACCGCCTTTGAATGCGTAGAACCCAAGAAATCATTCAGCCACGCAGAACTCGAGAGCCTTGCTTCCGAAATTGGCGCGTCTGTTGATGAAGGCTTCACCCTCATTGCCCGTGTCCGCGTAACCGCCAAGGACAACAAGGACATTGCCGCAGTCTTTTCAAACACCGTAGAGGTTGCCGTGAGCAAGGAGCAGTATGCCATTGAAAACATCTATCCCATTGGCAACGGAACCCCTTACGGCTGGTCCCAGGACAACACCGTGCCCATGGACAAGAACGGTTCCACCTTCACCTGGACCGGTCATCTCTATGCCAATGCCGATATCAAGTTCCTTCTCCAGAACGACGGCAACTGGTGGCCCGGCATCGTCAACAAAAACGACGATCCCTTCACATACGAGCCCGTTATCGGCTATGATGGCAGCGTAGACAAGAAGTTCAAGGTGAGCGAGGAAGGCAAATACACCGTCACCATTGACGCCGCCAACACCAATGCCCTCAAAATCAAGTTTGAGTTCATCGACAAAGACGAGCAGGAACTTGTAGTAGAGCACCTCTATCTCCTTGGAGATGCAACTCCGGCAGGCTGGAGTCTTGACAATATGCCCGAATTCGACAAGAACGGAGACGTATTCACCTGGGAAGGCCCCCTCACCGAAGGCGGCGAATTCCGCTTCCCCATGCAGAGGGACTGGTGGCCCTGCCTTATGATTGCCATGGACGGCGAAACCCTGGTAAAGGGTGTAGGTGATGACGACAAGACCGGCTTCACCGTGGACGAGAGCGCCATTTACAAGATTGAGTGCAATGTTGCCACCATGAAGGCCAGCCTCACCAAGACCGGAGAAATTGTGGCTCCTGAGTTCCCCACCCTTTACATGTGCGGAGATGCAACGCCTTACGGCTGGACGGCATCCATGACCGACGAAAGCCAGCTTAAGCCCGAAAACACCAACAACGTGAACGTCCTTTCCTGGACAGGCGCCCTCACGGCCGGCGGAACCTTCAAGTTCCTCACCAAGAACGACTGGATTCCTTCATACAACCGTGACGCCAATGCTTCGGATTACTGGACCATAGTCCTTAGAGAGACTTATGACCAGCCCGACGAGCAGTTCAGCGTCTCCGAGGACGGCACCTACAAAGTTGTGGTAGACCTTGACGCAATGAAAGTAACCTGCACCAAGCAGTAATGAAAAGAATCTTTGTCCTTTTATCCATGTTTCTGGGCCTGGCCTCCGCAGCCGGCGCCCAGAGCCTGGAAACGCTCCTCAAGCGCCTTGACCAGGTGGTAGAGGGCAAGGAAGAGTATAACCGGGAAAAGGAGGAGCGGATAAACGGCATCCGTTCCTCCCTTGCCGGCATAAAACAGGAAGACAGATATTGCATTTACGACGCCCTGTACCGTGAATATGCCAAGTACAACCTGGATTCAGCCCTTTTTTACGCGAGGGAGAAGGCCGCTATAGCCACAGACCGGCACGCATTGGAGCAGTCCCGGATGGAGCTGGCCGATATTTATACAAATGCCGGAGAATACGGTCAGGCCGAAGAACTCCTGGAAGAGGTGACGGAAAGGTCGGCAACCTACTACCATGCCCTCCATACGCTGTTTTCGGCCATGGTGGCAACGTCCGTGATAGAGGACAGGTCAGTGGAGTATGCCGCGTTGAAGGACCGGTATCGCGACTCCCTGATATCGAATCTTCCCTCAAACGATGTGGGGTATATTTTTGCGATGTCGGAAAAACTCAACGAGACCGGCAGGCACCAGGAGGCCATAACCCTCCTTACAAACCACTACAACGACCCCCTCACCAGCGAAAACGACAAAGCCATCCTGGATTACTGCATGGCGACATCCTACCGCGGGCTGGGGAACAGGGAAAAGGCCAAGTGGCATTATGCCTCCAGCGTAATCTCCGATATCCGCACCCCCGTGAAGGAATACCGTTCCCTGCAGGAACTCTCCTACATGCTGTATGAGGACGGGGACCTTTCCCGTGCATACCGTTACATAAGCTGCGCCATGGAAGACGTCCGTTCCAGCAACACCCTTGTGCGCTCCCTGGAGTTCTATCCCTTCCTTACAACCATAGGAAAAGCATATGAGAAGGACATAGAGCACAGGAATAAGGTCCAGCTGATTCTTATGGCCGTTTTGCTGGCCGTCCTGGTCCTTCTGGGACTCACCGTTGCGGCAACAATGCGTCAGCGAAGGGAGATAAGCCGGGCCAACGAGTTCCTCCGGGAGGTGAACAGGAAGCTCCAGGAAACCGGTTATCTCAAGGATGAATACCTGTACCAGTATATGGAGCAAGCCGCCGCCGGGATGGACCGAATGGAATCCTACCGCCGGAGAATCCTCCTTGCATACAGGAAATACGGGGCCGATAAACTGGCTTCGCAGCTTGAAGAACCCCTTGACGTTGAGGCCGAGCAGAGGGACTTCTACAACAATTTCGACCAGACATTCCTCCACATCTTCCCAACCTTCGTGGAAGACGTGAACTCTCTTCTGAAGCCCCAGCAGCAACTTGAACCTAAACCGGGACGTCTGATGAACACGGAACTCAGGATTCTTGCCCTGATACGCCTTGGCGTTACTGACAACGTCAAAATGGCGCATTTCCTCCGCGCCTCACTGTCCACCATTTACAATTACCGCTCAAAGCTCAGGAATGCGGCGCTGGGAGACCAGGCCGCCTTTGAGCAGCAGGTAGCCAAGATAGGCACAATTAAACTTGACAACAATGAATAGAACCATAGCCGCCATGACTGTCCTTTTCCTCCTGGGAGCATGTTGTGGGAGGGAAAATATCTGGAAAACAGATACTTTCTCTCTTACATCCGACGGCATAATCCAGAAAGAGGGGAATTTCCGGGCATCGGCACCGGACTCCCGCACTCTTTTATCCAATTATCCGGAGGCCGATATCCCGGAAGGCCGATGGGCTCTTTCCCGGGACATCTCCCGTTTTGCGGCATACTCCGCCCCGGCAAGATTTGAAGAAGCCGTGTACAACATGGCCCTGGAGGAAAGCGAAAAAGCCGTGGAACCGGATTCAACCCTGCGTACCGGCCGTGAATGGGCGGGGGTGTGGACAAGGGACGTGAGTTATTCCACACTCCTTGCAATGTCCCACATCCAGACTGATGCCGCCCGCCGCAGCCTTCTGAGGAAGGTTGACAGCTGCGGCCGCATTATCCAGGACACCGGCACCGGCGGCAGCTGGCCGGTATCCACGGACCGTATTGTCTGGGCCGTGGCCGCCTGGGAAATATATAAAGTGACCGGAGACGGGAAATGGCTTGAGACCATATATCCTGTCATCAAACAAAGCGTTGAGGATGACATACTTACCGTGTATGACGCAGAGACCGGCCTGGTGAAGGGAGAATCCTCCTTCCTTGACTGGAGGGAGCAGGAGTATCCCCTTTGGATGGCACCTTCCGACATTTTCAATTCGGAGAACCTTGGAACGGCCTGCGTGCACTACCGCGCTCTCCGTATCCTTGCGGAGATGGAAAGGATGTGCGGTGGCGGGGAGGCTCCAAAATACGACGCCCTTGCCGACGGCATCCGTGACGGAATCAACCGCCATCTCTGGCTGGAAGACAAAGGCTTCTACGCCCAATATCTCTACGGAAGGCAGTTTCTGACGGCGTCTCCGCGTTCCGAAACCCTTGGCGAGGCTCTTGCTGTCCTTTGGGACATCGCCTCACCGGAGCAGGCCCGGAGAATCTGCGCTTCCGTGGCCAGCCAGCCTTTCGGGACATCATGCTTCTTCCCCAACATCCCCGGCATTCCGCCATATCACAACGACGCCATGTGGCCGTTTGTGCAGGCGTTCTGGATGAAGGCCTGCGCCTATGCCAGCAATGAAAAGGGAGTTCTCCACTCCATTGCGTGCATAATGCGAAACGCCGGCCTTTATCTCACGAACAAGGAAAACATGGTAATCGGCACGGGAGACTGGCAGGGGACTCAGATCAATTCTTCCAATATGCTCTGGAGCCTTTCCGGCAACCTCAGCATAGTTTACTCCGTCCTCTTTGGCATGAATTACGGGAAGGACCGGCTGACGTTCTCACCTTTTGTTCCAAAGGCCATGTGCGGCACCAGGAAACTCGAGGGATTCCCGTACAGGAACGCCGTCCTGGACATTACACTTGAGGGGTATGGCAGTGGCATATCGGCCTTCTTTATTGACGGTGAAAAGGCCGATGCTTCCATTCCCGGAACCCTGGAAGGCAGGCATGAGTTGAGGATAGTCCTTGACTCAAACATCCCCTCCAGCCAGATAAACATGGGGCCCAACGCGTATTCTCCGGAGACCCTTGTCTGCATCCGCAGCGGAAATACCCTGAATTGGGAACCATGCCAGGGAGTAAAGGCCTACCGCGTAATATGCAACGGGAAGTTTGTCCGGGAAACGGAGGTGTGCTTCTACCAGATGGAAGAATACGGGGAGTACCAGGTGGTGGCCATTGGTGCCAACGGTTACGAATCCTTTGCTTCCGAGCCTGTCATCTTCTCCGACGGAAACCTCATCACAATACCTCTGGCGGGATACGGAAAAATGGAAAAAGCCCCTTATACCCAGTATGAGGGTGCCGGATACCTCCCGCTGTCCCTGAAGGACAATTTGGAAGTGAACATCCCGGTGAATATCCCTGAGACGGGCGATTATGCCATAGACTTCCTTTACGCCAACGCCAACGGCACCATCCAGTCCGAGAACCGCTGCGCCATCCGTACCCTCTGGGACGGGCGGGAGCGCCTTGGGGTGGTTGTAATGCCCCAGTGCGGAATGGGAGAATACGGCATTTGGAAATATACGTCTCCAAGGATAGTCAGGATGGAAAAGGGTGAGCACCTCCTGAGGCTTACTTTCCAGCCGGAAAACACCAATATGAACATTGACATAAACAGCGCCGCCGTCTCCAAGATGCGGCTCATAAGAATAAACCAGCTATGAGAGCCAAATTACTATCGTTAATCTCCGCCTTCCTGCTTGTAGCCGTGGGTTCTGTATCGGCCCAGGTGATTCGGGGAGTCGTTAAAGACTCTGCCGGAGAGCCCGTGACAGGAGCCTATGTGCTGCCCGTAGGCAACAAGGACAAAGGTGACGTCACCGGAATGGACGGCAGTTTCTCCATCAACGTGGCCGCCCAGGCGCTTCAGGTCTCCTGTCTTGGATTTGCCGATGCCGAAGTTCAGGTAAACGGCCGCAGCTATATCGAGGTTGTCCTCGAGGAAGACTCGGCCCTTTTGGAAGAGACCGTTGTCATCGGCTACGGCTATGTGAAGAAAAGCGACCTCACCGGCGCCGTCTCCAGCGTGGGCAGTTCCGTCCTGGCCGATAAATCCACTTCCAACGTGGGCCAGCTCCTTCAGGGCCGCATGGCCGGTGTCTATATTGTGGACAGCGGCAACCCCCAGAGCAACGTTTCCATCAAGATCCGCGGCCTTGGCACCGTCAACAATTCAGACCCTCTGCTGGTCGTAGACGGCGTGCCTATGGTTAACATGGGCCTCAACTCCCTCAACACCAATGACATTGAGAGCATTGACGTACTGAAGGATGCCTCGGCCACCGCCATCTACGGTGCGCGCGGCGCCAACGGCGTTGTGATTGTGACCACCAAAAAGGGTGCAACCGGAGACGGCACAATTACCGTTACCACCAACCACGGAGTCTCCATGGCCACAAATATCCCCAAACTGCTTGACGCCACGGGATTCGCCGCCCTCAACAACGACATGATGACGGCTTCCGGCAACGGACTCAATCCGGATTGGGCAGATCCTTCAACCCTTGGGAAAGGAACTGACTGGCTTGCGGAGATGATCCGCCCGGCCTTCATCCAGAAATATGGCCTGTCGTATTCCGGCGGCTCGGAGAAAAACAGTTTCTATGTGTCCGGAGGGTATACCAACCAGAACGGTATAGTACGCTCCGTAGGATACCAGAAGGCCAATTTCCAGCTCAATATGGACAACCGGGTCAAACGCTGGCTCAAGTTCTCCACCAACCTTACTTTCAGCTACGACCTCAAGACAAACGGAGACTACTCCATGTCCGACATCCTGAAGTCAGTCCCTGCCCTCCCCATATTCAAGGAAGACGGCGTCACGTACAATGGCCCTACGGGAAACGCCCTGTGGTGGGGTGACAAGAAGAACCAAGTGGGTACTGCCACCATCAACCAGAACAAGACACAGGGATACAATCTCCTGCTCAGTGAATCGGCCGAGATTGACCTTCCTCTCAAGGGGCTTAAATTCAAGTCCGTGGGGAGTGTCGGCGCCACTTTTGTCATCTCGGAAAGCTTCCGTCCCAAGTATGACTGGGCACCCAACCCGCTGCTTGAGTCGGAACGTTGGGCTCAGACAAGCCGTTATATGAGCTATCTGGCCGATAACTATTTTACCTATGACAACACCTTTGGGAAACACTCCGTGAACGCCATGCTGGGTAGTTCCCTG
>FLNX01004457.1_pt1 | contig 10925 bp, 8 predicted proteins | sample 1140341 | NCBI WGS metagenome assembly FLNX01 (sample SAMEA3878208, study PRJEB12797) | bioreactor metagenome | biome: Moose rumen | place: Sweden | collected 2011-10
GTACCATCTGTCGTTTCGTCACCAGTTGGGCGACAACAGAGGAGGAACTGAATACACTGGAAGACATTCTGACTCATGCCTAAGAAACTATCTGCCTTCCACTACCAACTGCTGACGGTCTTATTATGGGCGGTCACTTGTTTCATGTTCTATCAGGAATGCTATCCTTATCATTTCTTTTATAAGGAGCAGAACCAGTTGTTCCTGTGGACAAATGATTACCTAAGTACCTACCTTGCCCAACCAGCATGGCTCGCCTGTATGGTGGGTGATTTCCTGACGCAGTTCTACTATTATCTATATGCTGGCAGTACGATACTGACACTCTCCTTACTTTTGCTGATGGGAGTGCTTTATATTGCCCTGCGACAAGTCAGACTAAAGAAAGGATGGGCTTTCAATATTGCCGTCATACTGGTGACACTGGAGGCAATTTGCCACTTACGCTATGATTTCAGACTTGCCTCAACCTATGCACTGATAGGTAGTGTGTCCTTATTCCTTTGCTGTTGCCAGAAACGTTACCTGTTGGTCCTTTTTACCCCACTTGCCTATTGGCTTTTCGGTTATGGAGTATGGGTATATCTGATATTGGCACTAATCTGTAATTGGAGATGGGCACTTCCCACAACCGTTGTGATGGTAATAGGTGTTTACCTGTTGAAAGGCACCTATCTTCTTCCCGCCAACCAACTCTATACCTATCCCGGTATTGGTAAACTGACGATGCCTAACTGGTATCTGGAGAAACAGTTTATGGTAGATGACGAATACTACTTCGGTAATTGGGATAAGGTGGTGAAAGTGGTAGAGGAAGAAAAAGAGATCACTTCAGAGATGCTTTTCTTCTACAATCTGATTAAGGCACAGCAAGGGCAACTCCCTGAAGTATTGCTTCGTTACCAACCGAACGTCTTAGGAACGTTCTACCGTATAGGTCCTGACACTCCCATGTTGACTATCAAAAACATGAATGAGTTATATTACGCCTTGGGCGACATGACGTTCTGCGAGCGTGCTGCCTTGATGGCATGTGTCTTCTCTCCTAACAACCGCAATAACCGGATGGTCAAGCGCCTTGCCGAATGTAGCCTTATTGCAGGAGATTCTGCAGCGGCACAGAAATATCTGGGGTTGTTGGAGAACACCTTTGTATGGCGGAATTGGGCAAAGAACGCATCCCAGTCAATCGTCTATCAAGAAAAGGCAGCCTTTAATAATCAGCAGGATACTATTAGTGTCACGGACAACGCCCATTTTATTATGATGCAACTGCTTGACTCGAACCCAAAGAACGAGGTGGCACTCGACTATATTTTGTGTAGCAACCTGTTGCTGAAAGATGTCAAGAACTTTAAGCGTGATTATGACCGCTATTGTATAGAACAACCCCGTATTCGCAAACTGTACCAAGAGGCGTTGTGCATCTGGCTTGCGGCAGAACAGGCTCCACAAGAGCAATGGCAGCAATATATAAAGGACATGAGTGTCATGCAACGCTTCATGGAGTATAACCAGCAACGGGGCAGCGCACAGTTCAAAGACACCTATTGGTATTATTTCGATAAAGGAAAGGCACCCAAGATATGAAACACCTATATATTCTATTAGCCTTATTAGCACTACTCTCCTGCACACCCACTCCTAAGGATGTCACGAAGAGTGATGCCTTGCCCGCCATTTATCCTGACTATGCCGATGTGACAATACCCGTCAATATCGCCCCTTTGAATTTCCTGATTAGGGACAATGTCGAGGCAGTACAAGTCACGGCTGGTGATATCACGGTGAAGGCAAAAGGCAATGAGGTCGTTTTTGATGAGGACGACTGGCATACGTTGCTTGCAGAGAATAAGAATATAAAGGTAACTGTAACGACGCTAAAAGACGGCAAATGGACAGACTATCGTCCTTTCTATTGGCAAGTGGTTGACGACATGATAGACCCCTATCTTACGTATCGGTTGATAGAACCCGACTATGAGATATGGAATAACTTGCAAATCAAGCAACGTTGTGTGGAGAACTTCAAGGAAAAGGCTCTTTGCGACTATCGGCTGGCAAACAACCAATGTATGAACTGTCATGCGACGGGGAGTCAGAACCCCAATCTTTCGATGATGTATGTCCGTGGTCCACATGGTGGCGCCATCCTCAACCAGAACGGGACTTTACGTAAACTCGCCATCAAGACCAGTGATATGATTAGTGGCTCCGTGTACTATGGTTTCTCCCCATCAGGACGTTATATCACGTTCTCTACAAATATCATCATCCCTGCTTTCCATAGCAAGGCAGGCAAACGCTTAGAGGTCTTTGACTCTAAGTCGGATGTCTATGTTGCCGACATACAGGAGAACCGCATCATCCGCTCTCCGCTGTTAAGCGATAGCCTCACTTTTGAGACGTTCCCCATTTTCTCCCCTGATGGAAAGTATATCTACTATTGTGCCGCTCCCCATGTGCAACTACCACAAGAGTTAAAGCAACTGCAATATGCCTTGGTACGCATTCCCTTTGATGAGAAGACAGGAGCGATAGGCACTAAGGTGGATACGTTATTCCATCAGAAGTCTGTCTGCCACCCTCGCATCTCTCCCGATGGCAGATATATCGTCTATACCGTTGCCGATTATGGCACCTTCCCTATCTGGCATCAGGAGTCTGACTTACAGATGATGGACCTGCAAACAGGTAGGATAGATACCATGAAGATAGTCAATAGCAACAAGAGTGACACCTACCATTCCTGGTCAAGTAACTCCCGTTGGCTGGTATTTGCCTCCAAGCGTGACAACGGGCTTTATGGAAAGCCCTATTTCTGCTATATCGACCGTAATGGTACTCCTCACAAACCATTTGTGCTACCTCAGCAGTCACCGTCCTTCTATGATGAGACCTTGAAGTCATTCAACGTCCCAGAATTCTCCAAGGGAGACATTCCTTTCGATGCTGTTGATGTAGAGCGTCTGTTACAACAAGAGGCAGAACCTTTCCATTAAAGTTCTGCCTCCCTTGTCCGCTTCCCTTGTCCCTTTATGCTGCGACATTGTCGCAGCCTTATCTTACCTTCGTCTCCACCCTCTTGTCACTCATCACCTCAAAACTTGCTGCTCGTGCGTCAAACGCTACTTTCCGCTTTGTAAAGTCTGGTGTATTGAATGAGTAGATACACTTGTCATAATAGTCCCTCGGATTCTTCTGGGGCATCATAAATGGTTTGGTGAAATGCCCTTGATCATCGATGGAGGCGTAATACAGTCGGGAGTATAACCCATCGTCCCTCCTACTGGTGAATACTATCCAGTGAGAGTTGACATTCCAATTATGATAACTGTCAGCACGTGGACTGTTGATCTCATCCAAGGGGCGTGCCTCACCTGTCTGCAGGTCAAGCAGCCATTGCTCACTCTCCTCATGCCAGATCGAGAAGTAGCCATAGTCCATTAGGGTGAACAGGAGGTATTTACCATCATAAGATGGACGAGGCCACGTCAGACTCTTACCCATTGCCACAGCATTGAATAACGTATCGACACGTTCCCCGAACTTCCTTTTCTCCGGGTCAAAGGCTATCTTACAAAGATTATACTGCTCATTCTTATAATGTGCAGGATAGTCCTGCTGCTTACAGGTCATGAAATACAAGGACTTCCCGTCAGGAGAGAATACGGGGGAGTTCTCCGACCAGTCCTTGGTCTGAATAAGGGAGTCTGTCAGTATCTCATGAGTAGCAGGGTCATAGACAAAGATATCAGAAGACTGGTCGAACACTTCAATACGGTTGCTATGAGCAACATGGAAGCCCTGACGTGTCTGATTGGTGGAGAAAGCACAGTATTTTCCAGAAGGGTGCCAGTAGGGATATACCATCGAGCCGCCTAATAGGTCATTCTTAGCCTTCAGCCATTCCCGTTTCCCATCTATCTGTATCATGGTGGCACCATGTTCTCCACGAACATGGAACACGAAACGGCTTGGGTCGGTACGGTTGGACATATGACAGTTCAGACACTGACCTGGCACTTGCGTATTATCGAGAATTGCCGTCTCTTCAAAATTTGATAAGTCACGCTGGAACAAGCCCATGTGACTATACACCTCATAACCTGGCGCAATACGACGGTAGGTCACTCCCCACTCGTCCAAGGCATAAGGACTCACATAGATTTTAAAGTCTTGGTATTGCAACCACTTGTCGCCCTTGCGTACACTGACGGTAACTGTCAGTTCCCCACCTTTGTTCTGCTCCGTCAACTGGTGCCACTCGTCTATATCGAAATCAGCAAACTCCCCATTGGCATGCAAGGAACAGCCCTTGCTACCTGTCACTTGCACATCGACCCTATCGATGTCATCTCCTGTCACGTTGAAGTTCAGTGGGGCAATCCCCACAGGAATCGTGACCCCTATATAGTCGGGATAGATAGCGGGTCGCTGTTTCAGCAGCACAGCATCGGAAGGCACCTGCCGACACCCTACCATACCTATCATCCCTTCCAAGCCTACCAAACCTATCAATAAGAATTTCTTCATCTCGCTCCTATAAAATAATACCATGCTGTATTCTTATACTGTGCCAATTGCGGGGCATCCTTTCCACCATTAGAATAGATACTTGCAAAATCGCTAAAACGGCGCAAAACCATCTGGTCGATATATCCCTGAGGTGGACGCTGATTACGCTGCGCATAGGCAAAGACTACTGCCTCCTGACAACTCCGTGGACGATATCCAAGATGCAGTCCATCCACATATACCATATAGTTCATGAACCTATTGATATCACGATCCAAGAGAGGAGCGGCAAGCAAATACTGAAGGGCAAGACCGTTACGCTGGTTACGCATCATCAATTGACCGAATATCTTATCCAGTTCTTGCTCGCTAAACAGGAAGTCATCCTTAAGATACAACTGTCTCATATGCCCATAGACTGGATGCTCATTGATTGCCTTCTCATCACCCAACAAAGGTTCTATACGCTTTGCCCATTGACTATAACTCAGTGTCTTCTCCAATAACTGAAGGTACTTGCGGGCAACGGCATACTGACCATTTACCAGATTGGTCTCAACAAGTCGCTTCACGGCACGGCAACTCTTGGCATAGTTGGGAATAGACTCCATTGCCTCAAAAGCGAAACGCTGGGCAGTATTGACCAGTCCCAACTGCCAATAAGCCTCACCTGTCAACAGGACAGAAGAGAAATTACGCTCGAAAGACGGTATCAGACCTTGTGACCCGTTCTGATAGATATCGAACAGACGCTCTCCTAACTGTCCTTTCATGGCAAAGGCAAGGTTCGTGGCACAGACGGTCATCGGCAGATCTGGAGTCTTCTTCTCTGCCTTGGCAATGATAGCGTCCCAGTTCTGACAACGTGTCAGATAGTCATACTCCATCACCTCATATTTACGTGCATCATAAAAGGAGGGACGAAGCAGGAGGAATAAGGCGAAGACAATGACCGCTTCTCCCAGTCCGACCAACAGTCTCTTCCTATAAGAAGGAATCCACTGAAGTGAGACAGGTATCATCACGCACAGTACCATCGTGATAAGGAACATCCAATAGTAGACCTCAAGAAAACGATAGTAGTCTACTCCATAGAACAGGCGGAATAATGGATAGGGAACCATCCATGAACTGACAAGGATACAGCCTATCGCATAGACAACGGCAATGACACCTATACAGAATCCTCTCCACTTATTAGTAGTTGTCTGCATCTGGCGAATCAAGACCCAGGCAGTGAACATCAACACGGCAGGACCTACAAGCCAATAGACAAGGGGTATCAATATGATAATAAGGTACGGGCGATACCTGCTGCCTGTCAGTTCGTAGACCCACATCGTTGCCAAAGTGAGTAACAGGGCGATAACAAAGGTCAGCAACACACTCTCGTCACCCAATACTAACCATATTGACAAAACAGGTATGAAACTCAAAGCATAATGATTGACAGCAGACGCACTGACGGACTGCATCAACCGCCATACCAACCGTTGAGCCAACACAAAGATAACGGCAAGCACCAAAGCGCCATACACATGACTAATATAATACTGTGTCAGATACTCACCCACACATCTGGCAAATCCGTCTGGCACGGAAAGTAGATGACACAGATAGTCACTGTCGAACAAGAACAATTGATACTGCTCCTGAAAGGACAGCATCACTGGATAGGCAAGCCACCAGTACAGGAACACAACCACACCAAAGAGTAGCGTGACCCCTATCTTCCAATATTTACTCAACAGGCTCATTCGTATCTGCGTTCATCGTCACAATCCTACCGTCAGGATATTTACGCTGATAGGTTAATGGGAACATTCCTTTCAGGAAATCACCTAAGATGGTTCCTTCCATATTCGCCGCCATCGCACGGCTACGATTCTTATAGGCGAGATGTATCTTCCGCGCCTGCTCTTTAATCTTGGCAGCCTCTATCGTGTCGTTATGCTGTTTCTTTGCAGTAATCAGGCGGTTCAAGGCCCCATATTCCCTACCATGCGCCTCTGTCAGTTCCTTCCATACCTGCAGAGAGTCATTCTGTGGAGTACCTACTGCAGAACTGACGGTGTCTATCCTCACCTGAATATCACCAGGCTCCGCAATGACAATCAGTGGCTGGATACCAAAGCGATAATGATAGTCTAACAGAATCTTATACATCTGCATCGAATCTGGGGTAAACTCAAACTTGCCATCCTTGATCTCGATACTGTCAACTGTCTCTGCGGTGGCTGGACCTGTAAAGGGCACCAAAAAGATACGCTTGCCCTCATACTGCTCGCCTACCACTGTGCCGTGAATCCGACATTCACTACTATTCTGACAACTTACAACCATCATGGCGATAAGTGCCATCACACTGAAATACAAAATTCTTCTCATATTTTTTTACTATTTTCTTTTGTCATCTATGCTGCGACATTGTCGCAGCCCATTATCTAATACTCACTGGGTGGTGCTGGTCACGGAACACCTGCCGTTGTGCCTCACGGGCATCAAAATCCACCTTCGTTTTCGTAAAGTCCGCCACATTATACGAGTCAAACATCTCCGTATAGAACTTCTTGGGGTTACGCTGTGGCAGCAGGAAAGGTTTGCTGACATGTCCTTGGTCATCGATAGAGGCGAAGAAGAGTTGGGCAAACATCCCGTTCTCCCGCTTAGAGGCAAACACAAACCAATGGCTGTCACTCGACCAGTTGTGGTAACTCTCCGCATCCTTGCTGTTCACTTCTGCCAGTGGACGGGTCTCCCCTGTTCGCAAGTCCATCAGCCACAGGTCAGCATCTGGTTGAAAGACCGGGAAGTTACTGCGACTCGACACGTTATACATCATCCACCGCCCGTCATAGGATGGACGTGCCAAGGTATAACTCCTGTCGTCACGTAGACCATTCAGCAATGTGTCGACCTGATGGTCGAATTGCCCTTTAGCCTCATCAAACCCAATCCTGCAAATGCTACACTTTACCTTCATATACTCGGCAGGCACCTGACAGGTCTTGGAAGTACTATAATAAAGGTACTTACCATCGTGTGAGAAGGCAGGGAATATCTCCAAATCTGTCTCTGTCATCAACTCGGGAGCGAGAATCAACTCGTCATTTCGCACATCTAACAATACAACATTGCTGAAGTTATGATAACCTTCTATGCGCTGTCCTCTTCCAACAAAGAAACTCTGGTGAACGGCATTGGTGGCATAGGCGCAGAAGTTGCCAGAGGGATGCCAATAGGCATATGAGCCTGCCGCCTTCGTCGAGTCGGTCTTCGTGTTAAGCCAATGTTGCTTGCCATCAATCTGTACCAACGTACCACCGCCCTCACCACGAATCTGGAGGGTCAACTGCTTCGGATCCGTCCGATTGGCGGTATGACAGTTCATGCAACGGCTGGGCAATGCCGACTCTCTCAGCATGGCATACTCGTCGAAGGTATGAATGTTACGTTGGTACATACCAATATCTCCTCCCACCTCATAGCCCGGGGCAATGCGACGATAGGTCACACCCCAGTCATCTAAAGCATAAGGACTCACATATATCTTGAAGTCTTGGTATTGCAGCCACTTGCCGTCCTTACGGACACAGACGGTAATGGTCAACTCACCACCCTTGTTCTGCTCGGTTAGGGCATGCCACTCGTCTATATCGAAATCAGCAAACTTCCCATTGGCATGCAACTCACCCCCCTTACTACCAGTCACCCGTGCATCGACCCTGTCGATGCCCTCACCAACAACGTTGAAGTTCAATGGGGCAATTCCCACAGGAATCGTGACCCCTATATAGTCGGGATAGATGGCGGGCTGCTGTTTCAGCAGCACAGCATCGGAAGGCACCTGCCGACACCCTACCATACCTACCAAACCTATCAACCCTATCAACAAGAACTTCCTCATCGCTGCATCATCCTCTTTACATAATTCCCATACATCGACTCAGGCAGATTTCCTTGCTTCTGGATACACTGTACTGCATCCTGATAGCCGATGGGCATGGAACGATAACCACCATACTGCTGTGCCCACGACATATACTGCATCACACCTTGTACGTTGCCACGCAAAAGCAATTCACCAATAAAATAGTCGAGTGCCATCTTATTGTCGTGGTTGTTCATAAACAGCAATCCGAAAATCTTGTCTTTCTCCGCATGACTATACAGGAAGTCTTCCCTGAAACGTATCTGACGAAGCCTTCCCAACTGCGGATGGGCATTGATACGCTGCTCTCGGGTCTTTGCATCGGCAGTCACCACACGCTCTGCCTCCTCTGCCCATCCTCGATAGAACAGGCTCTTTTTCAACAGGTCGATATATTTCAACGCAGGCTTATAATGCCCGTTTACCAACATGCACTCTACGATGCGCTTGGTACACCTGCCGCTCTTCTTTCCGTTCAGGATCGACTCCTGAATGTCAAACATATACCGTTGGGCGGAGTTCACCAGTCCTAAACGGTAATATGCCTCTGCCGAGGGGAGATTACTCGTCAGGTCTCGCATTCTGGGCATAATCAGTGCGTCATCACCACTCTGGTAGAAATCAAACATACGGTCGGCAAGCAACCGCTTCTGAGACAGAGCGAGGTTTACACTGTTCGACCAGAAAGTGGTACGCACCACATGCTGGTCGGCACGTTTGATAATCTTATCCCATTGCTCATGACGTATCTGGTAATCCTGCCAAATCAACTCATAGACATCCTTATTATAGCCTTTCTGGTAGGCGAACCATCCTATCACGATAAGGAGTATCACCTGCCAGCAATACCACATCCACCTACAAAACCTACTATCCCTACCAAACCTACCATCCCTAACAATCCTACCAATCCCCACAATCCCCGCAGTCACCACAGGAAGCAGCCACTGGAGCACAGGAATCTCCATCGGTACACGGAAATAGGTCATAGAGAGCGTTATCATCGTCATGGGCCATTGAACCAGAATCATGGCTGAAATAAAAACCATGACGGCTCCAACATACAACAGTTCCCAACTCCACTTCCAACCATAAAGGGCAACACGAAGCAGGGCATACAGCCACACCATCGGACCTAACAGCCAATAGATTACGGGGATCAAAAGGAGATCACCTAACATCCCTATCTTACCTAACAAACCTACTTTCCCTACAAAACCTACCAACCCTACTACGAGAATCAGTGCCACTGCATACGACAGCAATACGCTCACATTACCCATGTGCCACCATAGTAGCACTACTGGTACGAAACTCATGAGATAGAGGGAGGTGGGAAGCAGACGGGCAACACTCCGTTGCAGAAGGACATAGAGTAATGCTAACAGCGCAGCACCCACCCAGGGATAGTAATAGAACTGTGTGAGGAACTCACCTATCCAGTCGGCAAACCCTCCAGCCACACTCACACGCTCCCCCAAATAGTCTGTCGTCCACAAAAATAGTTGGTATTGTTCCTGATACGACAGAGCATGGGGGTAACCTAAACCCCAAAACAGGAATACTCCGATACCCATTAATATCGTGAGACCCCATTTCCAGTATCTTGTTAGTTGCATAGCCATATTTCTTGCAAAGGTACTAACACTTTTTGAACCTACCAAATTATTCCAGCAAAAACAAGACCGCACCCATGTTCCTATGTCTGGAATAACGTATGTGTAGAAAGAATCCGCCCCGCATCGGGTTGGGATGCAGGGCGGAATGATATTCTTCTATTATTTAAATAAATCGGAATGTGTGCCTGTATCTACAAGAATTTGCTTGATAAGATCTTCAGAGTTGCTAGCATGGTACACATTGCCCTTGCGGATATCATCCAATCCTTTCTCTATTCCATTTTTACGATGGCGGTGTATCGTCCATCCCATCTTTTTTGACAAGGATCGAAGAAAGTTCAAATCACTTTGTGGCAATGAGAGTGTAACATTCTCTGGTATAACTGCAGTCTGCATAATTAACTTCTCCTAATATTTTGTTTTCGGTTGCAAATATACAAAGAATAATCGTAAGTCCCAAATAAAGAATGAAAAACATTGGAAGGGAGAACAAGAAAACCGCCCCGCATCGGGTTGGGATGCAGGGCGGAATGCTATAAGGGATAGAGTTAATTACTTTATTGTGCTCTCATCATACTTGGAGTTATTGAGTACTTATCTCTCATTAAAGATTAAATCAAGACCTTGTTTCTTATAGAAAGGGAATCGTGTGTCACTGGAAACCAAAGGTAGTTTCTCTGTGATGGCATGTGATATAATGAGTATCTAAAAGATATCGCATAATTGAAAATAAGTATTAGTTTAACAAAAAAATACCGTCTCACATCAATAGTGCTGGGTCATAAACTTTCAGTTCTCCCTTATGTGCTCTTGCTGCCTGCATACTCCTGTTCAATGCAGGTTTAGTAGCATTAATT